>PR_CR_10_Liq_1_inCRDRAFT_1000546_pt1 | contig 23356 bp, 34 predicted proteins | sample PRCRCaboRojoPR_3_FD_10241 | JGI IMG/M metagenome (IMG submission 10241)
TTTTTCACCTTGCCTAAATCTTTTAAAATAGGCGGCACCACTTCGTAAATGCGGCTGATGATCTGGAAGAGCTCATCATGCGGCATGTGCTTTTGGGCAAACTCGCGCTGGGCGGTGTAACGCGGATCCGTTTTACGCAATACTGCGTGACCAAAACCCGGTATCACCTGTCCGTTATTCAAAGTATCTTTTACGTAATTGGCAATTAGTTCTTTGCTGGGCAAGCCTCCGCCCAACTCATCACGCATAGCCAAAGTCCAACGGATTACCTCCTGATTGGCCAAGCCGTGTAGAGGACCCGCCAAGCCATTCATACCGGCCGCAAAAGACTGATACACATCGCTTAAAGCGGAACCTACCAAATGAATGGTGTGCCCTGAAACGTTACCGCCCTCATGGTCTGAGTGGATGGTCATGTAGAGGCGCAGCAACTCTCTAAACTCCTCTCCGGGGAAACCCAGCATGTGGGCAAAATTACCGGCCCAGTCCAGCGAGCTATCGGGTTCAATATGGTCACCGTTGTGGTACATTCTCCGGTAAATGTAGGCGGCCAGGCGCGGCAGGCGCGCAATTAGGTTCATGGCATCATCATAGGTAGGCTGCCAATAATCCTTTTTATTGATTCCCTTGCGGTAGGCTTTCTGAAACTCACTCTCGGTGCGCAGGGCCATAATACCCGTTACAAACTGGGTCATGGGGTGGGTGTGCATAGGTAAAGCATCAATCACCTTAAAAACGTGCGGTGGTATGTTGGCTCTACGCATCCAGTTGTTACTCACCCTGCGTACGGTATCATCATCCGGTAACTCATTAAAGAGCATCAGGTAAAAAATACCTTCGGGTAGCGGTTCGTTACCTCCTGGATAAGCAGGCAGTTTTTCCTGCAATTCAGGGATGGAATATCCGCGGAAGCGAATGCCCTCAGCGGGGTCTAGCTTGGAAGTTTCGGTGATGAGGGCCGGTACACCGCGCATGCCACCATAGAGCTGGCGGATTTTTACTTCGGATATTTTTTCATCGCCATACTCAGCTATAAAGTCTTTTACCTCCTTGGCGGCAGGCTCTATTTTACTCTGAAAGTGCTCTTTTAATCTTTCCATTTCGGGATAAAGTGGGTTTATGAGATTACTTAATAAATTTAAAATCTTTGCCAATGTATTTGGCGGTGTCGGCTAACATTTCTTCAATGCGCAATAGCTGGTTGTACTTGGCCATACGGTCGCTCCGTGAAGCGGAGCCTGTTTTTATCTGACCGGTATTTAGGGCCACGGCTAAATCAGCAATGGTGGTATCTTCTGTTTCACCACTGCGGTGACTCATCACGCAGGTGTAATTATGATTTTGGGCCAGCTGCACCGTTTCTATGGTTTCCGTTAATGTGCCAATTTGATTGACTTTGATGAGAACGCTGTTGGCCGCTCCTTGTTCAAGGCCCTTTTGCACGCGCTCTACGTTGGTTACAAAAAGATCGTCTCCCACCAATTGCACCTTTTCACCAATGGCTTGGTTGAGTTTGGTCCAGCCTTCCCAATCGTCTTCATCCAAACCATCTTCAATGGAAATAATCGGATACTTCTCCACCCAGTTAGCCCAGTAAGCGACCATTTCATCACTGCTTAGCTTTTGGCCATTGCTCTTAAAGTGGTATACCTTTTCTTCCTTGTTGTAAAACTCAGAGGCAGCTGCATCCATGGCAATGTAAATTTGCTCACCTGCTTTGTAACCGGCCCGCTCTATGGCGATGAGTACCGTTTCAATAGCCTCTTCATTAGACTGGATGTTAGGAGCAAAGCCGCCCTCATCACCTACGTTGGTACTGTAACCCTTTTCTTTCAATACCTTTTTCAGGTGATGGAAAATTTCGGTGCCCCAGCGTAAACCCTCTGAAAATGAGCTGGCGCCAAACGGCATTACCATAAACTCCTGAAAATCGATAGCGTTATCGGCATGCTCTCCCCCGTTTAAAATGTTCATCATGGGTACCGGAAGAGTGCGAGCATTTACACCGCCCAGGTAATTGAATAAAGACTGTCCGGTAAACTCTGCTGCGGCCTTGGCCACGGCCAAAGAAACGGCCAGAGTAGCGTTGGCTCCCAACTTAGCTTTGTTGGGGGTACCGTCTAAGGCCAGCATTTTTTGGTCAATGGCCACCTGATCGGTTACGTACATGCCAATAATCTCCGGGGCAATTACTTCGTTTACGTTGGCAATGGCTTTGCTTACGCCTTTGCCCATGTAGGTGTCACCACCATCTCGTAGCTCCACCGCCTCGTAGGCACCAGTTGAAGCACCTGAAGGAACGGCTGCCCGACCGATGATGCCGCCCTCTACCAGAAGATCTACTTCTACAGTAGGATTGCCGCGGCTGTCTAAAATCTGACGAGCGTGAATTTGTTCAATTATTGGCATATTTAATTGTTTTTATGATCGATTAGTTGTTGTACAAAGTTATCAAATAGGTAGGCAGAATCATGCGGGCCAGGAAAAGCTTCGGGGTGGTACTGTACACTGCTCACCGGCTGATCTTTGAGCCTGAGCCCTTGCACGCCATGGTCGTTCAAATGGCGGTGGGTGAGTTCTACATCGGCTGCAGCCTCTAAAGCTTCCATACTTACCACAAAGCCGTGGTTTTGGGTGGTAATTTCCCCTTTGCCCGTGAGTACATTTAACACCGGATGGTTGATGCCGCGGTGCCCCTGATGCATTTTATAGGTTTCCAGGCCTTTGGCCAAGGCAATAAGTTGGTGCCCCAGGCATATCCCGAAAACAGGCAGCCCAGTACTGATCATTTGCTGTACCAGGGTTATGGTTCCCTCCATGGCGGCCGGGTCACCGGGACCGTTGGCTATAAACAAACCATGGGGTTGCCAGGCAAGCATCTCCTCTAGCGTAATGGCCATAGGAAATACTCTAAGCACGCAATCACGTTCCGCAAAATTGCGTAGGATATTACGCTTGACGCCCAAGTCTAAAACCGCAATGCGGTGGGCAGCATCTTCATTTCCAAATAGGTAGGGCTCTCGGGTAGCCACCTTACTGGATAGCTCCAGGCCTTCCATGGAAGGTACTTGATCCAATTGCTCGTGCAAGCTTTTTAGGTTGTCCACTTCCGTGGAAATGATGACGTTCATGGCTCCCTTGCTGCGGATGTGGCGAACCAGGGCACGGGTGTCTACATCTGAAATGGCCACCTTATTATTCTCCTCAAAGTAGCTGCGTAAAGAACCATTAGCGCCTGCCCGGCTGTGCTTTTGACTGAAATTCTTGCACACCAAGCCCGCAATTTTTATAGAATCACTTTCTACATCGGTGTCTTTAACCCCATAGTTTCCAATATGAGCATTGGTGGTAACCATAATCTGCCCAAAGTAACTGGGGTCAGTGAATATTTCCTGATAGCCGGTCATGCCGGTGTTGAAACAAATTTCGCCTGTTGCGGTGCCCTCAATACCTATCGAGCGGCCCCAAAACAAGGTTCCATCGGCCAAAAGAACTACGGCCTTTTTCTTGGGTTGGTATGCCATGTTGTAGAAAATCTGTCAAATTTAAGGGGTAATGTTGACCAAAAAAAAGGGATAAGAACTTAATCGCTCTTATCCCTCGCATATCCTTTGTTAGCTGAAAATCACTCTTCTTTCTTTCCTTCGTCAGCGTCTTCTTTTTTAGCAGCTTTGGGCTTAGCCTCTTTCTCAGGCTTAGCCTCGGGCTCCGCTTTTTTTTCGGCTTTAGGAGCTTCTTTTTCAGCTTTAGCCTCTTTTTTAGGCGCTTCAGTTTTTGGTGCCTCAGACTTTGCATCAGAAGATTTCTTGCCACCTCTGCGTGATCTGCGTGTACCCGACTTGCTTTTTGATTTTTCGTTGGTGTACAACTCATTGAAGTCCACCAATTCAATCAAACACATCTCTGCATTATCACCTAAGCGGTTACCGGTGCGGATGATACGAGTGTATCCTCCCGGGCGGTCACCTACTTTGTCTACTACTTCTCTGAAAAGTTCCGCTACCGCATATTTATTGCGGAGGTAGCGAAATGCCGTCCGTCTGTTGTGGGTATTATCATTCTTAGCCTTGGTAATTAAGGGCTCTACAAAAACCTTAAGCGCCTTGGCCTTAGCTACCGTGGTGTTAATCCGCTTGTGCTCAATTAGTGAACTAGCCATGTTAGCTAGCATAGCCTTGCGGTGAGAATCGGTTCTACCTAAGTGATTTATTTTCTTTCCGTGTCTCATCAGGGATTTATTCCTTGTCTAGTTTATATTTCGCAATGTCCATTCCAAAGTTTAGACCCTTGCTTTCTACCAATTCATCTAATTCTGTAAGTGACTTTTTACCAAAGTTTCTGAACTTCATCAAATCACTTTTGGTGTAGGTTACCAAGTCGCCTAGTGTTTCTACTTCAGCCGCCTTCAAGCAGTTGAGCGCACGTACCGAAAGATCCATGTCTACCAGCTTGGTTTTAAGAAGCTGACGCATGTGGAGAATTTCTTCATCATAGTTCTCCACGTCATTAGACTTGCTTTCTTCCATGCTGATTTTCTCATCACTCACAAGCATGAAGTGGTGAATCAAAATTTTAGCCGCCTCGGTAAGCGCTTTCTTTGGGTGAATGCTGCCGTCTGAAGTAATATCCAGAATTAGCTTTTCGTAATCGGTCTTTTGCTCAACGCGATAGTTCTCAATGCTATACTTCACGTTCTTAATGGGTGTGTAAATAGCATCGATAGCAATACTACCAATGGGTGCGTTGCTTTTCTTATTCTCTTCCGCAGGAACGTAGCCTCTACCCTTTTCAATGGTAAGCTCCATATCTAGCTTCACTGAAGGATCAAGATTACAAATCACCAGATCTGGNTTCAATACCTGAAACGCAGAGGCAAACTTGCCTAAATCACCTGCTGTAATNTTTTCTTGACCAGTTAGGCTNACCGTAATTTTTTCTTCCTCTTGATCCTCAATTTGCCTTTTGAAGCGAATTTGTTTCAAGTTGAGGATTATTTCGGTAACGTCTTCTACCACGCCTTTAATGGTGGAAAACTCATGCTCAACGCCTTCTATTCGCACTGAAGTTAGGGCGAAACCCTCAAGGGAGGAGAGCAAAACGCGTCTTAAAGCGTTGCCTACGGTTAAACCGTAACCAGGCTCTAAGGGTCTAAACTCAAACTGACCTTCCGTATCAGTTGAGGTATTCATTATTACCTGATCTGGCTTTTGAAAATTTAGAATGGCCATAGGTTCAAAAAATTAGAAATATTATTATTTAGAGTAAAGTTCCACAATAAGCTGCTCCTTGATATTTTCAGGNATTTGCGCTCTTAGTGGAGTACTCAAAAATTTACCGCTTTGCGTGGATTCGTTCCACTCCAGCCACTCATAAGCATCTTTGCGCGATGCTAGAGCATCGGTGATAACCACCATTGACTTAGACTTTTCGCGTACGGCTACTACATCACCCTCTTTAACGTGATACGAAGGAATGTTTACCATTTCACCATTGACGGTGATGTGACGGTGACCTACCAATTGCCGGGCACCTCTACGAGTGGGCGCTATACCTAAACGGTATACCACATTATCTAGACGTGATTCGCACAATTGTAAAAGTACCTCACCTGTTATTCCTTTAGCCCTGGAAGCCTCGCCAAACATTTTGGCAAATTGGCGCTCCAAAATTCCATAGGTGTATTTGGCCTTTTGCTTCTCAGCCAACTGGGTAGCGTACTCCGATTTCTTACCGCGTCTTCGGTTATTACCGTGCTGCCCAGGCGGGTAGTTTTTTTTCTCGAATGAACGATCTGGACCAAAAATTGGGTCACCGAACTTTCTGGCTATTTTGGTTTTAGGACCAGTATATCTTGCCATGTTGCTTTGCTTCTAAACTATTGTTAAACTCTTCTTCTTTTGGGCGGACGACAGCCGTTGTGTGGAATTGGGGTAACGTCAACTATTTCAGTCACCTCGATACCATTGTTATGCAGGCTACGGATAGCAGACTCACGTCCGTTACCAGGCCCTTTCACAAACACCTTTACTTTCTTCAGACCGTATTCCACTCCTTTGCCCGCGCAATCTTCTGCTGCCATTTGGGCCGCGTAAGGCGTGTTCTTTTTAGAGCCTTTAAATCCCATTTTACCTGCACTTGACCAGGCTACTACCTGCCCGCGTGTGTTGGTTAAGGATATGATAATGTTGTTGAACGTAGCATTGATGTGCGCTTCACCAGCGGCTTCAACCACTACGTTTCTTTTCTTTGAACTTTTAGATGCCGATTTCTTTGCCATTACACTATGCTATTATTTAGTGGCCTTTTTCTTGTTAGCAACCGTTTTTCTTCGTCCCTTACGGGTACGAGAATTATTTTTGGTGCGTTGTCCTCTTAATGGTAATCCAGCCCGATGTCTGATACCGCGGTTACAGCCTATGTCCATCAAACGCTTAATATTCAACTGAACTTCAGAACGCAATTCACCTTCAACGGTATACTCATTGGAGATTAGCTCTCTTAATTGAGTCAATTGGTCATCATTCCAATCCATAACCTTTTGGTTACGGTCTATCTCCAACTGATCCAATATTTCCTGAGCCCTGCTTCTACCAATTCCGTAGATGTAGGTAAGAGCTATTTCGCCTCTTTTATTTTTGGGTAAATCTATACCTGCAATCCTAGCCATAATGCTGTGTAATTAACCTTGTCTTTGTTTAAACTTGGGGTTCTTCTTGTTGATGATGTACAAGCGGCCCTTTCTGCGAACTATCTTGCAGTCAGCACTTCTCTTTTTTATTGATGCTCTAACCTTCATACTAATTAATATCTGTACGTGATTCTTCCTTTTGTTAAATCATAAGGTGACATCTCAAGCTTCACCTTATCGCCAGGTAATAGTTTTATATAGTTCATGCGCATCTTACCTGATATATGCGCAGTAATAACGTGGCCATTTTCCAGCTCTACACGAAACATAGCATTACTTAATGCTTCTACTATAGTTCCATCTTGTGTTATTGCCGATTGTTTTGCCATAATTCAGTATTCTTTCTTTTTAAAAGGCGCTAACCGCTCTTCCTTTTAGTTTTCCCGACTTCATTAAGCCATCGTAATGGCGATTTAATAAATAACTCTCTATCTGCTGTAAAGTATCTAAAACCACACCTACCATAATCAATAGACTAGTGCCGCCATAGAAATACGAAAACGCAGTATTTACACCTGCCACCATCGCGAAAGCAGGCAGAATGGCTAGTAAGGCCAGGAAGATAGACCCCGGAAGGGTTATTCTACTAAGTACCGTATCTAGAAACTCAGCTGTAGCCTTGCCAGGTTTAATGCCGGGTATAAAACCACCATTCCTTTTCAAATCTTCCGCCATTTGATTCGTGTTAACCTGTATGGCCGTGTAGAAGTATGTAAATAATATAATGAGCACCGCAAAAACTAAATTGTACCAAAAGCCCTGAATATTACTGAACATAGAAACCAACCAATTGGCATTGCCACTCTCCAAACCGCTGTACGACAGCACGGTTATAGGTATAAACATAATGGCCTGCGCGAAAATAATAGGCATTACACCCGCTGCATTGACCTTTAGAGGAATATACTGCCGGGCAGCATTACCAGTGAACGTAGCACCAGCCGCTGTGCGTTTAGCGTATTGCACAGGTACCTTCCGTACTGCTTGCACTAAGGCTACCGATAGCAAAATCACTATCAGTAAAGCTGCTATTTCAATGATGAAGAGTACTAAACCACCGCCCTCTTGACCCACCTTAGAAATAAATTCCTGTAGGAAGGCCTGAGGCAGACTCGCTATAATGCCCACCATAATTAAAAGCGAAATACCATTGCCAATTCCCTTGTCGGTAATACGTTCACCAAGCCACATGGCAAAAATGGTCCCAGCCGTTAATACTACTATAGATGTAATCCAAAACAACGAAGGACTGGTGGTAATGGCTACATTTTGCTGAATAAGATTTGCGATGTATCCCGGAGCCTGAGCCCCAGTAATAGCAATGGTTAAAATTCGGGTAATTTGGTTAAGCTTTCTTCTACCACTCTCACCTTCCTTTTGCATTTTTTGAATGGTAGGTACAGCCATACCCAGCAACTGTATTACAATACTGGCCGATATATAAGGCATAATACCCAAGGCCAAAATTGATGCGTTAGCAAATGCACCGCCTGTGAAAGCGTTTAAGATACCCAAGAGGCCTCCGTCTGCTTGTTGCTGAAGTTGTTCTAAACTCTCCGTATCAATACCCGGAAGTACCACATTTGAACCTAAACGGTAGATAAGCAAAAGACCTAAGGTTAAGAGGATTTTTTCCCTAAGCTCGGTTATACTCCAAATATTCTTTATGGTATCTATAAAACGCTTCATGGATGATCTCTACAAGGTTTTAGCTTCGCCTCCTGCTTTTTCTATAGCCTCCTTGGCACTTTTTGAAAAAGCATGAACCTCAACCACTAATTTTGACTTTAATTCACCTCTACCAAGGATTTTAATGCGATCCGACTTTTTGGCTAAACCATTGTCTACTAAAGACGACAGATCTAAAGAATCCTTAATTTTCTTTGCATCAACCAAGCCCTGCAGGGTATCCAAATTAATTCCTTTGTACACTACGCGATTAGGGTTTTTAAAACCAAACTTGGGCACCCTTCTTTGCAGAGGCATTTGCCCACCTTCAAAACCAATTTTGGTTTTGTAACCACTTCTGGACTTGGCTCCTTTGTGACCACGCGTAGATGTACCACCGTGTCCACTGCCTTCACCTCTACCAATACGCTTGGTTTTCTTGGTTGCGCCCGCTGCGGGTTTTAAATTATTCAATTCCATCTATGCTCGTTTTTTTGGCCTTCTTAAATGTTTTCCACCTCAACCAAGTGCGATACTTTTTTTACCATGCCCATAATCTGGTCGGTACCTTCTACCTCAACAACCTGGTTCATTTTACGTAGACCTAGTGCCTGTAAAGTGCGCTTCTGCGACTCGGGCCTGTTTATTTTACTACGTACTTGTTTAATTCTCACTTTAGCCATTGCCAATGATTAACCGTTAAATACCTTTTCTACCGAAATACCACGGGTTTGGGCTACCTTTCCTGCATCTCTAAGTGAAAGCAATGCGTCAAATGTAGCCTTTACCACATTGTGTGGGTTAGAAGACCCCTTAGACTTGGCCAACACATCATGCACGCCTAAGCTTTCTAACACTGCACGCATAGCACCTCCAGCAATAACACCAGTACCATTTGAGGCCGGACGAAGAAATACACGCGCACCACCAAACTTACCATTTTGTGAATGCGGAATGGTGTTTTTTACGATAGGTATGCGTACTAAATTCTTTTTAGCATCCTCTATACCCTTCTGAATGGCTTCAGAAACTTCTTTAGACTTGCCAAGACCGTAACCAACTACTCCTTGTTCATCACCTACCACAACTATGGCAGAAAAACCAAAGGCTCTACCACCTTTTGTTACTTTGGTTACCCTTTGTATGCCTACTACGCGATCTGTCAATTCCAGACCACTCGGCTTAACACGTTGAATATTTTTGTGTCCTTTTATCATGAGGTACTCTTAAAATTTTAATCCTCCTTCTCTGGCTCCTTCCGCCAAAGATTTAACTCTTCCGTGATAGCGGTATCCGCCTCTATCAAAAGAAACCGCCTCAACACCGGCTTCTTTAGCATTCTTGGCTAAAAGTTCACCTACCTTTTTGGCTTGATCACTTTTAGAACCTTCCTTTTTAAATTCTTTGTCTAAAGAAGAAGCTGTAGCTAGTGTAACCCCTGCTTTATCATCTATAACCTGGGCATAAATTTGCTCGTTACTACGATAAACCGACAAACGAGGTCTGTCAGCCGTACCACTAACCGACTTTCTGATTCTCCTGCGAATCTTATTTCTTTTCTGAAACTTAGTAAGTGCCATCTCTTATTATTTACTAGCAGTTTTACCCGCTTTTCTTCTAATGTATTCTCCCACAAAACGTACACCTTTGCCTTTGTAAGGCTCAGGCTTTCTGAAAGATCTCACCTTAGCCGCTACCATACCCAGTAGTTGCTTGTCATGACTTTTAAGAATCACAACAGGGTTCTTACCTTTTTCACTAACAGTTTCCACGCCTACGGCTTTGGGAATTTCAAAAACAATGTTGTGAGAATATCCTAAGGCTAAGTCTAGCAACTGACCTTGGTTGGTGGCTCTGTATCCAACACCTACCAATTCCAACTTTTTCTCAAAACCTTTAGAAACGCCTTCAATCATATTAGCCACAAGCGCACGGTACAAGCCGTGATCAGCTTTGGTTTGCTTTTGTTCGTTCTTGCGCTCTAAGGTTAGGATGCCGTCCTCTAGCTTAAGCGTGATATTGTCTGAAATTTTCTGAGACAATTCACCCAGCTTACCTTTTACTGTTACAACGTTGCCATCAACTTTTAAGTCAACACCATCAGCAACACTTATGGGAGCATTTCCTATTCTAGACATAACTCTAATTTTAGTATACGTAGCAAAGAACCTCTCCGCCTACGTTTTCTTTTCTTGCTTTCTTGTCAGTCATTACCCCTTTAGAGGTAGAAATAATTGCTATACCTAAGCCGTTAATTACTCTAGGTAACTCAGCACTATTTTTATAGGTTCTCAAGCCGGGCTTACTAACACGTTCCAGTGAACGGATAGCTGGCTCTTGGGTAACCTTATCGTATTTTAAGGCGATTTTAATAGTACCCTGAGGGCCCTTATCTGCCTCAACCTTATAGTTAAGGATATAACCTTGATCGTGTAGAATTTCGGTGATTTTTTGCTTCAGAGTTGAAGCAGGAATTTCCACCACTTTATGGCCGGCAATTATTCCGTTTCGTACACGAGTTAAATAATCTGCAATAGGATCTGTAACCATTACTCTAAAAATTTACCAGCTTGCTTTTTTAACACCTGGAATAAGGCCATTATTAGCCATTTCTCTAAACATTACCCTTGAAACACCAAACTGACGCATGTAGCCTTTTGGCCGTCCAGTAAGTTTGCAACGGTTGTGCATACGCACAGGCGAAGCATTCTTAGGAAGCTTCTGTAAGCCTTCCCAATCTCCGGCTTCTTTTAAAGCCGCACGCTTTTCTGCATATCTTTTTACCATTGCTTCCCGTTTGCGTTCCCGGGCTTTCATTGATTCTTTTGCCATGGTCTATTTTTTAAATGGTAATCCAAAGTTTTCTAAAAGTGCTTTTGCCTCTTTATCAGTTGAAGCCGAGGTCACAAAAGTGATATCCATTCCTGTTATTCTAGATACCTTATCGATATTGATTTCAGGAAAAATGATGTGCTCACTTATACCCAGGGTGTAGTTACCACGCCCGTCAAAACCGGTTTTCTTAATACCGTTAAAGTCGCGGATGCGTGGAAGAGAAGCCCAAATTAAGCGCTCTAAAAATTCATACATCTGAGCACCTCGTAAAGTAACTTTGGCTCCAATGGGCATTCCCTTTCTCAACTTAAAGTTAGAGATGTCTTTTTTGGAACGAGTAACCACCGCTTTCTGACCAGCTATAGCACTTAAGTGCTCAACCGCCTGGTCAACCAGCTTCTTATCGGCTGTAGCCTCACCTACACCTTGTGAAATAACAATCTTCACTAAGCGCGGTACCTCCATGCGGTTCTTGTAACCAAATTGTTCTGTTAAGTTTGAAACAATTTGCGAGGCGTAGCGATCTTTTAATTTCTCTGAAAAATCCATTATTTAATAATCTCTTCTGATTTCTTAGAATATCTCACCAGCTTGCCATTCTCATCCTTCTTTCTTCCTACACGAGTAGGCTCGTTTGATTTTGGGTCAATCAACATCAAGTTAGACAGATGAATAGGCGCTTCCATCTCGGTAATGCCTCCCTGAGGGTTGCTAGCACTTGGCTTTTGGTGTTTCTTAACAATGTTAACACCTTCTACCAAAGCCTTATTTGCCTTAGGCAGCATTTCAATAACTTTTCCGGTCTTCCCTTTACTTTCACCGGCAAGCACCTTTACGTTATCTCCTTTTCTTATATGAAACTTAGTCATTACCATTTTTTTTAAAGCACCTCTGGTGCAAGCGAAACTATTTTCATGTATTGCTTGTCGCGAAGCTCTCTGGCCACCGGACCGAAAACCCGCGTACCACGCATCTCATTCTGTGGATTTAAAAGTACACAGGCGTTGTCATCAAAGCGAATGTATGAACCGTCAGCTCTTCTCACTTCCTTTACGGTACGCACCACAACGGCTGTAGAAACCTGACCCTTCTTAACGTTGCCTGAAGGAGTTGATTCCTTTACGGAAACCACAATTTTATCTCCAATGCTGGCGTATCTTCTTTTGGTACCACCCAACACTCTTATACAAAGCACCTCTTTGGCACCGGTGTTGTCAGCAACACGCAATCTTGATTCCTGCTGTATCATTTTCTACTTAGCTCTTTCAATAATTTCAACTAATCTCCAGTTCTTAGTTTTACTAAGAGGGCGAGTTTCCATTATACGCACCGTGTCACCAACGTTACAATCATTCTTCTCATCGTGTGCATGGAACTTTTTGGTGAGCTTGATAAACTTACCGTACATAGGGTGTTTCTTCTTGCGCTCAACAGACACTACAATAGATTTATCCATCTTATTGCTGGTCACAATCCCTACACGCTCTTTTCTTAAATTTCTAGTCTTTTCCATCTGAATCTAGCCTTGATCTCCGTTAAGCTCGCGCTGACGTAATTCTGTATGCAAGCGAGCTATGTATTTGCGCTTTTTCTTTAACTCACTAGGATCTTCTAAAGGTGATATGGTGTGAGCCAACCTCAACTTATCATAGCTGATTTTCTCTTCAACTATTTGCTCCTGTACCTCTTGGGTAGTCATTTCTTTTATTACCGATGCCTTCATAACGTACTATCTATGCTCCAGCGTAATCTCTACGAACTAAAAACTTTGTTTTCACCGGTAGCTTCTGAGCTGCTAACCGCAAAGCTTCCTGCGCTACCTCCTTATTAACTCCATCTAATTCAAAGATGATACGGCCAGGCTTCACCACAGCCACCCAGTGATCTAAAGCACCTTTACCCTTACCCATACGTACCTCGGCAGGCTTGCTGGTAATGGGCTTGTCTGGGAAAATGCGAATCCATAGCTGGCCTTCACGCTTCATGTAACGAGTAGCCGCGATACGCGCAGCTTCTATTTGGCGCGAGGTGATGAAAACAGGATCTAAAGCCTTGATGGCAAAACTTCCAAAGGAGATGGTTGAACCACGCTGGGCATTCCCCTTCATGCGGCCCTTAAACTGCTTTCTATGCTTTGTTTTTTTCGGTTGTAACATCGTTAACTCCTTTTAATCTTTTAGTCTACTTCTTTCTTCTGCGGTTACCACCACCTTTTCCGGCAGGGCCAGAAGACTTCTTTGAAGTGGCCAATAGGTTACTTAAATCCCTTTTACCATATACCTCACCCTTCATGATCCAAACCTTGATACCAATACGACCATAGGTGGTATGGGCCTCTGCTGTGGTATAATCAATGTCTGCCCTAAAAGTGTGCAAGGGCGTACGACCATCCTTATACATTTCAGAACGCGCCATTTCAGCACCGTTTAAACGACCGGACACTTGGATTTTGATACCTTCTGCTCCCATACGCATGGTTGCTGCAATGGCCATCTTTACCGCTCTTCTGTAGGAAATACGTCCTTCTATCTGACGGGCTATGCTGTCCCCTACCAACTTCGCGTCAAGCTCTGGTCTCTTTATTTCAAAGATGTTGATTTGTACGTCCTTCCTGGTAATCTTCTTAAGCTCCTCTTTAAGCTTATCAACCTCTTGCCCACCTTTACCAATGATAATTCCAGGACGACTAGTGCTAATGGTAACGGTAATTAACTTAAGCGTGCGCTCAATAATAATACGACTAACACTGGCCTTAGATAAGCGAGCGTAGAGGTATCTGCGTATTTTATCATCCTCCGCTAGCTTATCGCCATAGTCACGGCCGCCGTACCAATTACTGTCCCACCCTCTGATGAAACCTAATCTATTACCTATTGGATTCGTTTTCTGTCCCATTCGGCTATGCGTTATCTTCGTTAGTTTCTGCAACTACTTCTTCTTGGCTGCTACGCTCATGCAGAACTACGGTTACATGATTACTTCTCTTTCTAATACGATGTGCCCTACCTTGAGGAGCTGGCTGAATGCGCTTAAGCATGCGGCCACTATCAACACTTATTTCACCAATGTACAAGCCGGCATCTTCCACCCGACCCTCTTCATTTTTCTGCACCCAGTTATTTAATGCTGAACGAATGAGCTTTTCAAGACGACCACTTGCCTCTTTTGGACTGTTAGCCAAAAGAAATAAAGCTTTCTCTACACTCATGCCTCGAACCATATCGGCCACTAGCCTCATTTTACGAGGAGAAGTGGGGCAGTTATTTAATTTAGCAAAAGCCACGTTTTTACGCGCTTCTTTCATTGCTTCTGCTCTTAATCTTTTTCTAGCACCCATAACTTATAAATTAGCGCTTACCTTTATCTTTCTTATTACCACCGTGCCCTCTATAGGTGCGGGTTAAGGCAAACTCACCATACTTGTGACCCACCATGTTCTCGGTAACGAATACCGGAACAAAGGTTCTACCGTTGTGCACAGCTATAGTTTGGCCCACGGCCTCAGGAGAAATCATTGAAGCTCTTGAATACGTTTTTATCACCGACTTCTTGCTGGCATCGGCATTAGCCAACACCTTTCTATCAAGCTTATAGTGTATAAAAGGACCTTTTTTTAGTGACCTTGCCATATCTTATTTTTTTCTCCGTTCAATGATGTACTTATTAGACTCTTTCTTAGGAGCACGCGTCTTGTAACCTTTAGCAGGAACCCCTGTGCGTGAGCGTGGATGCCCACCTGAGGCTCTACCTTCACCACCACCCATCGGGTGATCTACTGGGTTCATGGCCACACCTCTTACTCGAGGCCTTCTCCCCTGCCAACGTTTGCGACCCGCCTTTCCGCTGATCTCCAAAGCATTATCTGAGTTGCTAACCGCTCCGATCATTGCCTTGCACGTAACTAAAATCATTCTTGATTCTCCACTTGGCATTTTAATGATAGCATATTTACCATCGCGTGCTGATAACTGTGCGAAAGAACCCGCACTACGTGCTATGGTAGCTCCCTGACCAGGACGCTGCTCTATACAGCTAATCACCGTACCAAAAGGGATATCTGCTAGAAAGAGGGTATTTCCAATCTCTGGTGCTGCGTCTTTACCAGACACTATTTTTTGACCTACCTGTAAACCATTAGGCGCAATAATGTAGCGCTTCTCACCATCAGCATAAAATACTAATGCTATACGAGCTGAACGATTGGGGTCATATTCGATGCTCTTAATAGTGCCTTCTACGCCATCTTTATCACGCTTAAAGTCAATTATACGGTAGCTCTTCTTATGCCCACCGCCAATGTAGCGCATGGTCATTTTACCCGAGTTATTCCTACCACCTGACTTTGACTTACCTTTAGTAAGCTTTTTCTCTGGCTTTGCTGCAGTTACTGTATCAAAGGTAGAAGCGATCTTAAAACGCTGCCCCGGAGTAACTGGATTTAACTTACGAACTGCCATAATTATATATTGCTATAGAGATCAATAGTTTCACCGCTGCGCACCTCTACAATGGCTTTCTTGTATTTACCAGTACTACCGGTTACAGTGCCATTTTTAGTGTAACGGCTTTTTACTTTACCAGGAACAATAATGGTGCGTACCTTTTCAATGTGAACACCGTAAAGCTCCTCAACCGCCTTTTTGATTTCTACTTTATTCGCATCAATGGCAACCTCAAAAGCAAAGCGATTCCGCTCTTCGCTATCTGCCGTAGCTTTTTCTGTAATTATTGGCTTAATCAAGGTTCCCATTTGCTTATTTTCTTAAAACGGTTTCTAATTTTTCCAGTGAATCCTCAGTAAAAATTAACTTTTGAGCGTTTAAAACGCTGTAAGTATTTAATTGTGAGGCGTTTATCACATTAGACCCCTTAAAATTTCGGGACGACAAATATACAGCTTTATTTGGCTCACCAACTACTAGGAGTGTTTTTTTCGTATCAACCTTTAAAGCTTTTAAAACTTCTACAAAGTCTTTGGTACTGGGCTTATCCATTACCAGGTTTTCTAAAACCATCAGATCTTTGGAAGCCACTTTCGCGCTGATCGCTGATTTACGCGCCAAAGCTTTTAATTTCTTATTCAGCTTAAAGCTGTAATCACGGGGTCTGGGACCGAACACGGTACCACCGCCTCTTTGAATTGGCGAACGAAGGGACCCTACTCGCGCATTACCGGTACCTTTTTGACGAAAGAACTTTTTGGTGGTTCTGGCAATTTCGCCTCTTTCCTTAGCCTTGTGTGTGCCCTGACGCTGATTTGCCAAGTACTGCTTTACATCAAGATAAATGGCGTGATTATTAGGCTCAATGCCATAAAGATCATCGGCCAGTTTCACCTTTCTTCCGGTTTCTTTACCGCTCTTATCTAATACTGCTAATTCCATTTTACTTGGTAATTGTTACGAGTGAATTCTTTGGACCAGGAACTGACCCTTTAACAACCAAAAGATTTTTGTCGGTATCAACCTTTATCACCAAGAGGTTCTCTACCATAGTAGATTTGCCTCCGGTACGCCCCGCCATACGCATACCTTTAAATACACGTGAAGGATCTGAACCTGCACCTATTGAACCTGGTGCTCTTAATCGGTTATGTTGACCGTGTGTGGCTTGACCCACACCACCAAATCCGTGACGTTTCACCACCCCTTGGAAACCTTTTCCCTTAGAAGTACCTGAAACATCCACAAATTCACCTTCATTTACTAAATCTGAAAGCTTTACTTCTACTCCGGTTTTCAGTTCAACATCGCCATAGGCCATGTCAAATTCTTGTAACTTTTGCTTTGGAGATACTTTAGCCTTTTTGAAGTGCCCTTGAAGAGCTTGGCTAGTAGACTTTTCTCTTTTTTCGATAGCCCCTAACTGCACAGCCTCATAACCATCCTTTTCGGTGGTTTTAACTTGCGTTACTACGTTGGGAGCAACCTCGATAACGGTACACGGAAGATTTTTTCCGTTTTCGTCAAAGAGGCTTGTCATTCCGATCTTTTTTCCGATCAATCCAGGCATTCGACCTAAAATTTAAATTTATGATTTGGTGTACTTACACTTTAATTTCTACTTCCACACCACTAGGAAGTTCTAACTTCATAAGCGCATCAATCGTCTTAGATGAAGAACTGTAGATATCTAACAGCCTTTTAAAAGAGCTTAATTGAAACTGCTCACGCGACTTTTTATTTACGTGCGGTGAACGAAGCACCGTGTAAATTCTCTTATTGGTTGGAAGAGGAATGGGGCCATTAATAATAGCACCCGTGCTCTTTACCGTCTTCACAATCTTCTCAGCAGATTTGTCTACCAAGTTGTGATCGTATGATTTTAGCTTTATTCTAATTTTTTGGCTCATCTTAACCTACTAAACTTATTCGCCTTTAACTTTTTCAATAACCTCTTGAGCAATGTTCTTAGGAGCTTCTTCAAAGTGAGAGAACTCCATAGTAGAAGTAGCTCTACCAGAAGAAATGGTACGCAAATCTGTTACGTAACCAAACATCTCAGACAATGGCACTTTGGCCTTCACTACCTTAGACCCAGAGCGATCGCCCATACCTTCTACCATACCTCTTCTACGGTTAAGGTCACCAACAATATCACCCATATTCTCTTCAGGGGTAAGCACCTCCAATTTCATGATAGGCTCTAATAGGGCTGGAGAACACTGAGGAATAGCATTACGATAGGCCATTTTAGCGGCCACCTCAAATGAAAGCTGATCAGAATCCACAGGGTGAAATGAACCATCTAACAAGGTTACTTTCAAACTATCCATAGGATAACCGGCCAAAACACCATTGGCCATGGCATCTTTAAAACCTTTTTCAACCGAAGGAACAAATTCCTTAGGAACGTTACCACCTTTCACCTGATTTTCGAAAATTAGACCAGGTTCCTCAGAGTCGCTTGGCTCAATCTTCACGATGATATCGGCAAACTTACCTCTACCACCTGTCTGCTTTTTGTAGATCTCACGATGCTGGGCAGAACCTGTGATTGCCTCTTTGTAAGATACCTGAGGGGCACCTTGGCTCACATCTACTTTAAACTCTCTGCGCAAACGATCGCAAATAATATCCAAGTGAAGTTCACCCATACCGCTTACCACAGTCTGACCTGTTTCTTCATCGGTTTTAACCACAAAGGTGGGATCTTCTTCTGCCAGTTTAGCCAGCGCCATACCCAGCTTATCCACATCGGCTTGAGACTTTGGCTCAATAGCCAATCCAATTACCGGCTCGGGAAAGTCCATGGATTCCAACACGATGGGTGCTTTCTCATCACAAAGGGTATCTCCAGTTTTAATATCCTTAAAACCTACTAAGGCACCAATGTCACCTGCACCTAGCGAATCAATTTGATTTTGCTTGTTAGAGTGCATTTGGAAGATTCTGGAAATACGCTCCTTCTTACCGGTGCGGCTATTGTACACGTAAGAGCCTGATTCTAAAACACCAGAATAAGCGCGAGTAAAACACAGCCTACCCACAAATGGGTCAGTAGCAATTTTAAAGGCCAACCCAGCAAAGGGGGCATCATAATCTGGCTTGCGCTGCTCCTCTTCTTCAGTTTTAGGGTTGGTTCCCACAATATTTTCAACATCTAAAGGAGAAGGTAAAATTTCCATTACCATATCAAGCATAGCTTGCACTCCTTTATTTTTAAAGGCAGAACCACACATCATGGGTACAAAATCACCAGCGATGGTAGCCTCCCTTAATGCTTTTAGAATTTCGGCCTCCGTTAAAGAGGCGGGGTCTTCAAAGTATTTTTCCATTAAAGTATCGTCATGCTCGGCTACAGCCTCTAAAAGCAATTCACGATATTCGGTAGCTTCTTCCATCAGCTCTTCTGGTATTTCCACCTCGTTAAAGGTCATACCCATATCTTCTTCGTTCCAAACAACCCCACGGAAGTTAATGAGATCCACCACTCCCTTGAAATCAGCCTCAGCCCCAATAGGAATTTGCAAAGGCACTGCCTTGGTGCCAAGCATTTCTTTTACTTGTCTGCACACGTTCAAGAAATCCGCTCCCTGGCGATCCATTTTATTCACGAAACCAATACGCGGCACATTGTAGTTGTCGGCCAAACGCCAGTTGGTCTCACTCTGTGGCTCTACGCCATCAACAGCAGAAAATAAGAATACCAAACCGTCCAGTACCCGCAAAGAACGATTTACCTCAACAGTAAAGTCCACGTGCCCGGGAGTGTCAATAATATTCATGTGGTATTCTTTACCACGGTGTGGCCACTTAAGGGTGGTAGCAGCAGAGGTAATGGTAATACCACGCTCTTGCTCCTGCTCCATCCAGTCCATTGTTGCCGCACCATCATGCACCTCACCAATTTTATGGCTAACCCCACCGTAATATAAAATACGCTCAGTGGTTGTGGTTTTACCGGCATCAATGTGCGCGGCAATACCAATGTTACGGGTGTATGTTAAATCTCTTTTTGCCATGGTAGAAAAAAAGTCTTCTTATAAGGGTTTTTAAAATCTTCCGAAGTGAGCAAAAGCTTTATTAGCATCTGCCATTTTGTGGGTATCCATGCGCTTCTTAACTGCAGCGCCCTCTTCCTTTGAAGCGGCTAAAATCTCAGCAGCAAGACGTTGCGCCATGGTTTTCTCATTACGCTTGCGCGAATAAGTAATAAGCCATTTCATAGCCACCGATACTTTGCGATCTGGACGAATTTGAATGGGAATTTGAAAGGTAGCACCACCCACACGCTTACTTCTAACCTCTACATGTGGCATTACATTGTTTAAAGCTTCTTTCCAAAGCTCCAAACCGTTGGCCTCTCCAGTTTTTTCAGAAACCATATCTACCGCATCATAAAAAATACGATAAGAAGTACTCTTCTTACCGTCTAACATCATCATATTCACAAACCGAGTTACCAACTCATCTTTAAAGCGAGGATCTGGTAGTAGGGGTCTCTTTTTAGCTCTTGCCTTTCTCATGAGAATAAATTATTTCTTGTCTTTAGGTTTTTTAGCACCATACTTACTTCTGCGTTGCGTTCTTCCGCTTACACCAGCGGTATCTAAAGCACCACGCACAATGTGATAGCGCACACCTGGTAAATCCTTCACACGTCCGCCACGCACTAGTACAATACTATGCTCCTGTAAGTTGTGACCCTCGCCTGGAATGTAGGCGTTCACCTCATTTCCGTTGGTTAAGCGAACACGTGCCACTTTGCGCATAGCCGAGTTAGGCTTTTTAGGTGTGGTAGTGTATACACGAGTACACACCCCTCTGCGCTGAGGCGATGATTGAAGAGCGGCAGACTTGCTCTTCTTAGCAATCTTGCTTCTTCCTTTTTTTACTAATTGTTGTATAGTTGGCATATACCTTTCTATATAAGCTAATTACAATCTTTTCGACCCCATTTTTTTTGGGGACTGCAAATGTATAACAATTCACTTATGTGGCAAGTGACTGATAAAAAATGTTTTAGGCTTTTTCACTTTTTTATCTGTTTTAGCCTATTGTCTTGAATTTGAGCACGCTGCAAGTAGCCCACCTGCCCAAATAAACTGGCATTAATAGATTGTTAGCTCAGGCTTAACTAAACTTGTTCGCTCCTGTTTTTTCTCAGACCTTTGTCACCAGATAAAAAATTAGTCCTGTGCAGGAAATTCTTGAAAAGCTTAACCCTTCGCAAAAGGCAGCTGTAAAAGCCACGGAAGGCCCCATTATGGTCATTGCCGGTGCCGGATCGGGGAAAACCCGGGTGCTCACCTACCGCATTGCTTATTTAATGGCTGAAAAAGGCGTAGACCCTTTTAACATTCTCTCCCTCACCTTTACCAACAAGGCGGCTCGGGAAATGAAAGAACGCATTGGTAAAATTGTGGGCGCCAGTGAAGCTAAAAACCTCTGGATGGGTACCTTTCACTCGGTATTTGCCCGCATACTTCGGGTGGAGGGCGATAAGCTTGGCTATCCCAGCAATTTCACAATATACGATGCCGAGGATCAAAAAAAGACCATCAATAATGTTATTAAAGAACTCAACCTCGATAAAGAGATCTACAAAACTAATAATGTAGCGCGCAGAATTTCGGCTTATAAAAATGGTTTGATTACCCCCCGGGAATATATGCAGAGCCCCGAGCTTCAGGAGCAAGATGCGGCCGCCCGTATGCCTTTGTTGGGCGAAATATTTAATGCTTACAATGAAAAGTGTTTTAGAGCCGGGGCCATGGACTTTGACGACATTCTTTTAAACACCTATATAATATTGCGCAAGTTTCCGGATGTGCTGGCCAAATACCAAAACCGTTTTCGGTATATTTTGGTAGATGAGTACCAGGATACCAACCACGCCCAGTATCTTATTGTGAAAGCGCTGGCTAATAAATTTCAAAATATTTGTGTTGTGGGTGATGACGCCCAGTCTATTTATGCCTTTAGAGGAGCCAACATCCAAAACATTTTAAACTACCAGCGCGATTACGAGCAGGTACAAGTATATAAGCTGGAGCAAAATTACCGGAGCACAAAAAATATTGTAGGTGCGGCCAACTCGCTTATTAAAAAGAATAAAGATCAATTGCATAAAGAGGTTTGGACCAGCAATGATTCGGGCGAGCAAATTATTTTACACAAAACGGTAAGCGATAATGATGAAGGCGCCTACGTAGCGCGCACCATTTGGGAGCAGCAAATGAACCAAAATTTGGCTTACAGTGATTTTGCCATTTTATATCGCACCAATGCCCAAAGCCGCGCCATGGAAGATGCTTTGCGCAAAAAAAACATTCCCTACCGCATTTACGGAGGCCTTTCTTTCTATCAGCGTAAGGAAGTGAAAGACCTTTTGGCCTATTTTAGGCTGACCATAAACCCTAAAGATGAAGAGGCGCTACGCAGAGTGATAAATCTGCCTAAGCGCGGTATTGGAGACACCACCATGGAGCGGCTTACCATTAAAGCCAACCAAGAAAGCTGCAGTCTTTGGGAGGTCTGCGAAAAGCTGGACTTTTACAGCGATGTGAAAATATCGCGGGGGGTCAACGCCAAAATTCAGGATTTTGTAGCCAAAATTGAGAGCTACCGCATCATGGCCCATAAGTCTGGGGTCTTTGAGGTGGCCAGTCATATTGCCAAAACCTCTGGTCTGCTCAAGGAACTTTCGCAAGACAAAACCCCAGAGGGCGTTAACCGCTATGAAAACATTCAGGAGCTTTTAAACTCGGTAAAAGAGTTTGATGAGGAGCAGAGAGAAGTGGAAGATGGCGACCCCAGTCTGGCCAACTTTATGAAGGATGTAGCCTTGCTTACCGATCAGGACAATGATGATCCGAATGATCGTAACAAGGTCTCTTTGATGACGATTCACCTCGCCAAGGGTTTGGAATTCCCCATTGTTTTTATAGTAGGCATGGAGGAAAATCTTTTCCCCAGCATGATGACTGTAAACAGCCGCAGCGACCTGGAAGAAGAGCGCAGGCTTTTCTACGTAGCCCTCACCCGGGCTGAAAAACAAGCCTACCTCACCTACACGCAAATGCGCTACCGCTGGGGTAAGTTGATTGATTGTGAGCCCAGCCGTTTCCTGGAAGAAATTGACGAAGAATTCCTGCTGGTGAAAACCCCAGACTTCAGCCCTTTTCTAGGACCCGATGAAATGCAGCAGCTGCGCACGCGGGGCACTACCTCCCCATCGCGCGAAAGCGCCCGCAAACCGAAAAGACAGGCCACCCGCAAACCCATGAGCCCCAAACCAGGTCGTAACCTTACCGCTTACAATCAGGCTACAGCCGATGATGGCAATTACCAGGCACTAACCAAGGTAAACGAAGGCATGCGGGTAAAACATCAACGTTTTGGCCGGGGGGTAATTAAAGCCTTAGAGGGTGATGGCGCCAATAAAAAAGCCTTAATAGAATTTGAAAACGTGGGCGAAAAGAAATTACTCTTGAAATTTGCCAAGTTAGAGCGTCTCACCTAAAAAAAGGCAAAAGATTTTTATCTTGCCGCTTTCCTAAAAATTACAGGATTTAAAACTCAATATGGAGTATAACACCAGTTTACCACGCCTTATCATNCCAGAATATGGGCGTAACGTACAAAAAATGGTTGACCACCTTTTAACCGTTGAAGATAGAGAAGATCGCAACCGACAAGCCCAAAACTTGGTAGAAATCAT
>PR_CR_10_Liq_1_inCRDRAFT_1000547_pt1 | contig 23308 bp, 25 predicted proteins | sample PRCRCaboRojoPR_3_FD_10241 | JGI IMG/M metagenome (IMG submission 10241)
TCACCATGAAGATCGGCATATTGCAAACCGGCCACGCGCCCGACATCGTCCAAGACGAACTGGGCGATTACGACGCGATGTTTGCACGGCTTCTCGACGGTCACGGCTTCGCCTTTCGAACATGGAATGTGGTGGATCAAGACTACCCTATCGCACCGTCCGATGCGGACGGCTGGCTGATCACTGGCTCAAAGCATGGCGCATACGAGGATCATCCTTGGATCGCCCCCCTCGAATCCTTCATTCGCGACGTCTACGCTGATGGACGCCCCCTCGTTGGCGTCTGCTTCGGCCATCAGATCATCGCGCAGGCCCTTGGTGGCAAAGTCGAGAAATTCAAAGGGGGCTGGGCCGTGGGCCACACCACATACGACATGGAGGGCAAAGAGCTCGACATCAACGCTTGGCATCAGGATCAGGTGGTTGCCCTGCCGCCCGACGCCAAGGTCATCGGCTCGAACGATTTTTGCGCCAATGCAGCGCTACTCTACGGCAACCGCGCCTACACCATTCAACCCCACCCTGAATTCACTTCCCGGATGGTCGAACTATTGATTGCTCACCGAGGCCCCGGCGTGGTTCCCGATGCCCAACTGGCAGAGGCCCGGGCACACCTTGCCACAACGACGGCCAATGATACCATCGCCAGGCGCATAGCCGAATTCTTCAAACAGGAGCGCTGATCATGGCCGACTGGAAAGACACCCTGCCTGAGGCGGCGCAAGGTTATCTCGAAGGCCGCCGCCTTGACGAGGTGGAATGCATCATTGCCGATTTGCCCGGCATCGCCCGGGGCAAGGCCGTGCCAGCCTCGAAATTCGCCCGCCAACAATACTTCCACCTGCCGGACTCGATCTTTTACCAAACGATCACCGGCGATTGGGGCGAAGCCGCAGGCGAAGAAGGGTTCATCGAACGCGACATGATCCTGCGCCCGGATATGTCAACCACCACGGCCGCGCCTTGGACAGGGGACTGGACCCTCCAAGTGATCCACGACGCCTTCGACCGCGAGGGCGAGCCTATCCCCTTCGCCCCCCGCAACGTGCTCAAGCGCGTCGTCGACCTCTATCACCAACGTGGCCTCAAACCGGTGGTCGCGCCAGAAATGGAGTTCTTCCTCGTGGCCCGCAACCTCGACCCCGCGCATGAGATCGAACCAATGATGGGCCGCTCGGGCCGCCCCGCCGCGGCGCGACAGGCCTATTCCATGACCGCTGTCGATGAATTCGGCCCGGTGATCGACGACATATACGACTTTGCCGAGGCCCAAGGGTTTGAGATTGATGGCATCACTCAAGAAGGCGGCGCCGGACAACTGGAAATCAACCTGCGCCACGGCGACCCGGTAAAACTCGCCGACGAGGTATTCTATTTCAAACGCCTGATCCGCGAAGCAGCACTGAAACACGATTGCTTCGCTACATTCATGGCCAAACCGATCGAGGATGAGCCCGGAAGCTCCATGCATATCCATCATTCGCTTCTGGATATGGACACCGGCGAGAACATCTTTTCAGGTCCGCAGGGCGGCGAAACAAATGCCTTTTATCACTTCATCGGGGGGCTGCAAAAACACCTGCCCGATGCCATCGCTATCTTCGCGCCCTACGTCAATTCCTATCGTCGCTACGTCAAGGATCACGCAGCCCCCATCAACCTCGCCTGGGCAAGCGACAACCGCACCACCGGCATCCGCGTGCCCCTCGCCTCACCCAAGGCCCGGCGTGTCGAAAACCGGCTGGCGGGTATGGATTGCAACCCCTACCTCGGCATCGCGGCCAGCCTCGCCTGCGGGCTCTTGGGGCTGCAAAACGAAACCCAGCCCGATCCCGAATTCAAAGGCGACGCCTACGAGGGCGAGGCCGATATCCCCCGCGTTCTGGGGTCGGCACTTGAACTTTTCGACAACGCCGAAGACCTGCACGCCATTCTCGGCCCTGATTTCGCCCGCGTCTACTCCATCGTCAAACGCGCTGAATACGACGAATTCCTGCAAGTCATCAGCCCGTGGGAGCGTGAACATCTGCTGCTCAACGTGTGACCAAATGCAGAAGTCCCTGTCCTTCTTCTGTTTCCAAATATCCCGGGGGAATCGCGCACCGCGCGATGGGGGCAGCGCCCCCTTTTCGACGCCACAGGTCACCCCATGAACCTGCTTTTTTCAAACGACCGCCGGGGCGAATATCCGCAAAGCTGGTACGCGGCCACGGCCAACTCACTGCCACCATTCGACCAGCTACGGGGCGAGGTCCGCGCCGATGTCTGTATCGTTGGGGCCGGCTATACCGGCCTCTCGGCAGCGCTGCATCTGGCCGAACGCGGCTTTGACGTCGTGCTGCTGGAAGCGCACCGCGTGGGCTTCGGGGCCTCGGGGCGTAACGGCGGACAACTCGGCTCGGGTCAGCGGATGGATCAGGAAGGGTTGGAGAAACTGGTCGGGCGAGAGGATGCCGCGAAACTCTGGGATTTGGCCGAAGACGCCAAGGCCCTCACGAAGTCCCTGATCAGCAAGCATAAGATCGACTGCCAACTCAAGCCTGGCGTGGCCCATATGTGCTTCACCAGAAAAGAGGTGGCCGAGGAACACGCCTACGCCGACCATCTGGCCGATCGCTACGGATATACCGCGCTCGAAAAGCTGGATCACGACGCGGCCCGGGCGCTTTGCCCCTCGCCGCAGTACAAGGGCGGGACGTTGGACATGACAGCGGCGCATCTGCACCCGCTCAACTACGCTCTCGGACTGGCCCGCGCGGCACAAGCCGCCGGGGTTCGGATTTTTGAAAACTCATGGGTCAGCGACATCACCAAGGGCAGCCCCGCCACCCTGCAATGCGACCAGGGAAAGGTGCAGGCCGATCATGTGATCCTCGCCTGCAATGGTTATCTCGGCAGGCTTGATGCCAAGGTGTCCGCCCGCGTCATGCCAATCAACAATTTCATCGCCGCCACTGAACCCTTGGGGGATGAGGCAACGCGCGTCCTGACCCAAGACGTAGCCGTGGCGGACACGAAATTCGTCGTGAATTACTTCCGCCTCAGCCACGACAACCGCCTGCTCTTTGGCGGGGGCGAAAGCTATGGATACCGCTTCCCCGATATCGACGCCACGGTGCGCAAACCCATGGCGCAGATCTTTCCGCACCTCAAGGACGTGCGGTTCGATTATACTTGGGGCGGCACGCTGGCGATCACCATGAAGCGTATGCCCTACCTTGCGCGACTCGCGCCAAACATGCTTTCAGCCTCGGGCTATTCCGGTCACGGCGTCGGCACCGCCACCCATGCGGGCAAACTCATGGCCGACGCCATCGCAGGAGAGGCCAGCGGCTTCGACGTATTGTCGCGCGTGCCAACTCCACGTTTCCCCGGCGGGCATGTCTTACGCAACCCGCTCCTGGCCCTCGCCATGACATGGTACGCCACCCGAGACCGGCTGGGCCTGTGATCTAAAAACCGCGCGTGCGCCTCTGTTGCGAAAATTTCACTTGGGGTGAGTCGCTCTTTGTTTTAGGTTTTCCGAAACTGCACTTCAGGAAAACCGAAGCCATGACCCAAGCGCCCAACGTTCACGACGCCGAACCGATCCCCGAAGCCGCCCGCGCCGAGATTGATCGCCTGCTGCAATCGGGCGATCTGTTCCGCTATACCGCACCCCAAGACGCGCCGGTTTCGCTTCTGGAACGCGAATTCGCCGCCTTCATGGGCAGCACCTACGCGCTCGCGGTTTCCTCCTGCTCCGCCGCCTTGTTTCTGTCTTTGAAAGCGCTTGGCCTGCCGCGCGGCGCGCGTGTCCTGATCCCCGGATTCACCTTCGCCGCCGTTCCCTCTTCGGTCGTGCACGCCGATTGCCAACCGGTGCTCTGCGAAGTGGGCGAAGATTACCGCATCGACATTGAGGATTTCACCAAACGCCTGAACGAGAACATCGCCGCCGTCATCGTCAGCCACATGCGCGGTCACACCTCCGACATGGACGCGATCATGGCCCTGTGCGACGCGCACGACATCCCCGTGATCGAAGACGCCGCCCACTCGCTCGGCACTCTCTGGGATGGTCGCAAAATCGGTACGATTGGCAAAGTCGGCTGTTTCAGCTTCCAATCCTACAAGCTGGTCAATGCGGGCGAAGGCGGGATCATGGTCACCGACGACGCAGACCTTGTCGCACAGGCCGTCATCATGTCCGGTGCCTACGAACACAACTGGGCCAAGCATATGGCGGGCGATGATCCTGCCCTCGCATCCGCCTTTGCCCGTTGGCAAAACAAACTCCCCCTCTACAACCTGCGCCTCAGCAACCTCGGCGCCGCGATCATCCGCCCGCAACTGGCCGAGGTGCCCCGCCGTGTGCGCGACGGCCGTGCCAACCACGATTACGTGGCCGAGCGCCTGAACACCTCGCCCTTCCTGCATGTGCCCCCCAAACTGGCCAAGGAAGACCGCGCCCCGGATTCCATCCAGTTCAACCTTGTTGATCTCTCCGATGACGAGGCCCGCCACTTTGCCGAGGCCGCCGCCGCTCGCGGCGTCAAGGTACAGGTCTTCGGTCAAAGCACCGACAACGCCCGCGCCTTCTGGAACTGGCAGTTCATTCCCGGCCCGGCGCCGGAACTTCCCCGCACCCGCGCCATGTTGATGCGGGCCTGCGATTGCCGCCTGCCCGCACGACTGACACGGGATGAGTTGGATTTCATCGCCCTCACCCTGCTTGACGCCGCGCAAGACGCCGTTGGCGGAGTGCGCGCCTACGGCACCTAGAGCGTTTCCAGTTTACCTTGAATCAAAGCGCATCGCCAATGTCCCGAGAAGGCCGAAGGCCTGGCAGGGTATTGGTGATGCAACAATAACTGGAAACGCTTTAAAGGATCGTCAAGTAATCCGCCATGAACGGGTGACGCGCGATTGCGGGCGTCACCAACTGCTCTCGGAAAATCGGCTTGAGCGTCGCAGCCACCTGCGCGGGCATTTCGCCCAAAATCTCCTTTCGCGCCGTCAAGCTGATCGTCCGTGTTAGTGGCTCGAAGGGCAACTCCAACACGTCGATCTGGTCGGCAAAACGCCGCGCCCGCATCAAGGCCAAGGGTGGCAAAATAGTCCAACCCGCCCCCTGCCCGACAAGCGCAAGAATGGCGTGGTAACTGTCAATCTCGAACCGATGCCGCAATGTCAGGTTCTGCTTGGCCAGGTGGGCATTCACAAGCCGCCCCATGTGGTGGCGCTGCGTGTATTGCACCATGGTCATGCGCTTGAGCTGCCGCAGGACGTCACCACCGGCATTGACCGCCCCCTTGGGCGCGGCCACGACAAAGCCTTCGCGCAGTAGCGGGTGCACCTCGACCCAAGCGTCCTCGGCCCCCAATTCGGCGGCCACTATCACGTCCAATCCCCGCGCATCCAACAAATCATACAGATAGTGACTAGCGCCGGTCTCAAGCAGGAACTGGCAGCCCTTCAACTCCTCGGCCATATGAGTGAGCAACCTTGGCGTTACATCCGCCTCCAAGTCCTCGATCATACCAAGGCGAAACCGCGTCAAATGCGACAGGTCCGACATGGCCAATTCAGCCCGCGCCTGCGCGGCCTCATTCAGAATAACCTGTGCATGGCGCTTCATGATCTCGCCCGCGGGCGTTAACCGAACCGGCCGCGCGTTGCGTTGCAACAGGGTAGCGCCAACCGCACCCTCCAGATTGGTCAACTGCTGGCTTACGGCTGACGGGCTGGCCCCTAACCGTTTGGCCGCGGCAGAGATCGACCGTTCGTCAGCCGCAGCCATGAACACTTCAATTCCCCAAAGGGTGATCCGACCAGGGCTATCGACCATCGAGGTCTACTTGCTCATCTTCGACAGTTTTTGCTGCAGCTCGGCAAGTTGCTTCTTGATTTCGTCCAGATCTTCACCTTCGGCTTCTTCAGCGCTACTTTCAGATCCGGGCACGGTGCTGCCCCCACCTAAACCTCCGGTCATCGCCTTCATGAAGGCCTCTTGCTGGGCGCGCATCGCGTCCATTCCGGGCATGCTGGCCAGCGGATTGGCCTTGGTCATGTTTTCCATCATCTGGCTTTGCCCCTTCTGGAGCATCTCGAAACTGGCCGCCAAAAACTCGGGCACGACACTGGAGGCTTGCGAGGTATAGCTACGCACCAGATCGTTCAAAACATTGATCGGCAGTACGCTTTCACCACGACTCTCGTGTTCGGCGATGATTTGCAACAAATACTGCCGCGTCAGGTCATCCCCGGATTTCAGGTCAATGATTTGCACTTCCCGTCCGTCGCGAATGAATTCTGCAATATCGTCAAGTGTCACGTAATCGGACGTCTCGGTATTATAGAGGCGCCGGCTGGCATAACGTTTGATCAAAAGGGGTTTGTCAGTCTCGGCCAATGCACGGTCCTCCCAGAAATGCAGCGCTGCAGCGCAGACTATGCTACCGCAGCACAAAAAGAAAGAGCGAGCCTTTCTAGGGCTCGCTCTCGCGCAAACGCATCCTTAACAGGGAGGAGATGGATACGTTTATATTTGCGCTTACTTGGCAGCAGTTGCTTTCTTGGCAGCCGACTGAACGTCGTCAGTGGCTTTCTTGACAGCTTTGGCCGCATCTTCTTGCAGGTCCTTGCCAGCCGCCATCATCAGTTCAACGGTGTCCATTTGAACTTTTTTGGCGATTTCGGCGAAAGCAGCCATGTTTTCGGCAGCCACTTCAGCGTTGGCCGATGCGAAATCGGTCATGGCTTTTGCGTAGTCGGCAGGCTCGGCTTTGGCTTTGGTCATGTCCGACATCTTGGCCAGGGTCTCTTTTGTCCACTTGCTCGACAGCTCGGCCGATTTCTCGGCGGCGTCCAGAGCAACGCCCGACAGCTTTTCGTTCAGGGCGGCTTGGTTCTTGAATGCGTCTTCCATCGCTTTGGTGTCGACGGGGAATGCGCCCATGATGTCTTTCATCACGGTGTTCATGTCTTGTGCTTTAGCCATTGGTAAGGCTCCTTGGTCTATCGCTGCGGGAGAATTCCCGCTTTTCTGCGTCTGCAAACAATATGCATGCCGCAGCGCAGCATTTCAAGGTTTTTTTCTGCACTGCAGCAAAACTTTTACATTCCGCAAAATATGGCGATTTTTCAGGCGCTTGCTTTCTTGCGCACATAACTTCCGGGTGCCGGGGCCAATGGCGGGTGCTCCGAATCGCCCGGTTTCCGGGCCGGAACCATCTTGCCAGACCGCTTCTTCAGCCAAGTTTCCCAGCGTGGCCACCATGACCCTTCGTGGAACGTGGCCCCCTCCCGCCAGCTGTCAGCGTCCAAACTCAGGTCACTGTTGGTGTAATGTCCGTACTTTTTCTTGTTGGGCGGGTTCACGATGCCCGCGATGTGGCCGGATTGCGAAAGAATGAACGTCCGGTTCTTCGATCCGGTCTGCTGGAAACCACGATAGCAATCTTTCCACGCCGCGATGTGGTCGCTCTCACAGGTCACCGACATCAGCGGCACAGTCACATCTTTGATATGTACCTTTTCACCACAGATATCGAAACCATCAGTCACAAAGGCGTTCTTCTGACACAGCCCCCGCAAATACTGCATCGTCATCGCCCCGGGCAGGTTGGCACCGTCGCCATTCCAATACAGCAGATCGAAGGCAGGCGGAGTTTCCCCCATCATGTAGCTCCGGATCGCGGGGGTATAAATCAGGTCGTTTGACCGCAGGAAAGACATCGTGCGGGACATGATGAAAGATCTTAGAACGCCTTGCTCCTGCACCTCCGCTTCAATGCCGTCCACAAAATCGTCTTGCAGGAAAGGAACAAACTCCCCCTGCTCGGAAAAATCCGTAAGCGCGGTGAAGAATGTGGCCGACTTCACGCTCTTGTCGCCCTGCTTGGCTAAAAGCGCCAGTGTCAGGTGCAAGGTCGTCCCGGCAATGCAATAGCCCACGGTATTGACCTGTTTCACACCGCAAATCGCCTTGGCCTCGCGGATCGCGGTTAGAAATCCTTCCTCGATGTAATCATCCATGCGTACATCGGCATAAGAGGCATCCGGATTCACCCAGCTCACCACGAAAAGGGTATAGCCCTGATCGGTGATCCATTTGATCATGCTGTTCTGTTCCTTGAGGTCCAGAATATAGAACTTGTTGATCCAAGGTGGGAAGATGACCAGAGGCGTTTCATGGACCTCTTCCGTGGTTGGCGCGTACTGGATCAATTCCATCATCCGGTTGCGATAGACGACTTCACCCTGCGACGTGGCGATGTTCTCTCCCAATTCGAAGGCGCTTTCATCAGCCAGACGCACAACCATCTCGCCCTTGTTGGCTTCCAGATCGGCCACAAGGTTTTCCAAGCCCTTCACAAGGCTTTCCCCCTCGGTCGCCACGGCCTTCTCCAAGGCATCGGGATTGGTACCCAAAAAATTCGTCGGGCTCATCATGTCCACGATCTGGCTTGAGAAATACTCAAGCCGCTGCTTGTCTTTTGGTGACAGGTCATCGGCCTCTGCCACCGCATCTTCGATGGCCTGCTTGTTCAGGGCGTATTGCTGCTTGACGTAACGAAAGTACGGGTTCGTCTCCCACAAGGGATTTGAGAAACGCTTGTCGCCCTTCAAAGGATCTTCTTCGTCCTCATCGGCCTCGGGCACGTGCCCCTGCATCAAGCCTTGCTGCGCCTCCATGAAGTGGCGCACCGATTTCCCCCAGTACTCCAACTGCTTTTCATAGATCTTGCCGGGGTTTTCCAACATATCCGCCCAAAGCGAACTGGCCGCCTTGGCAAAAAGTTCCTGATCGGGCCCATTCAGCGAGGGATTCGCCGGGTTGCGCGCCGAAAACGCCTTTACCAGACGCTGCGTAAGCTCTTCGACACGGGCCAGATTCTCATTCATTTTCTCGAGATTCTCACCTGCGACATCCTCATGCGTTGCCATATTAAAGAAATCCTTTTAACTTTCTGCCATGCAGCATACCGTCGCTTGAGCGGAGGAGCAGTGCGACGAAACGAACCGGCGGTCCCGGGGAACAGGAGACGACGATGCGCTACATGATGACCTACGACCTGATGGAGACCCTCCGCAACACCAATCAGTGGTTGGGCGCATCCGCCCTGTCAGTGGCATCCTACCCAATTTTTGCGCTCACGCCAAACCCCGCGCTCCAATGGATGGCCGCTTGGGGTGAAGTNACCGAACGGACCTTCCAACGCATGGTGGTCAAGCCCGATTGGGGTATTGAATCGATCACTGGTGAAGATGGCCGCGATCACCTGATCAATGTGGAAACCGTGATTGAACGCCCGTTTGGCGACCTGATCCACTTTGACGTTCAGGGGCGCGAAGACATGGATCGCCGCGTTCTTCTGGTTGCGCCTATGTCGGGCCACTACGCCACGCTGCTGCGCTCCACCGTTCGCTCGCTGCTGCCCGATTGCGAAGTTTACGTCACCGATTGGCATAACGCCCGCGACATTCCGGTTTCCGCCGGGAAATTCGATGTCGAGGATTACACCCTCTACCTCATGGACTTCATGCGCGAGTTGGGCAGCGACCTGCATGTTATCGCCGTCTGCCANCCCGCGCCCCTGACCTTGGCCGCCACCGCCTATCTGGCCGAGTTGGACCCNAAGGCCCAACCNCGTAGTCTGACNCTNATNGGCGGCCCGATCGACCCCGATGCAACCCCAACCGACGTGACCGACTTCGGACGCCGCGTGACCATGGGGCAGCTAGAAGAAACCATGATTCAAAGGGTGGGATTCAAATACAAAGGCGTCGGGCGCATGGTCTACCCCGGCCTGCTACAGCTCAGTTCCTTCATGTCCATGAACGCCGAGCGCCACGGACAGGCCTTCATGGATCAGATTGGTCGTGTCTCGCGCGGAGAAGCCAGCGATCACGACCCCCATAACAAGTTTTATGACGAATACCTCGCAGTTATGGACATGCCCGCGGAGTTTTATCTTTCCACCGTCGAACGAATTTTCAAGAACGGTGAGATCGCGAAGAACGAATTCGTCGTCGATGGGCACAAGGTCGATATCGGAGCGATCACCAATGTCGCCGTGAAAACCGTCGAAGGCGCGAAAGATGACATTTCCGCCCCGGGCCAATGCGTGGCGGCCCTTGATCTTCTCACCGGCCTACCCGACGACAAGAAAGCCAGCCACCTTGAACCCGAGGCTGGCCATTACGGCATTTTCGCGGGCCGCAGCTGGCGCAACAACATCCGGCCCCTTGTGCTTGATTTCATCGACGCCAACTCCGAAGCACCGGCCGAGCGCAAACGTACAAAGCCGCGCAAGGCCAAGCAGAAGGCGGCAAACAAAAACGCCGCCGCCTGAGCTTACTCGAGACAGTGCAGTCAAAAACGGCGCGGACCACCGCGCCCTTTTTTCGTTTTGGGGTTAAGCGTCCGGCCGCCGGATTGCCACCAGTTGCACCCCGGCATCCCGCAGGACGTCCATGACTTCGGCAAGGGTCCAATCGTCGGCCGCCTTGGCCGTTTCCTTGGTTAGACGTCCTTTGTGGCGCAACATGTGCAAGGCATGTGCAACCTCCTCATCCACTCCCGTTGCAAGCGCATCGCTCAGATAAACTGCACGCAAGCGCGGGTCGGTGAAATGGGCCGCCAAATCGGTTCGGAGGCCAGGCTTACGATCAGGCATACTCTTACTCTCAAACTATTCAGGTTTGCGGCAAACTAGGCCAAGCAACCCGCATTTTGCTGGCCAAATCCGAACAATTTTAGGAAAATCGGATTTTGGGACGACAGCTAACCCAATTCGTAAAACTGTTCCGGATGCGGAAACAAGATTAAAATTTGATAGGATCAATCATCTTTTCGTTGACGTAGCCAGCGCAGGATCGGAACGATATCCAAGGCTGCGACAGCTACCCCCAAGGGAAACATCCAAAACCCCAAAACCGGCAGGAAACCAAGCACTCCAAACCCCATCAGAATCAGGCCCAGCAACAACCGCAACCCCGGCGGTACATGGCGCTTGGTCCAGACTTGCAGCCGCCTGCGCACACGGCGAAGGCGCGCCTTGGCCCCACCCTTGGCCTCAGGCATCGGCGCGCGTCTGCAGAACGAAGGGCTGCCGCAACCATTCTTGCAGCGCCGTCGTGGTGGCATCCGGGGCTTCCAGGGTGGGAATGTGCCCGGCTTGCTCGATCACCTGCAACTGCGCATAGGGGATCAAATCGGCCATGAAGCTGTGGCGCTTCACCGGGGCCAGCCCATCATGCACACCACAAAGAACCAAAGCAGGGACTTTGCAGCGACGTAAAACAGATTGGTAGTCGCGCCGGCGCTGCAGTGCCCGCATTTGCCGGATGATAGCCTCCTCGCCAATGTCTTCCGCCATGGCGAGCACGTCAGCCATCAACGCCGTGCGTTGCGGCCCCGGTGCGAGACTCTCGGGCGGAACCACCCCTTGCACTGCCTCCTGCAAACGCCCGGAGCGCAGCTTTATGATCAGCGGCTCGTATTCCGCCGCCGATTGTGGTGTTTCCGCCAACGGATTGGTGTCCATAAGGGCAATGCGCGTGACCCTTTCAGGCGCACGGCGCATAAGCTCCATAGCCACGATCCCGCCCATCGACAAACCCGCAACCGCAAAACGGCGTGGCAACATATCCAGCAAGCCCGAGGCGATCTCTTCGACCCTCTCGCCATGGAAGATCGGGGCCACGCTGACCATCGTGTCTCGGCTCATTACTGCCAGTTGCGGCGCGAACACCCGCGCGTCACACATCATGCCCGGCAGGAACACCAGTGGCTCACGCATCGGGGAACATCCTTTGTCTCTCGGGGTCTCACGGCCCTGTTGCCTCACATCCACCTTGCCACAGTAGGCCGCCGCGTCAAGCGCGGGCTGACCCTAGCACCGGTCTATCGTCGCAGCGTTGCAACCCATTCGAGGATACGCTTGATCGCCTTATCAGTGTTGCCCGGGGCCATGATGTCACCGGCGATGACATGCGCCAAAGGGTCGTCGCCTTGGCGCAGGTCCGGGTAGCCGCGCGTCACCGGCGCGCCCCATCGCTCTGCAACCCGCACCGTTTCAGAGGCATCCACCACCGCGTCCTTGTCCGAGAAATAAAACAGAGCCGGCACCGTGATCTTGCCATGATCCAGATTTGCCGCGTGTTTCACGATCGCCGCCATCGGAAAAACCGCGACCGAGGGATACTCGGTTGTCCAATGCGCCGCCTGCTGCTCATTCATCGGCTCGAACGCGCGGCGCTTTCCGGCCAGTAACGGCAACCAATGCCGTGCGGCGGGCCAAGTCAGCAAAGGGGCCACCGCATTGTTGATCCCGAAGTTGGGCGAAACGAACACCGCACCAACCACGTTCTCCGCCAAGTCGGGTTGCGCCAAGGCCGCCGTGGCAACGCTCGCTCCGGTCGACGTCGCGATCACCAAGACCTTGCCTCCAACGGCGCGCGCCGCGGCCAAGGCTTCGGCGGCATCCCTCATCCAATCCTGAACTCGCGCTGTCGCCATGGCGTCACCGTCGCGCCCATGGCCTTTGAACCGCGTATAGACCAGATTGGCCCCCAGCGCCGCGGCGACCGCATCGGGCACCGGGCGGATTTCCTCCGAACTGGCCGAGAACCCATGCATGTAGACCACCGATAAAGGCGTGGTCTCCTCTGCCTGCCCTGCCCAGATCACGCGCTTTTGCGACCCCTCACGCAAATCCGCCACATCAGCTTCGGCCCGCTCGAAATACGCCGCAACGCCCTTCTCGAACCGCTTCGGATCAAAGCGGACGTCCACGACCACCGGTTCGCGCGCCCCGAAAACAAAAAGCGCAGCAAGCCCGATGGCCAAAATGCCAAAGATCCACAACGCATGGCGCATCATGCCTTCGCCGCCCGCGCGCTGACCTCTTCGATCGAGGCTTCAATCAGCGACAAACACTCCGCGTCCGAAAAGCGATGATCCGCGCCATCCACCAAAGTAAGGCGCATATCAGGGCCGCTCGCATGGTCCAAAAGCCTCAAGGCGACGGATATATCCACATCTTCATCGGCCGTGCCTTGCAAAAATCGAACAGGAAACGGCAAATCCAAGGTATCGCGCAAGACAAGATGCGCTCTCCCGTCTTCAATCAACCTCCGGGTAATGATGTAGGGCTCACCGTAATCACTGGGCAGGGCCACCTGCCCCTCGGCCTCCAATGTCTTGCGCTGCGCCTCATCAAAACCAGCCCACATGGAGTCCTCCGTGAAGTCCGGCGCCGCGGCAATCGTGACCAAGCCCGCAACGCGTTCCGGCATTGCCCGGGCACACAAGAGCGAAATCCAGCCCCCCATGCTGGAGCCGACCAATATCTGTGGCCCATCGGTCATTGCGCCGATCACCGCCATGGCATCCTCGGCCCAATCGCCAATGCTGCCATCGGTAAAGGCTTCTGATGATCGTCCATGGCCGGAGTAGTCAAACCGCAAGAAGGCGCGGCGCTTCGCGCGCGCCCAGTCTTCCAGGTGGACCGCCTTGGTGCCCTCCATGTCGGATTTGAAACCGCCAAGGAACACCACGCCGGGGCCGTCCCCTTCAATCTGGTGATAGGCCAATCGCCGCCCCTCGGGCGACATGAAGAATTCAGGCTGCGTCATCTTGGGCTCCCCTGTCTCGATGTCGGCGCGAGCGTCGCCGAAACCGGGGGCCATATGCAAGCCGCAAAGGCCTTTTACGTCAGGTTATAGAACCGACCAGCCCCTCAATCCGCCTTAGCGACCATTCCGCCTCTGGACCGGATTGAACCGCATCATCGGTGCGGCGGTTCTCCGTGGCGCACATCTTGCGCGGCGCTTCACGGGTGAGTTGCAGGTACTGCTCTGTCAGGGTCGTCCCATTATCGGACTGTGCCATTTTGGGGGCTCTCATGCCTCTTGGTTGCCGTTTACGCCGCGTACAACGCAGCATGGAACAAGCGTTAACCAAATTGTCACAAAATAGAAATCTCTTTTTATGTCAGCCTGTTACATAGACAATCGCATACAGGGGCACACATCTGCACACGGCCTTAGGCATCCCGAAGCCGCAAGGCCAAAAGCCCGCCCAGCAAAGACATGGCCGCAAATCCCGCCAAGGCCGCCTGCGGCCCAAGCCATGTCAAGGCACCACCAACCGCGCCCACGGCAAGCAAAATCAAACCAATCGCGGTATTGGCAATCGCTGCGTTGACCGAACGACGATCCTCCGGCGAAATATCGACCAAGTAAGTTGACCGCGCCTGACGCACCCCATGATAGGCCACCATCAAGACAAAAAGGATCGACGGGATCACCCAAATCACGTTGGCCAGTCCATTGACCGCCGCAATGATCGCCAAGACCATGGAAAGGGCCCCCAAAATGCCCGCAAGCAAAAGCATGATGCGCGACGACCGATCGGCAAGCCACCCCCAGACATAAGAACTCACAAATCCCGCCGCAGAAGACGCCAGTACAAGCCCGCCCAGCATACCCAATGCCTCTGCCCCGGACCGCGTACCAAGAACGACAAGATAAGGCGGCGCAAGCGCCGTCGAAACCAAAAGCCCCCGCACCAGAATGAACTGCCGCAAGTTCCTGTCATCTTTCAGAATTTTCAAATAGCTCTCAGCATCCGCCCGGCCGTCTGTCGCACTGTCCTCTTCACGAAGCCGCCCGAGGACAGCCGCCGCCAATAGCCATAAAACACCCGCTACTGCGATTGCGGCAATCACAGCGCGTTCATTTTGCAGAACGCCACTGACCAGCAAGAGCGCGAATACAAAGACCGCCGCCGACGAAACCGATCCCGCCGCGCCGGTCACCGTCCCACGGCGCGTTTTGCCCACGGTTTTGCCCAAGATGTCCTTGTAGGAAACAGAGCATGCGGCACGCGACACCGCCAAACCTGCCAAGATACCGCAAATCGCCAAACCGGCGGCCCAGCCAGCAAGCGTCAAAGCTGCGAGGGCGATCAGCAAAGCGGCAACCCCTTGGCCCGCACTGCCCAACACCCAGACCCAACGCCGTTGGCGTCGCCGCTGCAATATCCCGGCCATTGCGATCTGCGGAAGCAGTGCCCCTGCTTCTCGGATCGGCACCAACATGCCTATGAACACAGCAGGCGCGCCCAAAACACCCAACAGCCAGCTCAACACCAACTTCGGGTCTATAAGACCGTCAGCTACCTTCGAAAGGCTTAGCGCCACGATGTGGCGCAAGCCATTTTGCGCCTCAACCGGGTCGCTCTTCTGCCCGGTCAGGCCTTCGAACAGATTTGGCAAGCTGTCCCTTTCACAAGTCCTTTATCGGTTACCCACCGATGTAAGGCTGCTGCTGGGGACGGTAAAATACTTTTTGATTGTGCAACCGGCCCAAAAGGTCATGGATTTGGCGCACCGAGTGATCCAAGTCTTCGTCGACAGTTTCCTGTTCCACCAACTGGCCTGCCAGCTCACTTTTGGTTTGACGCAGCGCTGTTTCGATCAAATCCACATCTTCCACAGACAGTTCGAAAGTCTCATTAAATTTGGTCATCGCTCTCACTCCTCAATGGCAGCTTTTCCTAGAAGTTTCCGATAGGTGATATCCGACAATATACGCGCCATTTCCGACAAATCCAGATGATTTTCCTAGATGCGTCAATGTGTTACCGATGGCCTTGCATACCGTTGAACACGGTATCAATTTCATGTTTGGCAAAACTGGAAAAGTTTGTTTCTGATCAGAAACTTGTTCGTAACGCGCACAATTGCACGCCAAGGCACACCATCGCATCCACCGGTTTGCCTTACGCAGGTTTTTCCGCCCTGCTTCTCCAAAAGCCCGCAACAGGATGACCGACTACCGCATCCGCACGGCCTTTTCGCCTTCCCGGATACGCCATGCTAGCCCGATAGTGTCGTGCAAACGGATGACCTCGCCGCGCTTCTTCAGCGCCTTGCGCCGACACGCGCGGCGTAATCAGCCTGCGCGCCACGATCCCTCGGCTTGCCCCAGCTTCTCGCCGATCAGAGAGCTTTTTCGGGATTTTTCGTACGAGTCGTACGAGGTTCAGTGAGCGTGCCTCGTTTTTCGTACGAAACTTGGGGGGCAAGCGTACGACTCGTACGACATTCCCGCGCTTGACTTGACGCCGCTCAACGGCCAAAAGACGCGCGAGACATATAACCCGCAACCGGGCGTTCCGTGGGCGCCAAACCGACGAGGAGCTACAGGCCAATGGCCCAGATTTCCCTTACTTTTCCTGATGGTAACGCGCGTTCCTACGAGGCCGGGATCACCCCCGGCGAAGTTGCCGCAGACATTTCAAAATCTCTTCAGAAGAAGGCCATCTCTGCCACTGTCGACGACCAGCATTGGGATCTCCAGTGGCCGATTGACCACGATTCTTCCATTAGTATCAATACGATGAAAGATGAGGGGCCTGCCAACGAACTGATCCGTCATGACCTCGCCCATATCATGGCCCGCGCTGTCCAGGAACTTTACCCGGATGTCAAAGTCACCATCGGACCGGTGATCGAGAACGGCTGGTACTACGATTTCGATCGCGATGAACCCTTCACCCCCGAAGACCTTGGGGCGATTGAGAAAAAGATGAGGGAAATCATCAATCTACGCGACGAGGTGCGCACCGAAATCTGGGATCGTGACCGCGCGATCCAGCACTATCGCGACAACGATGAACCCTTCAAGGTCGAGTTGATCGAGTCCATCCCCGGCGATGAACCCCTGCGCATGTACTGGCACGGTCACTGGCAAGACCTCTGTCGTGGCCCCCACCTGCAACACACCGGCCAAGTGCCGGCAGACGCCTTCAAGCTGATGTCCGTCGCTGGGGCCTATTGGCGGGGCGACTCTNACCGGAAGATGCTGCAACGCATCTACGGCGTGGCCTTCACCGGCAAGGAAAAACTCAAGAATTACTTGAACTTCCTTGAAGAAGCGGAAAAACGCGACCACCGCAAACTGGGCCGCGAAATGAACCTTTTCCACATGCAGGAAGAGGCCCCGGGCCAGGTTTTCTGGCACCCCAATGGCTGGACGATCTACACGGCGCTGCAAGACTACATGCGCCGCAAACAGCGGGCGGGTGGCTACAAAGAAATCAACACGCCACAGGTTGTGGATCGCAAACTCTGGGAAGCCTCGGGTCACTGGGACAAGTACCAGCATCACATGTTCGTCGTTGAAGTCGACGAAAGCCGCGACGGCGAGAACGACGATGCGACGGCCAAGAATAAGGATCAAACCCGGATCAACGCGCTCAAGCCGATGAACTGCCCCTGCCACGTTCAGGTATTCAATCAGGGTTTGAAATCCTATCGCGACCTGCCCCTGCGCCTTGCCGAGTTCGGGTCTTGCGCAAGGTTCGAACCGTCCGGCGCCCTGCACGGCATTATGCGCGTGCGCGGATTCACTCAAGACGACGCGCATATCTTCTGCTCCGAAGAGCAGATCCAAGAAGAGTGCGCGCGCTTCATCGACTTCCTTGCAGGCGTCTACCGTGAACTGGGCTTTCCCGAGTTCGAAATCCGCTTCGCCACACGGCCCGAGAAACGCGTCGGCTCCGACGAAAGCTGGGATTACGTCGAGGGCGCGCTTGAAAATGCGATCAAGGCCGTCGGCCGCGACTACACGTTGGAACCGGGCGATGGTGCCTTCTATGGGCCCAAGCTCGATTTCTACCTAACGGATGCAATTGGGCGTGTCTGGCAATGCGGTACCTTTCAGGTGGATCCGAACCTCCCGGAACGCCTTGGCGCGACATACATCGCCGCCGATGGCGAAAAGCATCGCCCCTACATGTTGCANCGNGCCTGCCTTGGCTCCTTCGAGCGGTTCATCGGCATCCTGATCGAAAACTGGGAAGGCAAACTGCCCTTCTGGCTGGCCCCGCGGCAGGTGGTCGTCGCCTCGATCATTTCCGAAGCCAATGATTACGTGCAAAAGNTCGTCGAGCAACTGAACGCCGTTGGCATTCGGGCNGANGCCGATCTGCGCAATGAAAAAATCAACTACAAGGTTCGCGAGCATTCAGTCGGCAAGGTGCCTGTGATCCTCGCCTGCGGGATGAAAGAGGTGGAGGAAGATACCGTCTCGGTCCGCCGTTTGGGTGAAAAGCAAACCCGAGTGGAGGCTTTGGCGGACATCGTCGAAACCCTTGCAAAAGAAGCAACTCCGCCTGACCTTTTGTAACAATTGGCATATTTTCAGTCTCGGGCCGTGTAATATATTGCGCGGCCCGCTCGCAGAATTGAAATTTTCCGTTTCATTCTAGTTGCTTCGCGTCCCTGGCGTTCTCACGCTTGCTAACGCGCCCGTGTTTAACGCGGACGTGAATAGCCATGTGAGCCTTTGCAAACATACCCTTTTGACATCGCTGATCCGCATTTGCGGCAGGGATGAGATTTGCAACAATCTAGGGAGAGCCCGATTATGTCCAAAACAATGAAAACCGTCGCCATCGCTGGCGCAATGACTGCCGCACTGGCCGCGCACAGCACACCCGCCGCCGCTCAGGAAAAAGAGAAATGCTATGGTGTTTCGCTGGCGGGGGAGAATGATTGCAAGGCCGGTGCAGGTACGACATGCGCGGGTAGCTCGACAGTGGATTACCAAGGCAACGCTTGGACACTTGTCGATGCCGGCACCTGCGAAGACATCGAACTGCCGGATGATCGCATGGGCAGCCTTGAGCCTCTGGACCGCGATCTTCCGTCCTAAAGTCGACATGGGTGCGCCCAAATCGGGCGCACCTACTTCCATCTTTTTGAAAGGTGACCCATGCTTGATTCCAGCATTCCTTTTTCCACGCTGCCTCCAGCGCCCGGCGTTGGCTACAAGCCACAGCACTTCCAAGACATCTTAGGTGACGCGCGCCCGGTCGAGTGGCTTGAAGTACATGCCGAGAACTACATGGGCGAAGGCGGGCGTCCCTTGGCGCAACTGCGACACCTTGCCGAGCGTTTTGCAATTTCTGTCCACGGTGTTGGGTTAAGCATCGGTGGCGAAGGGCGGCTTGACCCCGACCATCTCGCACGTCTCAAGCACCTCTGCGGCTGGCTTAACCCGGCGAGTTTTTCGGAGCATCTGGCGTGGTCAACACACGACAGCCATTTTCTGAATGATCTCCTGCCCCTGCCCTATACGTCAGAGACCTTGCAGCGTGTCGCCGACCATATCGACGAGGTGCAGGAATCAATTGGACGACGAATGCTTCTGGAGAATCCATCCAGCTATCTGGCGTTCAAAGAAAGCACCTATTCCGAAACCGACTTTCTGTCCGAAGTGACGCGCCGCACGGGCTGTGGCCTGCTATTGGATGTGAACAACGTCTTTGTCTCTTGCACGAACCTGGAACTTGATCCGCGCGCCTATATCGACGCGTTTCCCATTGATAAGGTTGGTGAAATCCACCTTGGCGGACATGATGAAGATGAAGACGACCACGGTGCGCCACTCCTGATTGACAGCCACGGTCGCGAGGTTGCCGATCCCGTTTGGTCGCTGTTGGATCACCTGCTTGAACGCAGTGGCCCCCGGCCATTGCTGATTGAATGGGATGCCAACATTCCTCCATGGTCCGAGCTTGCGGCTGAAGCCGCGCGTGCGGCGAAAGCCCTCGAAAGGGTGCCGGCATGAGCGTGTCTCAAACCCAATTCCACGATGCTCTTTTGGACAGTTCGACATCTGTTCCAATCGGCTTGAGCGATGGCCGAGGACAACCCGCAGGCGCGCGCTTCTCGGTCTACCGCAACAATGTCGCCGTCAGCTTGACCGAGGCTTTGGAAGTCAGTTTTCCGGCTATTCTCAGCTTGATAGGGCATGAGAACTTCAAGAAAACCGCCGGCCTCTTCCTGCGCCAGCACCCACCCAAGAACCCGATGATTATGGTTTATGGAGATGAGTTTCCAAGCTTCCTTGAAGACTTCGAACCACTACAACATATCGCATATCTGCCCGACGTTGCGCGACTTGAGCAAGCGTTGCGAGAATCCTATCATGCGGCGGATGCGGACGCCGTGGCCCCAAACGAACTGGCGATATTACCACAAGAAGCCCTTGCCGCATCCAAGTTGATCCTTGCCCCGTCCCTGCGACTGGTTCGTTCGCGATGGCCCATTCACGCGATCTGGTCCTACGCCTTGGACAGGAGTTCCGCAAAGCCCAAAAACCAAGGACAAGACGTCCTGATCACGCGGCCCGCATACGACCCTGAGGGCAGGGTTCTTCCCCCCGGAGCGAGCCTATTCGTGGCCAACATCCTGGAGGGCAAGACCTTGGGTGACGCCTATGAAAAAGCGATGCACGACGCGCCCGAATTTGACCTGACAGGGCTTCTGACCATGCTTCTCGACACTTCGTCGATCATTGAAATCCAAACGCAGGACTAAGCCATGACTGCCATCATTTCCCTTTACCAGACTTTCGCGACACGGCTGAACAATGCCGATTGGGTTATTTCGACCACGGCCAGATTCCTGTTTGCTGCCTTGTTCTTGATGTATTTTTGGGTGTCAGGCCTCACCAAACTGGGCGAAGGCATGTTTGGCCTGTTCTCACCGTCCGTGGGCGCGTATGCACAGATCTTCCCTCGCGCGATGGAAGCCGTGGGATACGACAGCAGCCAACTCAGTTTTTTGCACACACTTGTCGTTTTGGCCGGAACCTGGGCCGAGTTTTTATTGCCTGCCCTGATCGTGGTCGGACTGTTGACGCGGCTATCGGCCTTGGGAATGATCGGCTTCGTAATCCTGCAAACACTGACTGATCTGTATGGCCACGGCGCTATCGGCGAGGCATCGACCGTCGGCGCATGGTTCGACAAGGCACCAGATGCAACCATCCTTGATCAGCGCGCGCTCTGGGTGTTCTTGCTTTTGGTCCTCGTCATCAAAGGTGCCGGGCCACTGTCGTTGGATCGGCTATTGCTCAAAAATGCGTCTTCGGCTCATCGGGTTTCCCCGCCGCAATCGCAAGCACACCGCCCAAAACCGTGAAACCGATTGGGAACATGGTGAAGACATTGAAATCAAAGGCATAAAACATCGCTGCAGCCGAGATCAGCATAAGCGCACCGCCCCACAGCGCGCGGATCTTGGCCATCGCACCCCCGGCGATGGCCAAGAGCGGCGCAAGGAAACTGACGCTTCGGATCAGGCCCACGCGATCGACTTGTTGGGCCAATCCTTCAATCTCGCCAAATTGATCAATGAACTCGGTATAGCCGTAGCTGAAGAACCCGACAAACACCGCGAACAGGCCCCCAATGACACCCAGAACCATAGCTGCGCTACGCATTTCAAGCTCCTAACCGTTTCAAAGCAGATAGGTATTTTTGCCAATCATCCAAGGAGTTGAGCTTGTACGTCCTTGCCCCAACCAAGGAAAAACTGATCGGTTGAGACAATCAGTGGGCGTTTCATCAAGGTCGGATGCTCGGCGAGCAATTCAAGCACGGGGCGGGCGCGCGTGGCCTCGTCCAAACCACGCCATGTGGTGGAGCGGGTGTTGAGCAGGGCATCGCCCAAGACCTCATAAGCGGATTTCAGCACGCCACCCGGCACACCCTCGGTCCGGACATCGACGAACCGCGCATCCGGCAATGATTTCAAGGCCTTGCGGCAGGTGTCACAGGTTTTCAAACCGTATAGGATCATCGCATTTCCCCAGTGTTTCCGCCTCAATAACGGGCATTGGCGGAACAGTCACGGGGGTTTCGCTTGCTTTTTACAATGCCCGTGTAATCATCCTTGGGTGCCAAGGCTTTAGGGGGTTGGTGCGTGGCCCGGCAGGATCCGGGGACGATGAAGATCAGAAGGAGAAACGGCATGCCCAGTGGCACCGTGAAGTGGTTCAACACCACGAAGGGATACGGATTTATCGAGCCAGATCAAGGCGGTAGCGACGTATTCGTACACATCAGCCAAGTCGAACGGTCGGGCTTGACCGGGTTGGCGGACAATCAGAAAGTCGATTACGAACTGGTGGAAGGCAAAGATGGCCGCCAGATGGCTGGCGACCTCAAACCCTTGTAAAACAACGGAAATTTCCGCCCAAGGGCTTAGTAACAGCCCTTCACGCCTTCGGCACAGGTGTCAACGACGCGACTGTGGCGCAGGCGAGTGACATGCCGTTTCTTCGGAACGGGATGACGCATAACCTGTTGATATGATTGGTTTTGATTGGGCTGACCGCAGCAAATGACACCGTTCATGGTGATCGGTTGCAGGCCGCTGGGGCAATAGTTGGCACCGGCGTCATAGGCGTAAATCTTGGGGCCTCCGGCAGCGGCCGGAGCCGCGATGACAGCGGCGAGAAGGGCGGCGGAGAGGGGGAAGCGCATGTGGAACCTCTTGAAAACGCTGAAAAATAATCCTGATACTGCTTGCAATCGTAGCCGATCCCCCGCCCCTGTCAAACCTTTTGGGCCCGGACGGGCGCATCCGCGAAACAATCTGAACGCGTGAGTCTTATTGACCACGCCGCGCGGACAGTGCGGCCAGCAAAATTTTCGTACGAGTCGTACGCTTACTCCCCGCGTTTCGTACGAAAATCCGGGGGGCCTGAAACTGTTTCGTACGAGTCGTACGAAACCGGGGCTTCACACGGGCCAGATCGCTGCCGCGCTGAGGGGGCCGCACGGTGGGGTCAGGGGGTGTTAACGCATTGCGGGGAGATTGGGCGCATGTCGTTTGGAGATGTCATGTCCGATGCGCTGCCCCGACCTGTGATTGATGCGCGGGCGCGGGATCAAGGCGCGCAGCGCCGCCGCGCCAAAGCCGACGCGCCCCGTCGCCCCAGAGGGGCGCCGACATGACGGTGGCACGCCTTCGGCGTGACGCGGCGGCTTTTTGGCCATTGCTGCGCACCGCTTGAGGTTTTTCGGATTTGGCAGGGATAAAGCGCTGCCGCCCATATGGGGCAATCGCCCCCGCGCGCGTCGTCTTTGGCGCGGCTCTGGCACAATCAATAGCTGTATTGCAACAGAGGGCCACGCCCGGCCCTGGGAGGGCATTGGGGCGGGGGCTTGGTGTGGGGCGGTCCAAGAGTCCGAAACCGATATTCAGCATGGCAACTGTTGCAGGACGCCCTCCCGGGGGGAGGGTCGGGCGTGGCCCGTCAGAGCCGGGCGGCTCGGGTTGCCAGCGATGCGCTATGATTCCAGCGCAGAGAAGTTGGGCAATTGGTGTTACCCCAACACCTCCTGAAACTCGCGCCATTCCCCCTTGCTCATGCCTGAGGTTTCCTGGGTGACCTCCTCGCCTTTCAGCATCCGGCGGAGGCAGTCGAGGCCCTTGGCCGAGAGGGTCGCACC
>PR_CR_10_Liq_1_inCRDRAFT_1000548_pt1 | contig 23272 bp, 18 predicted proteins | sample PRCRCaboRojoPR_3_FD_10241 | JGI IMG/M metagenome (IMG submission 10241)
TCTAAAATGGGCAGTCCGTACCTGCTGTTCTTCCAAGTTCTAAACATAGTCTGAAACTTAGTGGCGGCTAGGTTTCTTTTTTTCTTTTCCTCTTTAGTTTTCTTGTACACGTTTATGTAAACTTCTTCGATCTTGCGTGCAGCCTTGATCTCAATAAATTCTTCGGGCGGGTAAAGCAATTCTTCGTTATTAGTTTCTCTAAGTAAACTTTCCAAGTCTTTTCTAAGAGAGTTCCTCAGAAGCCAGCCTCTTACGTGTTTTTGTATCAAAATAGCACTTTTGTCCCTTTCGCTCACGTAACTCCCAATGTGCTTCTTTACCAGGTACTTGCGCCACAAACTCTGGATTCTAATAGCTGGGGAGACCTTTTCCCACCTGCGTTTGAGTTTATAAATGTGGTTGTGGAAACTGTTCATGTCCATAGTGTCTTGGATCCAAACCTTAGCGTTCAGTAAGTTAGGTGTGAAGTACCCTTTTCTTTCTTCTTCAGTCGCAATCAAAAAGTCCAGGGCTAGTAAACTAGGCAGTTTGCAAATCAAGTACTCTCGGTAACCTTCGAAGTGGATGCAAGGGTTGTTGAACAGAGTGATGTGCATTACCCTGGGCATTTGGGACAGAGACTTTAGGTCGTCCCAGGAGTTAATCAAGTTGTCGTGCAAGTAAAGAACTTTGAGACTAGGCATGCTTTCCCAAAGTTCTGGAGGCCCTACGTTGCTGATCAGGTTGGTGGACAAGTCTAGTTTGCGCAAGTTGGTGAAACCCAAAGAAATGTTTATGTCTGGAAAGTTATTAGACTTGAGGGACAGAATAAAAAGGCGAGTTCCTAGTAGTTCGAGCAAGAGTTTGAAACCTGAGTGCAAATTCATGCTACTTAGGTCCAAACACTTGATTTGCTTGATGTTTTCTTCTTTGGAAATTGAAATGATTTGTTCTTTCCTCAAAGCCATTTCAAAGATTATTAATTATTGGGAATAATGCAACTTAAGGTGTTCTTCTGACTTTCGCCATTTCTTAAATTCTTCAATTTGGAGTTTAGTGAGTTCCAGAACTCTTCTGGTTTTGTGAACTTTGAGTTTAGTTAACGGTTTCTGGGCTGCGTGGGAGATTTTCCACTCCCATTCTTGTTTGTCGTTTCTCACAGTTTCTTGTGCCATGTCTACGTTTTCAGTTTTGTTGGAGGACTCCAGAGACATTTGTATGGCTTTTTGGACTTCTTGGTCTTCTTGCAAGTCGTTGGCGTTTTCGAAGTTGTCCAGATTCTCAACTGTAAGACAGAAACTACTGCCTTCTGTAACCCCAGCTTCTCCAAGCTGCAGTTGGTCTTTGCCTTCTAAGGTTTCTATCCTTCCGTTTTCTTTGATTTCTTCAAGTTCGAATTTTTTCGACGGTAAATTTAGTTTTTTACATAGAAAAGTTTTGAACTGCTGAATGGTCATTTGCAGTGAGACGCAAAAGTTAGTTTCTGGAGGAAACTCTGCAAAGTTGCCCAGAATCCGCACTTCGACCGTAACAGGTCCTAAGTCAGGAATGCCTTTTTGGTAAAAGACTTCTACTTCAGGTCCTCCTCCAAAATAGTCCACTAAGCTTTTCCAAAGCTCTTCGGGAACAGAAACAAAGTGGGTGTTTTCTAGTAAGTCTTGCTTGAGTTGGGCATACTTCATGTCGTTAGTTAGATTTTGGAACAGCTTGGAGTTGTCTATCGGGCCTGGAGAGTTGCAGTCTGAGTCGAGTGCTGAGTAAGTGTTCCACCAGTCTTGTGCTATTAAGTATTTGGTCAGGGCTGAGGTATTTATTTCCATTTGATTATATAGATGGGAATTCACAAAAATCTTGTTTAAACGCACAAACTCTAGAAGCTTATTAAGAATTATTATTGGCTTGGCAGACTTCTGGAAAACTCCCTGAGCAAGAAACTGGCAATAGTGTTGGTAGAGCAACCTTGCATGCCTAGTGCTTTTTTGCCCCTTCTAATCAGCGTGTGCCACCTGTTTTTTACAGCATTTTCAGTTCTCCCAGGAAGTTCTTTTGAAATAACGCTCCATTTGTTGCCTAGCTTTTCTCTAGAAGTCAAGAGTAGCACGTCCTCTTGGTAGCTCCACTCTCCCTCTAAATAAAATTTACTATTCAATTCTGGATTTACATGATTTTGCCATCTTTCACGACAATGCTTGCCTTTGCGAACTTCAGCACTACTGTGGAATTCCTCGTTCAGAAACCGGGCTATTTGAGACCAGTTCTTGACTCCAACTTCACTGACGTGTTCTTTAAGCTTGCTATCCTCAGCGGTAGTCCACTTTTTCTGCTTAATTCCTCCTCGCGGGATAGGCTTTTTAGGTCCAGGCCATTGTTGAGTTTTGAGTGAGTTTTGAAAATACAAAGATGAAACTGTGTATATTGGCAAGAACGTGTCAGTTTCAAAATTAGGAATGCAAGGCACCCAGACCGGTGCACTTGTAGCTACTGGGAGAGGAATTTGACCAGAGTCGTTCACCCAGTTAGCTAGAAAGTTGTTTTCGTCCACCATTTATTTACCTTTGATAAGATAAGTTGTATACTGAAAAAAACATTTACTATTTTTTGGTTTTAGGTAGAGTGTAGCCTCGTACCAAAAGTTAACTGCTAGCTAGCAATTTCATACTTTGGGCAGCATAAGCTTAGGTCTGCGTTTGTGCAGTTAAGTTTAAGTGCTTAAGTGAATTTCTGTTTAATTTCTAAATTTCTTTACTTAGTTCTGAATTTAATAGACAACGGTTGTGTAGATTCCTGTGGAGTACTGCAAAGCAAAGTTGGCTAAGTCAAGAGCAATCAACTGCTAAATGCATAAATTGAATTAATTGAGCTCTTGCTAGTAGTAGTTCAGTACAGAAAGGCTGTTAAAAGCTAAAACAAACTGTAAGTCAAAGCTACCGATTCTTTATAAAAACTGTTGAATAAATTATATACAGCATGTCAGCTATTTAGGAACTAACTAATATAAAGGTTTGAATTAAAGTAAATACCAAAAGCAAGTAAAACTCTAAAGAATTAAACTCATTATAATCACTCTAAGATGATTCCCCAAAACAAGCAATACCGCTCGAATTTTATCATCACAGACTTTTACACAAACTTCGACCAAATTACTCAGAAACCCCACAAAAAGCAGCCTTGGCTTTGTAGAGTCCTAAACAAACTCCAAATGCTTGACCCTTTAGTTTGGGCAGTGCTTTTTTTACTTAGTGTGCTGTCAAGTGGACTTTGTTTCTGCGTGAACGCTTTGTGTCATCTTTTACTAGAGTTCAGACTCAACCTTCCAGTTCTAGAGCCTTGGTACTGGAACTTAGTTGCGTGGGTGTGCTTTTCTGTGATTTTTGGAGTTTTGGCAGGCTGCTGTGGGAAGTGGATCAGTAGTGAAGCAGAAGGTTCAGGAATACCTGAAATGAAGTCGATTCTTTCAGGAGTGCACTTGTCCAAGCACCTTAATTACAAAGTTCTGACTGCCAAGTTTTTAGGTCTAGTGCTAGCTACTGCTGCTGGACTTAGTATCGGAAACGAAGGACCTTTTGTTCACGTTTCTGGAATAATTGCCAATAAAGTGATGAAGTGTTCTGCTTTTTCTGAGCTCCACAACAACAAGAACCTAAGAAAACAAATCCTAGCTGCCTCAGTAGGCGCTGGAATAGCTGTTGCTTTCGGAGCTCCTCTTGGAGCGGCTTTTTTCAGTATTGAGGTTACTGCTACTTACTACATAGTAAACCACCTTTGGAGGGGTATATACTGCGCAGTGATCTGTGTAGTGTGCTTTCAGTTGTTTGAGCTCACTAAAATAATAGACCTTGTGGACAGTACAAGTTTCCCTGACTTTAAGTTTACTTTCGAGTTGTTTAACTTTTTGGTGTTGGGAATGGCTTGTGGTGTAATGGGATTTTTGTTTGTTTGCTTAGCTGGGAAAGCAGTGTTACTCAGAGTGCAAAACAAGTTTGGGGTTCTGCATTCAAGGTTTTTTTATATATTAGCAGTGACCAGTATATGTGCAGCGGTAACTTTTTTCTTGCCTTACTTAAGACATCCAGACAAAACTGTTATAAATCACATGTTTAGTTCACTCGATTCAGACACCTCTTTTTGGGTCTACTTTTGTGTGAAGCTATGCTTGACAGCACTGAGCATTAGTTTGCCAGTGGCTTGTGGAGTATTTACTCCAGTGTTTGCAGCAGGTGCTTGTTTCGGAAGGTTCTTTGGAGAAGTTGTGAGCAGCTTGGTGGAAGTGCAGAACCAAAGGATCTACTCTATAGTTGCGGCGGCAGCATTGACTTCTGCTGTGACTCAGACAGTTTCAGTAGCCATTATAGTATTTGAACTTTCAGGACAAATTAACTTTTTGCTACCCATGTTGGTTGGAGTAATGTCTGCTTACCTCACAAGTAGAGGTTTAGGAAAGTCTATATACGACGTGCTGATGGAAATCAAAAGGCTTCCTTACTTGCCCTTTGTAAAACAAGAAAACTTTTACAGACTTAAAGCTAAAGACATCGTTTCCCCTAACTTTATTTGGCTCTACCAAACCACAAGTGTTTTTGAAGTAGCAAGAACTGTGCTTGAAGCTGAGTCTTTTATGCTCAAGGTGCCTGTTTTAAGTGGGTCTATGGAGTTACTAGGAGATCTAAGCATTGCTGAACTCAAAAACTACTTATACAAAGTTTACACCATTGAAAGTTTTTTGCTCAGTGAAAGAGCTAGAGTCATTTTGGACAAGTGCTTCATAAGTCCAAGTCAACTTTGTCTGGCCGAGAACTACCAAGCTATCATCAGCAGCCAAGACACTAGTCTTGAAGAGTTCTTCAATAAAGAAACTAGTTTCACAGAAACAGACCCAGGTCCTTTAGCGATACCTGAAAACACTCCGCTTGTAAAGGTCCACTTTTTGTTTTTGATGTTAGGCCCAACACAGATTTACGTAGAGTACAAAGGAAAACTCAAAGGAATACTTTTCAGGGCAAACATTATTGGCCAAAACTGCAACAAAAACGCTTCTATATGGAAGTAAGTTATTAATAATTATTAAGAAGGTCGTAAAGAACTTCTAGAAGAGTTCCTACACTCCAGGCTTGTGCAGGACAAGAAAAAACACATTCTTGACCTCTTTCGTTAGTTAGTTCCGGCAAAGAAATCCACAAGGAGTTATCTAGGTGGCTTCTATGGTCTTTTAAGTACTTCATGATCTGAGAAGGCTTTTCTACTTGGAAGGTGTTAACAGCCCTTAAGTAGTACCCCAAAGGCCACAGCCACTCAGGCCCGTTGTGGTAACTGAACCCGTGAGCAACACTGTAGTCTTCACTGTCGTTGCTGTTGTCATAGAACCCTCTGTACCTAGAGTCTCCTTCGTTAAGTGTGCGAATTCCTAACTGGCCGTGGCCTATTTCGGGGAGTAAGTGTTCTTTAACTCTTTCTAGTGCCTTTTTGGCGTTTTCTGGATGGAACATTCCGGGGGCAACTGCCATTGCTATGCACATGTTAGGTCTTAGCTGGTACTCTGAGTACTCTAGTTCACTCCAAATAGTGTCTTTGTAGATCCCAGTCACGTTAATCAGTTCGTTTCCAAGCTCGTGAGCACTGCCTGAGTCCGAAATGAAGTACAGTGACTCGAATGCAGCTTTGATTCTGCTGGCCCAGTTTTCGTAAGTGAGTTCACTTCCGTCTGGCAACTGGACTCCTTTCCAGTCAAACTTTCCTTGTGTGTTCAGTTCTGAAAGGAAGTTAACTGCAGAGTACAGTAGACCTGTAAGTTCAATAGGTGCTCCGTCTCTAGGAGTAGAAGGCACTCCTTTGTTCCTGGCCTTTTCGCTGCTTCCCATTTTGTCCATCCAAGTCCCGCAGTTCCACTTATTTCCTCCAAACAAAATTCCACTCTCTGTGTGGAGTTGGATCCTAACGTTGAACCCTTGGTCAGTCATATGCTCGTCAATGCCTTTGCCAGCGTTCCACTCTCTAAAAGCGATTCCGGAGGCATGGGCCTGCATAATTTTTTGAACTACTTCTCCTAAAGTGTAGGTAGGACTGGTTTGTAAGTTGTAGTGTTCATCTTGGTTGTCCGATTTAAAGCGCATAGTTACTTGGCTTTCGAGGATCTGACAACCTTCTGGGGCCTTTTTGCAGTAGTCTTGAATGGACTGTAAGAAGAACCAAGTAGCATCGCGTGAGTTAAAGCGGGAGTTGTTGCCGCAGTCCAGTAAGTTAGGTATTAATCCGTGACGCATCACAGACGCAAATGTCAAAATTGTTTCTTTGGCCTCAGAAAACCTTCCAGTGCATATAAGCAAACCTCCTAAAGCTATAAAAGTGTCTCTTCCCCAAACACGCATAAACTCAGTAGCGAAGTGAGGAAGTCCAGCTGAAAGCGTGCACTCTCCCATGTGTGGCTTTGCAGAAGGCACGTTTCCCCAGAACTGAGTTGCTGCTAGTCCTAAAGAGTCTGCAAGGCTGTCGTCTCCTTTTGCAAACAACTTGCTGTCTTTGTAGAGTTCCCTCAGAATGTATACTTTAAGGTTCCTGAAAAGCAAAAAGATAAACTTCACAAAGTGCTTAGGAACTACTCCTCTCGGAAGGGTTTTGATGTGGCTGAGGGCTTGAGTTACAAAAGACACAAACTCAGAAGGCAAGCTGTAGTCCCCAAGTCTGGCAGCTGTGTAGTCAATTAGCCAATTACCTTCTCTTAAGTTGTTGAAGATCTGATGCCCAAGTTTGTTTCCTGAGGTCAAAGGCAAAAACTCAGCTACCAAACTCCCTATTCCTGCGTAGTTAAAAGGATGGTAGCCTGGGACTCCGTAAACGTTCCTTCTGCCTTTAGTAATGTCTAGTTCTTCTTTGCCGCACCGCCATATAATGTGGTTGATCTGTTCTAAATTAAGCTCTTCAAAAAGTTCTCTGGGGTACTCACTCAGTTTAGAGTAAACTTCTTCGAGCTTGTAAAGAGTTTGCTCGTCTAGTAACTTAGTTTTCAGAATTACAACAAATGCCCTTGGAATGTGGTGGAAGTCCAGTTGGTCCACTCCTTCTCCATGAATTCTTGAGATACTTGCAAAGTTAGTTAAGTTGTCAGACATTTCTAAACACCCTGTAAGTCCGTTCACGTAGTCAGCTTCAGCTCTGAACTTCCACTCTTTTATGTTAAGAGTTCCCAAAAACTCTAGTGAGTCTATAACTCCTGGTAACTTTACACAGTCTTGTGTTACAAAGTCTTCTCCTGTCCAATGAGCACACCTTGCAATCATTACGTAACTTTGGAGGTTCAGAGGGTTTTGTCTTATTATCATAAGTAGTTCGTCTGAGAACTGGTGCACGTAAATCTCAGAGAACCCTTCTTCGCTCATTCTAACGTGCAGCTCGTTAAGTACCTTTCTGGCTGGCCATAAGTTCTGGTAAAACTCAAAAGAAGGCACTGTTTTGTTTTCGACCACTAAAACGTTGTTATCAAACCCTCCAAACTTAGCGTGTTTTTGTCTGTAGTCGCAAACCCAGTTGTTTCCGTCCAGCACGAACTTAAAAGGAATTTCCCGGCCTTTTTTCTCCTGAGGAAATTTAAGAACGACTCCGAATCTTTTAGCTCCAAGTCTCTGCAAAGGAACCCCTTCTCTCCAAGAGTCCCAGTCACCTTTGATTTCTACTTCGTGCGGAACTCCTCCTTCACACACAAACTCCACAAGGACTTTGATGTCTCCTCCTCCTAACAAGTTGACTTCCCTGACTTGGTCTTGTTCTTCGCCGTTTCCTTCTTTATAGAGTCTCCTTTCAGTCACTACACTGAGTTGTCTAGGAATGAGTTCGTCGTAGCCCCTTGTAGAAGCTATACTGCTGTTGGTCATGCAGACTACTGCAGCGTTAGGAAGTGCATCTTGGGGTTGTCTTTTTTGAGAAGGAGTTTCGTTATCATGAGTGCAGTCGTAGAGTATAGCAGGCACTGGCTGGGCTACTAACTTAACGAACCCTGCCTCTTGGTGGATTCCTAAAAGACTCTTGTTATTGAGATCTGTTTCTTCCAAAGAACCCAAACTAGAAATGTCTCCGTTTCCGTACTCGTACACCATGTCTCCTAGGTGCCGGGGGTTGTGGGCTTGCATTGCTTCCCTCACTAAGCAGTTGAGTCCTATCCTTTTTACAAAGTAAGCGTCCATTTTTTCGTCACAAGTAAACAGTTCAGCTATCACGAACAGGTTGGGGTTTACTTGGCGGGCCTTTTTAAGTAAGTACTCAGACACATGGATAGGAGTGCTATGAGTGTTGTCTAGACGCAGTCCTTTGAAGATTCTGGCCATTGTAGTTACGTACTTTTCCATGTTTTCCCAAAGCACAGGGCAGTCTTCGTAAGAGTTCCCGTACCTAAGTTTTACACAGTCACCCCAAACTACTACGTTCCTTCTGAAGTAGTGCCAGCCTTGCTTTCCAGCAAAGTCTTTTAAAACCTCGTTGTAGCCCATGATGAACCCGTTGTGCGTAATTACTTCTCCGTTTTTAAGTTCACTGAAATACCTGTTCACTAAAGGATTCTTAGAAGTGATTTCCATCATCCCTTGCTCTATTTTGTGGTACCTTATATCGCCTTCTGTGTTTTTAAGTACGTCCCCGATATGGTTGTCCAGTCGGCTCAGAAGGTGGGAGTTAATTGCTGACAAAGCTCCTTTTACTTGCTTGAGAATCTGGTCCTTGGGCACTCCGGCAGTCTTCAAAACCTTCCAAACAAGTTCAGAGTCAATATGCACTGTGAACCTTCCTTCTCCTTCTCCTAAAAGTGCATAGTGCCTAATCAAGTACTCCAAGCCATTCTTCTGNAAGGTTTCTACAAGGTTTTGCTCGGCCTGGCCCTCTGACTCTGNGTTCCGGAACTCCTCAAAGACTTTTTGGGTGTCCATTTGGAAGTACTCGTGCAGCTTGAGTTTAGGAATGACTTCTACTCTTAGAATTTGCATTATCTTGCTAAGGGCTTCTTCGTTTTCAATTCTGTTGCCGAAGGGATAGTTGCTGACTTTTCGTTTTGAAAGGGCTTCTGTGAACTCTGCTAAAGCTTTGTCAAGTTCATAAGCAGCCCTCATGTAAGGACTGTTTTTCAAGTTGTAGGCAGCTTCAGGGTGCTGTTCTATGAAGGAACTGCCTGTTGCGCAGTGGTTCAAAACCACGTCAATGATGCAGCCTATTCCATACTCAGTTTCTAGTTTAGTGACAGTCTCTTCAAGTAACCTGAGCTTTTCGTCCTCCTAAATAAAACTTACAGTGCTGCCAGGAAACAACTCAGAGTTGAGTTTGTTGTGATCGTTGATGCTGTATAAGCTGTTTGAGAAGCCCAGTTCTTGAATAGGTGTTATATGGAAAAGGTTGTAGCCCAGGGCTTTTTGATGCGAAAGCACTTTTTCCCACCTGTCAATAGGTCCTAAGCACCTACTCAGCACTGTTTGCAAACTAATAGATGAAATCTTGTAAGAAGCACTTCCTAACTCAATTAAAGGATCCACAATGACCCAGTTAACTTCGCCTTTAGCTTCTTTTCCATGCTCGTCAGTGTACTCTATCCAGAAGCTGTAGTTGCCAGCACGCTCAAACTTGACTTCTGCAATCCAGTGGCCCAAAGCACTGGTAGAACCCCCGAACCTTTTAAGTTTTCCGTCGGAGTATTTGTCAAGTTCAATGCACAGAACAGAATTAGGAGTGTTAACTCTAGCCCCCGCTACAACTTGGAACTGCACTGTGGTGTCGACACTTACTCTGTAAATGAAAGAAAACCTTGCTGGAGTAGGTAAGGCCCCAGTATGTCCGTCCAACTTACAGATCAATGTCTTAGCCATTTTATATTAAGGTGTTTCTAGCCAATACTTTAAGTATTAAGGTGTTTAATGGCAAAACATTCTTAAGCATTAATATGTCAAGTAACGAGAACTTCAACACCTTAGTTCTTATACTGGGAGACTTCCACACTCCCCAGAGAGCTGTTGACATTCCTGATCAATTCAAAGAACTTATTACTCCTGGAAAAGTAGAACACGTTCTTTGCACTGGAAACTTAGGCAGCAAGGAACGCCTTGAGTGGCTTCAGAGCCTTTCTAGGAACGTCCATGTAGTCCAAGGCGACTTTGACTCAGAGTTTGTTGAAAGAAAAGTAATTAAAGTAGAAGACTGGAACATTGGACTGGTCCACGGGCACCAAATAGTGCCTTGGGGGGACAAGTCTGCACTCCTAAGCTTCCAAAAGCAACTTGACGTGGACTTGCTGGTGCACGGCCACACACATACCCTAAGTGTAGAGTCAGCGGAAGGCAAGTACTTTTTAAACCCTGGAAGTGCCACAGGAGCTTACTCTCTTTTGACCAGCCAAGTTAAACCTAGTTTCATGCTGCTGGGTTTAAAGGGCAAAGAAGCCTCTGTATTCACTTACGAAATTGCTGACGGGACGCTTGTAGTTAGCAAGTGTCAGATTTCTAAGAGTTAATTATTAAGAGGAACTAAACTCATGCCTGTGTCTAAGAACTTCTGTTTTGTGTAGTCTTCTGCTTGTTTGAAAAAAACTGGGTGTCTGTACCTTTTCCCTACCCACTCCAGATCCTCTTTGTATATAATTTTGAGCTCTTTGAGACTAGCCTGGAATTCCCCTTCAGTTTGGTCAGCTGAGTATATTCCAAACTTAACTCCAAGCAGCTTCAAAGTAGTTTCTGGATCCACGTACAGGCTTCGAGGTTTGTGGAAGTCACTGACTTCAGAAACCATGTTGCACAGAGGTAGTTCTAAAGTCACCCAGTCTTTGGACTTGTCTGAAACCACTGAGTAGTAGTAACTAGAGCTAAAAGGCTCGGCAACGATTAAGTACAGCAAGTAAGGGTTTCCATCAGTTTTGCAGGTTAGTCTTAAGCCGTTGACGTGCTTGAAAGTGCTCACTGGCAAGGAGTCGTTAGTTATATCCGCAAAAAGTTTGTCCTTGAACTCAACCTCTCGTTCGTACTTAAGTTCTCCTTCGAAATGGAGTGACTGGTTTTTAAAAGTGATCTTTCCGAAGCTGTTGCCTCCTTCAGAGAAGTCAGTTTGTAAGTCCCAGTGGAGTAAGTCTTCCTCTGCTTCGAACGTAGCTAAGTCTATTTCTTTGGCCTTTGCTCGTTGGATTGAACTTGAACTAAGTTCTTCTGAGTAAGGAGCTGCTTACAACTTACGCACTAAAAAGTTATCTAGCTTTGACTTCAAAGACCTCCTTATAAATTTTTTAGTTGACTTCAAAGTAAGTCCGAGTCTTACTAGTGAGTCTTTTATTCCCATTTTGCCGTATTAGACCCTAACACCCTAAATTAGTTAAAATAGTAAAGATTCAAAGATTTAAGGTCTAAAAAGGGGGAATTTATAAATGAAGCAAATCCAACGAAGAGAAACACCCCATTCCAAAGATCGCATTCCTATTTTGTCGAATTTTTTTAAGTTTGACCTGAAGCTCAACTGCGTTCTTTACAAGTACAGCGTTGACTTCGAACCTCCAATTTCGGAACAAGACAGTAGGTTCCGCAGCATCGTAATAAGAAGCATTGCTTCACAAATATCCGAACGATTGGGAAAGTTTGTGTTCTCAAACACAATGCTGTACACTTCCAACAGCCACATGGAACAAACCCACCTAGTTTTTAATTCAACTGCAAATGGCCAAAATTATACGGTCACAATTAAACCCGCAGGCGAAGTCACTCAAATCAAGGATACTGTTGCTTTTTACAACAAGCTTTTTAACAGTGTCCAATCCAAGCTTAATTTGGCTATGATAGGGCGCAAGTTCTTCAACCCAAGCAGAGCAATGGACTTGCCCAATCACCAAATTAGCATCTGGCCTGGGTACACTACTTCGGTGTCTTCCTTCGAAGCAGGGTGCCTAGTAAACATTGACATTGCTCACCGCTGCCTTAGAATGATTAACGTTTACCAGCAAATGGAACACATACTCAGTAACGGAACTCGCGAAACTGTAGAGTCCGAACTACTGAACACTATCGTAGTAACTACCTACAACAACAGACACTACCGAATCGACGCAATTATGTGGGATATGACTCCTGAGTCTACTTTCGAAACTACTGAAGGCACTTCAATCCAGTTCAAAGACTACTACGCACAGTACTGGAGGAAACAAATCCGAGCCATCGACCAACCCCTTCTTAAGTGCGAACGCAGAAACCCCATTTACTTAATTCCTGAACTCTGCATTCAAACAGGCTTAAGTGACGAAATGAGGTCTAACTTTGTACTTATGCGCGACATGTCCAACATCACTAAGAAAACACCTGCACAGCGTCTTGAAGAGTCTCAAAACCTAATAACTGACATCCAAAGTAACCCCCAGGCCAGTAGAGAAATGGCTGAGTGGAACGTAACACTGAATCCAGAACCAATTTCTTTAGAAGGCAAAGTCCTAGACTCCGGAAGCATTTCTATGGGGAACGACCAGAACTTTCGCATATCAGAACAAGGTATGTTTGACAGGGACTTGCAGAACCCCCTCTACGACCAGCCTTTCCTAGACACTTGGGGAGTCATTTACTGCAAAAAGAACCAGAACCTCTGCAACAGCTTCACAAAGAACCTGCAAGAAGTTTCTAAGTCTTTCAAACTAAAGTGCAAGCCACCCGTGATGTTCACGCTAGACACCGAAAGGTGGGAAGACTGGGACTCCAAACTCAGAAGCATCCTAAGTCCTAAAGTTAAGATTCTGATTTGCGTCTTAACTGGCTACAGAGGCAAGTCAAAACTCTATGACAGTCTTAAAATGCTGACTCTTTCTAACTTGCCAGTGCCTACCCAAGTAGTCCTTACTGGCACGCTTAAAAAAGAAAACAGCCTTAAGTCAGTTGCTAGCAAAATACTCATTCAGATAGTCGCTAAAACTGAAGGGTCTCCTTGGATCATGAGGAGTTTACCTCTAACTGACATGCCAACCATGGTGGTTGGAATGGACATCTACCACAAAGTAGGTTCGGCTAGCGTCCTGGGGTTCGTTGCTTCAACAGACCGGAAGTTTTCTAAGTACGCTTCCTTCCCAGTAGTCAACGCTACTGGGGAAGAAATCTGCAGCAAGTTAAGCGAACTGGTGTACGAAGCTATGGTTGAGTTCAACAAAGACAACGGAGCGTTTCCAAGTCGAATAGTAGTATTCAGGGACGGAGTTGGGGAAGGCCAAAGAAGCACAGTACTTGCAAGCGAAGTGCCTCAGTTCACCGCTGCTTTTGAAAAGTTAACTAGGGAAGGGCACATTTCTGAGCATCCGAAACTGTGTTTTGCAATAGTGAGTAAAAGAATAAACGCAAGGTTTTACTCCCGAAAAGGAAACCAAATAGTGAACCCTCCTTTGGGAACTTGTGTGGACAAAGAAGTAGTTAGCACTGAATACAACGAATTTTTCCTGTGTCCTGCAAGAGCTACTCAAGGAGTCATGACTCCTACCAACTTTGTTTTAGTGTACAACAACACAGGGTGTTCTTATGAAGACATTCAGTTACTAGCTTACAGAATGTGTTTTGTATACTACAACTGGTCTGGGTCAATTAGAGTTCCTGCTCCTTGTCAGTACGCACACAAGTTAGCTTACCACATAGGCGAAAGGATTCGTGAAAAAGGACTAATCACTCCCCACCCTTCCTGGAAACAAAGAAGAAGTCTATACTTCCTATAACTAATTAATTACCCGGTAAACCATTTAAAGATTTGCTAAATGGACAGAACCTACGAAGCCTTGTTGGACGAAAACAACGAACTCAGGAAAGCCCTTAACTCCACTAAAGAACTAGTAGAGCGCTTCAGGTCCGACAATGAATCCCTCAAACAAATGCATGAAGAATTCAAACTCCATCACGAGCGCCTTAAAAAAGAATGCCAAGAAGCCCACAACAGGTGCGCTGAAGCAGTTAGCTCGCGCAAAGAAACTGAAGCTTACTACGAGAACTACGTAAGTCGACTCAAGAACTCACTTGAACAGCGCAAAAAAGAATTTGACGAGATGCAAAGCAAAATGATTCCTCCAATAGACTCAGAGCTGTTAAGAGTCAAACTCGTGAACGAAATAGAAGGTCCCATGCGAGTTGCTATTGAGAACAAACAAGAAGAAGTGAACAGACTTAACGAGCAGTACTACGAAATTACCCGCAAGCACGACTTACTGCAACTAGAATTCAACACTTACAAAACAGACATCGAAAAAGAAATAAGGGACACCAAAGACAGGCACTCCAAAGAAGTAAACCAGTACTTTGCAGAGCTCCAAGAACTCCAAACCAGAATAGACGACCCATCTGACAAAGAAACCATCAGGGCCCTTAAAAAAGACCGAGAAGAACTCAGAGTCCGTTTAGAGAAACTCCACGAAGAAGTAGAAGAAGTCCGCAAGTCCCGCGAACAAGTCAGACAAGAAAAAAACGAAGTTGAAATTAAACTTAACAAAGACGTTGAAGAAGAACACAACAAGTACAGAACACTCAACATCCAAAAAGACAAACTAGAAGTCCAAAACAAAGACTTCCAAGAACAAACCTACAAACTAAAACTCAACTACGACTCCAAAGTCCAAGAACTCCTAACTCTCAAAAAAGACCACGAAAACGCTCAAAGCGAACTTGAAAACTACGAAAACCAAGTAACTATGCTCCAACAAGAAATCTCAGACCTCCAAAAAAAACTCCAAGAAAAAGAGTCCCAAATTGACCTGAAAGTCAGAGAAGTCACTCGCGCCGAAAAAGAAAAGTCACAACAACTCAAAGACGAAAAAGAAAAACTCCAAAAACAACTAGAAGAAGTTGAGTACCGAGAACGACAAATCAACTCCAAACTCTCCAGCACAGAACGCAACTACAAACACGAACTCGAACGCAAAGGCCAAGAAATCTCTAACCTCAAAGAAGACTACAAACTACTTGAAAGCAGGAACCAAGCTTTGTCTAAAGAAGTCGACCTACTCAAAGGCTCCTACAACTCCAAAACCCAAGAAAGCGAAAAGGTAGAAACCGAGTTTAAGCAACTTCAACAGCAACTTACTGAAGTCACCAAACGCGAAGAACAACTAACCCTAACTAAAGACAAACTCCAAGAAGCACTTAACAAAGCCCAGGAAGAACTAGCCAAACGCCCTGAAGCTCAAGAAACCAAGCAACTTGAAGAAAGATGCAGGTACCTCGAAGCCCAACTTCACTTTTACAAAAACAAGTGCCGTGACTACAAACAACGCGTGCGCCAAGCTAACGAAAAGATCCAAGAACTAGGCATTAAGTTTGCCAGAAGCGAACTTGAAAGGCAAAAACTCCAAAGCTAATAATAATATGGCGAGTGAAATAAAAGATGAATTCCAGTGCAGAATATGCCTTGGAGTCCTGGAAGTTCCTGTATTTCACGATCTTTGCTCTAACCACTTCTGCTCAGAATGCATAAACGGGCACATTGCACTGAACACTTCTCAGCCGTGTCCTGTGTGCAGGCAGCCTATTGAGGCCGATTGTATATCTCCCAACTTATCTCTCCAGCGTAAAATTGCAGTTAAAAAATATTCCTGTTCTTGTGGGGAGACTCTCCAGTACTCCCAGTATAACTCTCATCAGCAAGTTTGCACGCACCTTAAAAGTGTAATCAAGCGAGCTGTTTCCCTCACCAGCAAGCCTAATAGAAAGGTCGTCAATAGGCACACTTATAAGTGCCCTTGCTGTGAAATGAAACACCTTGACAGGGCTGGACTCATCAAGCACTTTAAAAGGCAGCATAAAGGCATGTCAGGAGTATGTCCTATCTGCGCTGTGATGCCTTGGGGAGACCCTAGTTACGTCACTAGTAACCTGTTGAGGCACCTTAAGACTAGGCACAAGTTCGACTATGACACTTTCATAGATTTTGAACTCAACGAACAGGAAATGCTAAACAAGGTAATTGAAGCTTCGCTTATATATAAGTAAAAGTTTTAATTAGTTAAATACTTCTCCTGGCCGAATTTCTCGTCTATGGAGCTTGAAGACGAAACAACTCCAGGAGAGATTTTGGCATTTGAGGCTTTATAAACCATCTCCCCAATCGCACCAGGTATAACAGAATTCTCGGGTAATTTCTCCTGAAGTATCTTGTCTATGGAGTTTGGAGACGAAACAGGGTTGGTAAATAAATTAGAAACCATCCCCCCAACCATACCAAGTATGTCACTAGAATCCTTGTGGACTTTCTCCTGGCCGAATTTCTCGTCTATGGAGTTTGGAGATAACATAGAAATGATATTCCCAGCTATACCACCTTTGCCACCAAAACATTCGAGGGCTTTACCAGCTATTCCAATTACTGCATTCCAGTTTTTCTGTTTTTTAGCTTTTTTTCTGATTTCGTTTCTCTGCTCCCTCAAACTGTTGACAGCTTCTTGATGCTTTTTGGCCATTTCGTTCTTTTGCTCAGCATACCTGTCTCTAGAAGCCTTTAGCTGGGTCTGGTTTTTTTCTGCACGATCGTTTAAGTATTCTTTAAACTCTTCTGTCTTTTTGGATTCGTTTTCTTGGAACTGTTTTTGGCCTTTCTCCAAAGCTTGTTGGTGTTTTTCTTCAAGTTCTTTCATCTTGTTCTCAAAGGCTTCGTTTTCTTCTTTGATCCTTTTTTCAAAAGCTTGTTCGACTTCTTCAAGCTTTCGTTTAGCTTCAGCTTCAAGTCTCTTGGACTCTTCCTCGTGGGACTTCTGGACTCTTGTGAGTTCTGATGCATTTGTGGACTTGAGTTCTTCTAATTCTTTCTTAAACTCTTCTTCACGTTGCTTGTTTTTCGTTTCGAGTTCACTTTGGAGAGTTCGGAATTCTTTGTGGTTTCTTTCGAGAGATTGCTCGATTGCAACCAAGGATGCTTGTTGACTTTGATCCTGGTCAGCCAGTCGTTTCTGACTTTCTTCTTCGAAGCTTGCAAGTCGTTGGTTGCTTTGGACAGCCAGTTCTTGGTTGCTTTGCCTCACACTGACTAAGTAGTCTAAAATGCTTGAAGGGCCTGAAGAAGACGGAGCTATTGCCATTTTTATAGATAGTTAACTTAAATGGGCTTTCCTTTGTTTTTCGTAAAAGTAAGTAGAAACTACAAAAGAAACTCCAGCACAAGCAATGCCTCCTGTTAAGTATATAAGTAACCACTTCCTTAAAGATTCTAAACTCGTGTACAAAAACCCTAAGCTTAAACTACTCATACTGCCTCCCCAAGTGCCTATGCACAGCAGTATACCTGACTCTACTTATAACTTACGCAAAGCATGCATGGACTTAGGAGTCACGTTTAAAAGTATGGACAGGTTCAGTGAAATGTAAGTTTCAGACACAGGAAACATAATCAGTAAACAAACACTTGCTACTAAAAAAGAGTTTGTTGTGTAAACAACTACAATCAGAGGAATACTCACTAAGTTAGTCAACCCACAAATAAGAGGAGCCCACTTAAACTTACTTTGGGATTCCTTTATATCGGCTATCTTTCCTGCTGCGTACAAAAACAACGGGGTTATCAAAATAGCTACTGAGTTGACAACCGAGTACTCTTGCATGTACTCAGGAAACTGCTCTGAAAAGTACAGAGGCTCGTAAAACGCTTGGCCTAGTCCAGCAGCATACCTAAAAAAAGTCCCAACTACCATCAGCAACATAGTGGGATTCCTTAACAAAAACATAACTTTACTCAGAAAACTCTCTTCCTCTTGTTCCAAAAAGTGCTCGTACTTAGGAATGTCGTTCCTCAGCACTACTGATCCTACTAAGCACGAAACCAACCCACATGCCCCCACAAAGAAGAACCCTACCCGCCACCCGTAGTGGTAAGCCACCAAAATACACATAGAAGCAAAAGCTGTTCCAATAAAAATCCTCATCTGGAAAATACCCATAGCAGTTCCACGCTTGTGGCCAGGAAAGTACATTCCTAGCTGCCTCATAAAGGTAGGCGGGTTGCCTGCTGAAGCAGAAGCCACCACCACAGCCAGCGCCAACACTTGCCAGTTACTCACACAAAACGAAAAAGACATCAAAGCTACAGAAGCAACTCCACAGTAACACAGAAACATCCACTTGAGTTGAGAAACTTTGTCGAGGTAAGTTCCCTAAGTAAGACTTACGTGGATGAAGCTAAAAGCAGCTACTAGCGACAAAAAGATCGGACCTGTAAGCACTCCGTAAAGTTCTGTGGAAATGTTTAGGTCTTCTCGGAAACTTGTTACTGAAGAAATATAAGGAGTAGCCATCCAAAAAGCAATTGTGAAAGAGGATATAACTGTTGATACAGCCAGGAACACCCAACTGTAAGTGCTGGTTTCAGAGGCCATAGTTATTTAAATTAAATGGGCTTTTCTGTGTTTTTCGTAGAAACGAATTGCAAGCAAAAAAGCCACCCCTGCAAAGGCAAACCCTAAGCTCACAAATACCAGCAACCAGTTCCTTAAGGAATCCAAACTGACAGAAAGCACTCCTAAACTCAAACAACTCAGGCTTGCTCCAAAAATTCCAATGCACAGGAGTATGCCAGTCTCTACTTATAACTTACGCAAAGCATGCATGGACTTAGGAGTCACATTCAAAAGTATGGACAAGTTGAGTGAAATGTAAGTCTCAGACACAGGAAACACAATCAGCAAGCAAGTAATAGCTACTGAAAAGGAGTCTGTGGAGTACATCACAAACACAAAAGGAATACTCACTAAGTTAGTCAACCCACAAATAAGAGGAGGCCACTTAAACTTGTTTTGGCGTTCTTTTGAGTCAGCCAGTTTGCCTGCAATGAACAAAGATACTGGAGTCAGTAAAATTGCAATTGCGTTGAAAAGCGAGAACTCCGCAATGCGATCTGGGAACTTCTCGGCAAAGTACAAAGACTCGTAGAATCCTCTGCTGAAGCCAGCAGCATACCTAAAGAACATTGCCACCACCATCAACACCATAGTTGGGTTTTTACTCAGTACCTTGATTTTGCCCCAAGTCCCAACTTGGTTTTCTTCGAGTAAACTCTCCTTTTTTATAACATCATTCCTTAAAAATATTCCTCCCAACACAGTGGCTGCAAGTGCTGAACTTCCTACAAAAAAGAAGCCCAACTGCCACCCTGAATAGTGAGCTACCAGAATACTGACAGAAGCAAAGGCACCTCCTAAGTAAATCCTCATTTGGTAAATGCCAGTAGCTATTCCTCTTTGGTGACCTGGGAAGTACATACCTACTTGACGGAAGAAAGCAGGCGGAATTCCTGATGAAGAACAAGCCACCACTGCAGCCAGTATCAAAACTTGCCAGTTTTCTGTACAAGAAGAGAACCCAATCAAAGCCAGAGATGCAACTCCGCAATACGTAAGGAAAGTCCACTTAATCTGGGAGATCCTGTCTAGGTAAGAGCCCTGGCTAGAACTTACGTGAATGAAGCTGCAAATAGCGACTAAAGACAAAAATAAAGGGCCAGTCATCACTCCGTAGAGTTGAGGCGAAATGTTTAAGTCTTCGCGGAAACTACTTGCCGAAGCAATATAAGGAATGGCTGTGTAAGGTTTACAGTTCCACTGTGAGATGTTGAGTGCTGAAATCAGCGTACTAACTACAAGAAATGCCCAACTGTATGAGCCAGTTTCAATCGCCATTTATAAATGGACTCCTGAGCAAACTCAATAAATCCAAAGGAGTATTGCAGAATTACTGCACCCAAAAGTCATTATAATTAAATGGAATCCTATTGGAATGAGAACGGAAAACGAGTTCTTTCACTACAAAACCCAACAGCTAAGAAACTCAGGGCTTCAAGTTACTACAGAGCTCCACAGGAAAGCTTCCCTCAAAAGCACTACCAAAGATCACTTTACCTCAAAAGTCTTTACGCGCGGGAGATAGGCTTATATAAAGAGCAGCTCAAAAGCTACACTCAATGCTACCACTGCGGTTTATAGTTTTAAATACACAATTAATACTAATACAACCACTATTACCAACGCTCCCAGAAGCATGCCCCTCCAAAGCCATTTTCGTTTGTTTTGTTTTTCAGAAGCTTTTTCGAGTTCTGAAAAAGCCAGTTGAGTGTTTTCTGCAGCCCTTTCAGAGTGCCCTTGGATACTTTCTAAGTAAGAACCTTGTTTTTGGACTTCAGCTGACACGTCCAAAAAGATTTGATGGATTTGTTCCATGGTGTTTTGGACTTTGTGGATAGCTTGTCGGCGTTCTTCCAACAGAGGGTTGTTGAAGGAGTCCTGAGTGAGTGCTTCTTGGAATGGTTGTTGTTTCATAACTAGTTGTTCTACTTCGCTGCTTAGTTGCTTTAAAGCTTGGTTTTTACGGGCTTCTTCTGAAGGTAAGGAAGTGGGCATGGCCTGAAGGTGTCTTAAGTTAGTGTAGAATTCAGAGACTTCTTCTTCAAGTTCTTTTTTGCTCATGCGGTACATGCCGAACTTAAGTCTGTCAAGTTGATCTCTGATTTCAGACTCTTTGTTCTGGACTCTGTTGCCTAGTAGTGGTTCTTGCATTGGACGATTATAGATAAATGTCCTTTAACTCTAAAAGCACCCTTAAAGTAAGGTACACCTAGCTTTCTCTTCTCGAGTCTGACGTGCAAAAGAAAGGAAGCCAACTCAAGATTTACTTACGTGAGATCCAAACTCTCATGTCGCGCTTAAAAAAATCCTACTCGCACGAAGTCACTTCTGTCCTCAAAGACAGGTGCTTGGAAGCCCAAAGTGCTTTAAAAGAACTCGAAGAAATCACTCCAGGTTCTCGAGGAGAACAGTACGAAAAAGAACAACTAGTCAAAGCATACACTCAGCAGTTCCAGAAAATCCTAGACGGAGTCCACACCATCCAGGAACAACCTGAAAAACCCCAGGAACCACAAACCCTCCAAGCCCAGGTGTTTGAAGAAGACTTCTTCAGAGAAAGACACCAAGAAATCAACCAAGTAGAAACTGTGCTTGTGGAAATCAATGACATGATGAAGTTCTGTGCTGAGTCTGTGACTGAGCAAGGACAAACCCTTGACACTATTGAAAACCACGTTGAAATATCTGAAGAAAGCACTCGCAGAGGAGTCGAAGAACTCACCAAAGCCGAAAAAAGCCAAAACAGTTCACGCAACATGTCAAGTTTCTTGCTGCTTATTGCTTTTATTTTGGTGTTGATTCTAGTACTCATAATGATTACTCATATTAACTAATTAGATGCGGACATTGAAGAACTTCAAAAAAGCTTTGGGAACTTTGACCAGAGATTTCAAGTGGCCTTTCTTGATCAAAAAGCACACAGCTGCCAAAACAGCCAAAACCTTCAAAAGCTCCTTCAGACTTTGCTTGGTGTGACTTACTGCTAGTCTCTGGATAGTTTTGAACTTCTGGAGTGTGTGGGGCGGGTATCTTAAGCTTATAGGGAACTTGTTGAACAAGGACTTTTCCATGACACCTTTTTGGTTGGACATAGCTATGAACCCGTACTTGCCAAATATGCGCGAAGACCCCGAACTGCCTGTTCCTCCGAAAGGCAAGTCGAAACACGAGTAGTTCACTATACAGTCGTTCCAACTAAAGCTTCCTGAAGAAGTTTCAGTTTCTAGTTGTTCCTTGACCTTTTTGTCTTTCCCGAAAAAGTACATCGAAAGGGGCTTTTCCCTTTCTTTGATAAAAGCGATGCACTCTTCTAAGGTTTTGTAAGTGTACACCAACAACACAGGCCCAAACACCTCTTCTTTCGAAATAGCTGAGTCCAAGTCTGGGTTCAGAATAATAGTCGGAGCAATGTACCTGGACTCCACGCTCCCAGTTCCTCCAAGCACCACTTCGCCTCCGCTGTTTTCAACCAGCTTTAAAACTCTTTTTGTGTGGAACTCGTTGACCATTCTCCCTAAGTCAGAACTCACTTGGGGGTCTTCTCCGAAGTATTCGTTTGAAACTTCTTTGCACTTAGTTAAAAAGCTTTCCACTATCTCAAAGGGCACCAAAGCCATTTCTGGAGCTAAGCAGATCTGGCCGCAGTTAATAAACCTACCCTGGAGAATCCTCATAACAGCAACTTCCAAGTCCACGTTTGTGTCTAGTATAGCAGGGTTCTTGCCTCCCAGTTCCAAAATAGTTGGAGTCAAGTGCTTTGCAGCAGCTTCAGCAACTAATTTGCCCTTTTCAGAGGAACCTGTGAAGCAAATAAGGTCCCAGCGCAGTAAAAGCAACTGTTGGGCAAGTTCAGGTCCTCCTTCAAGGCAGTGCACTACTTCACTAGGGAGTTCGTCTAGGATCTGTTTGATGACTTTGGAACAAGACTGAGAGACTTCTGAAGGCTTGACTAAAACACAGTTGCCTGCAGCCAAAGCCCCAATGACTGGGTTAAGTGTAGTTGCGAAGGGAAAGTTCCAAGACCCTAGAACTAGCACTACGCCCAAGGGTTCGTGTCTGACATAGTTGGACCCAGGCATTAAAGCTAAGGGAAAGTCTAAGGGTTCTTTGCTCATCCAAGCTTTTAAGTTGCGCAAGTGGTGGTCTATGTTGTTTTTTAAGTTGTTGATTTCGCAGAGGTAAGCTTGGAACTCACACCGATTCAGGTCTGACTGCAAGCTTTGGACAATGTTCGGAGTGTGGTTTTCTAAGCTTTGTTTTAACTGACTGAGCAAGTGCTTCCTACTTGAGTAGCTTTTAGTTTGGTTTTCTGAAAAATGATGAAATAAATCAATTCTGGCATTATCAATCTCCTGGTTAATGCTTTGCATATTTATATTACTTTGGTTTGGCAGTTGAAGATATCAAGTTTCTGTCTGAAAAAATGTTGAACAACATCATAGCTAAGTCTTTAAACCCAGCCTCGTCCAAAATGCTAAGTACCTTGTCGTATTTTTGGAGCTGCATAAGTGCTACTGCACACATAGTGTAGTTGCTGCTGTCCCAAGCGTAGTCTGCCAGCTTCACAAAAAACTCGTGCTTGTTGTCCATCAACTGAGCAACGTACAAGGCGTCATCCCAGTAACCTCCTTGGATCAAAGCGTCTGCAGCTTCTTCGTACTTGTTTCCTAAAAAGTAAAGTTCAGCAGCTTCCCAGTGACTCTTCCTTCTTTCTAAAACTTGGGCTCCTTTGTCAAGAGCCCACTGCACTTGGGAAAGGTCTTTTCCAGAAGCCAAAATAATTCCTTTTAAAATGCTTGGAAAGTCTCCTTCTAGCAAAGAATGGGTGTCTTTGCACAGAAGACTTTGGAAGTGAGCAGGGCATTGTTTGGGCGAAGTGGGCTTTTTAGGGACTTTGGGAGCTAGCAAGTTTACAGTGTCTACTGCTAGTTGCATAATGGAGTCTTGAGTGCGGGAACG
>PR_CR_10_Liq_1_inCRDRAFT_1000549_pt1 | contig 23239 bp, 22 predicted proteins | sample PRCRCaboRojoPR_3_FD_10241 | JGI IMG/M metagenome (IMG submission 10241)
GCTGACACCGAAGTGAAATTTTGTGTGGGGAACGAAATTTTTTCCCCAAACTCACGCAAAGCCTTTATTCATGCGGCTTTTGTGTCCGGCCCCGGGCACCACGGTTAAGTGGCTCTACCCAATTAACAATGGGATGAGCAATTATTCACTCCCTAATAGCGGCTCCTTCTTGTCAGAAATCTTGACCATCTTCTTTGCACGAGCAACTGCATCACGCGCTCTGGCCATATAGGCTGAATCACCGGTGTCAACAGCATCCGCCATGAAAAACGCCATCTCTTCATCGTCGACCAACGCAACAGCCGGATCTTAGGCGATCAGTTTCTCATTCATTACTTCACTCCAAGCTCTCGCGATTTTCTTCGCCGCGGTCAAATCGCACGCCGCAGTAGATCTCGTGGTTCATCATGGACAACCGACTTCCCGCTCTACGCATCTCAGATTAATTCCGCAGTAACTCTCAACCGTTCGGCAGTTGCTGGTGAGCCTCCAACCTCAAGCGCATAGGCGAACTCCTCCGGACCCGCCGACGGCTTTCTTGGCTCACGCATCGAATTCGACGAAGACACCCTTGCCCTCGGTTTGTTGGTCGAAAATCCGATAGGCCTTATCGGCCTCGCTCAACGACCAGCGATGCGTAAACAACTGATCCACATCGACCTGACGATCTGAGACAAATTGAGCGCAGTCGGATTGCCCGTGTGTTGAAAAAGTCCACGATCCAATGAGGGTGACTTGTCGACGCAACATGTCAGGACTGACGTTCAACGTCATTTCGCCACCTTCGCCAACAAGGCACGCTTTGCCCCACGTTCGCACGCATCGCACCGCCTGCTGCCGGGCGTTAGCTGAAGACGACGCATCCATGGCGGCGTGCGCGCCGAGCCCGTGCGTGAGCGTCTTGATGGCATCGACCGCCTCCTCTTCAACCGGGTTGATGACATGATCGGCCCCAAGTGCCTTGGCACGCGCCAATCTTTCCCGGCTGACATCCAAAGCAATGACACGGGCACCCATGGCTTTCGCCAGCTGCGTGGCTGACAAACCCACTGGCCCTTGCCCGAAAATCGCAATCGTGTGGTCGCCCGCGAGTTCCAGACGTTTTAAAGCACCCCAGGCCGTGCCGGTACCGCAGGCAATCGCCGCTCCCGTTTCAAAGCTCAAGTTCTCAGGCAACTCAACCAGTGTCGAGGCGGGACATGTCATGTAGCGAGCATGCCCTCCATGCCCGGTCAAGCCATACACTTTCTCCACACCACCCACGCAAAGCTGCATCCAGCCCGTTGTGCAATGCGGACAAAATCCGCAACCTTTGTAATGATGGACCATGACACGCTGGCCCAATCGCGCCTGACCCGGTTTCACGTTGCTCCCGAGGGCAACAACAACACCACAAGGCTCATGACCCGCAATCACCGGCGTGGGGTTTTTAAAGCCAAGTTCGCGCGCCGCCTGCCCCGGCGCTGCTCGATAAAACTTCAAATCACTGCCACACATCCCCGACGCTTTGATTTCTAAAACCACCTCGTCGGGTCCTGGCGTTGGGTCATCAAAATCTTGAAACGCCAAATCTCTATTGCCTGTAAATACGACGCCTTTCATGCTGTCTCCTTTTTATTCGGATATAGCTTAACGCTATTGCATGAAGGGTAGCTAGGAAAAGGTTTTTTCGAACATAGCAGTCGGTCTGACAAACAACAATCCAATTCAATCATGCGTCGAGCGAGTCCCCACGCGAACGGCACAAGCCACTTTTATCCTTACTCCTCAAAAAGAACTTGTGTTCAGGCGGCTTGTCGATACACAATCGAATGATAAAAAAGTTGCAAAACATAAAAAATAAGCGGTCTCTGTTGGCAGCGTGGTTGACCTTTCGCTTGATCTGATAGTTGACCTTGCAGTTCACCTGATGGTTACCCATGCGAACAGAGAAAAAGGAGACAAACGTGGCGACGATCGCTTTCATTGGCGTGGGCAACATGGGTGCCCCGATGGCGAATAATTTGATCAAAGCGGGTCATCAGTTCCGCATTTACGACTTGATGCCCGCCTGCATGGCTGCTGTACCCGACGCAAAAGCCGCAACCTCAGCGCAAGAAGCTGTCGAAGGCGCAACCGTTGTCATCTTCATGCTGCCAGAGAGCCAACACGTTGAAGCCCTTTATTTGGGTGATCAAAAACTCTTATCCTGCATTGCACCGGACACCCTCGTCATCGACTGCAGCACCATCTCCCCGACGACCAGCCGCAAAGTCGCGAGCGCTGCCGCTGCACGCAGCATTGCAATGCTTGACGCACCCGTTTCCAGTGGCACCAACGGGGCGGTTGCCGGCATACTGACTTTCATGGTGGGTGGTGATGCCGAAGCGTTGTCGACTGCGAATCCATTGCTGCAAGTCATGGGCAAGAACATCTTTCACGCGGGTGGGGCTGGAGCCGGACAAGTCGCCAAGATCGCCAACAACATGATGCTCGGGATTCAAATGGCTGGTGCCTGTGAAGCACTTGCCTTGGGTGTTGCCAATGGCATGGATCCGTCAGTACTTAGTCACATCATGCGCCTCTCTAGCGGCGGCAACTGGCCGATAGAGAAATACAACCCGTGGCCTGGGGTCATGGAGGGTGTACCTGCCGCCAATGAATTTGCCGGTGGCTTTGGCGTTGATCTCATGCTCAAAGACCTAGGGCTCGCATCAGGCGCGGCCCAAGACAGCGATTCGGCCAGCATCCTGGGCGAGACGGCGCGTGAAATCTTTTCCCAGCATAGCCAGCGCAGGCACGGCAAGCGTGACTTTTCTAGCGTGCTTCTTTCGATCAGGCGTACCCCATCAGAATGAACGAGCCAGCTGTTCCATCCCGACTCAATGGAAGACCATGTAATGTCCGAAAGAATGACTGAATCCTTGATCAACACAGATCACTTCATTGCCTCTAGTGAGCAAGACGGGTTGACGTTGCGCCTTCGTGAGCGCGCCCTAACCTCGCCCGCAGCGCCAACGCAAGGCAGCGTACCCCTTCTGATGGTGCACGGCGCAACTGTGCCGAGTGTGCTCTGGGATCACCCCATCGCCGAATGGTCTTGGATGAATCAACTCGCCAAAGATGGAATCCATGTCTATGCCTTAGACATCAGGGGCTACGGCGGCTCCACCCGCCCTACCGTCATGACAGCGCTCGACCCAGAAAATTTTGAACCCTACGCCCGTGCCGCCGACGTTCAACAAGACGTCATGGATGCCATCGCCTTTATCAAAACACGTCATGGTGTTGACACCGTGGACCTCTTGGGGGGATCTTGGGGATCGATTATTTGCGGCCTATTTGCCAGCAGCGATCTGGCGCAACACATCCGTCGCCTGGTGCTTTATGCGCCCATCTACAACGAAGGTCACACCAAAACATCCTGGTGGCATGGCGCTGTTGATCCCAACAACAAAGCTCAGATCAACCCAAAACTTGGCGCCTATCGCTGGGTTGTTCGCAACAGTCTTCTTGACCGCTGGGATGAAGAAATACCGCACGCAGACAAGACTTTGTGGCGTAAAGACGAGGTTTTTAACGCCTTGTTTGAAGCCTGTTTGACCGAAGATCCCGCAGCAAAAACCGAACCGTCACCGGCTTTCAGGGCACCCAATGGCACCTTGGTCGACCTATTCGCCGCTTACACCGGTCAACCGGTGTTTGACGCCACGCGGATCCAGACGCCAACGCTTTTGGTGCGTGGGGACCATGACGACACGGCTTCACGCATCGGGGCTGCGCGTTTATTGGATGAGATCAGTGCTAAGCGCAAGGTTTGCGTCGAAGTCGGTAACGGGGCCCACTTCGTCATCTTGGAGCATCAATCGCAACCGGTGCATCAAGCAGTAACCCAGTTTTTAACCAGCCCCAATGGATAAAACGGATTCAAACAGGAGAAACCATTGAACCTGCACCCCACCCTACACCCCAAACTCGTTGAGATGTTGGAGGCTGTGCGTTTAAGTGGGCGTCCTGCTTTTCATGAATGTACACCGCCACAAGCACGTGAGGTCATGGCAGCGAGTGCAGCCGCCCTTGGAGCTGGTCCGTCCGTGCACGCCGTCACACCCATCAATGTGCCTGTTCGCCATGGCACGTGTCCAGCAACACTCTACCGAAGCGGTCCGGTTGAAAACGGTTTAATCGTTTATCTGCATGGCGGCGGTTGGTGCTTGGGAAGCTTGACAGAATTTGATGCACTGGCACGGCTGTTGTGCCAACAGAGTCGCTGCGCCGTGTTGTTGTTGGACTATCGACTGTCTCCCGAACATCCCTACCCGTGTGGCCTCGAAGACGCCATCGATGGCATCACTTGGGCGTCCGAAGCCCGTGAATCGCTCGCAGGCGCCGTTGTGCCATTGGTTGTTGCCGGTGATAGCGCCGGCGGCAACTTGGCCGCCATTGCCGTCAACGAAAGCCATCAGCAGATCGCGATTGCCAAACAGTTGCTGGTTTATCCAGTGACCAATTGTGATTTCGAGACCGACAGCTACAACACGTTTAGCTCGGGATACCTGCTCCATAAAAAAGACATGGAATGGTTTTTTGAGCTTTACGCGCCACGCAGCGCTTGGATGGATGACCGTATCTCCCCTCTGCACCACAAAAGCCTGCGCGGTTTGCCACCCACGTGGATCGCGCTCGCAGATCACGATGTGCTGCGTGACGACGGCATTCAATACGCAAAGGCACTCGAGACAAACGGTGTTGAGGTGGACTTGCGTCTTTATCCAGGCATGACGCACGGCTTTATTCGAATGGCAAACCTGATTGATGTCGCCCATCAAGCCGTCACCGAAATGGCGCAAGCCGCCCACGACGCCTGCCAAGACAGCCCGACCGTGGGATCACACCAACCAGGAGCAGACCGATGAATACAAGCCAAAGAAGCGAAGCACTTGACGTGGTGGTGATTGGCGCGGGCTTTGGAGGCATGTACGCCCTATATCGCTTGCGCCAATTGGGCTACCGCGTACGGGTGCTAGAGGCCGCTGACGGTGTCGGCGGCACTTGGTACTGGAATCGTTACCCGGGCGCGCGTTGCGACGTCGAAAGTCTAGAGTACTCATACTCTTTTGATGACGAACTACAACAGCAATGGGACTGGCCAGAGCGGTTCTCTGCCCAACCTGACATTGAGAAATACGCCAATCATGTGGCCGATCGCTTTGACTTAAGAAAAGACATCCAATTCAACACCCGGGTTCAATCGGCGGAATTCGACAACGACACCGCGACGTGGACTATTCGCGCAGCCAACCAAGAGACATTGACGGCAAAGTACCTGGTGCTCGCGGTCGGTAACCTGTCTTTGCCGCGGGTGCCGGATTTCCCAGGTCTCGATCAATTCAAGGGACGCTGGTTTCACACGGGGCAATGGCCAAAGGAAGACGTCGATTTCACCGGCAGAACGGTGGGTGTCATCGGAACGGGCTCTTCGGGCATACAGCTGATCCCCGTTGTGGCACAGCAAGCCAAAGAACTCTTCGTGTTTCAACGCACCGCCAATTACAGCGTGCCCAGCATGAACCGACCGCTCACACCCGATGTCGCCGATGCCCATAAGGCGCAGTATCAAAAATGGCGAGACAACGCCAAGCACACGCCCTTTGGTATCGCCGGACATCCCCCGCCAGACAAATTCGCGGCTGAGGATGACTTTGCTGCACGACAACGCTTGTTCGAAGCGAAGTGGAATACCGGCGGGAATATCAGCTTTCTGTACGCCTACAAAGATCTGTTAACCGACGAGCAAGCCAACGAAATGGCATGCGATTTTGTACGCGACAAAATTCGCGCCACAGTCAGAGATCCCGAAGTCGCTGCCTTACTCATGCCAAACGATCACCCGATAGGCACCAAACGCTTATGTCTCGATACGGGCTATTACGAAACCTATAACCATGATCACGTCTACTTGATTAATGTCCGCCAATCGCCCATTGAGGCGATCACGCCCAATGGGCTACGAACCACCGATAACGAGTACCCCCTAGATGATTTGATATTTGCCACCGGTTACGACGCCATGACAGGCGCCATCTTGGATATCGATATCCGAGTCAAGGGCGGCGCGCGTCTAGAGGATGCTTGGCGGGATGGTCCAAAAACTTACCTCGGCGTGATGGTCAATGGCTTTCCAAACATGAGCATCATCACAGGACCAGGCAGTCCAAGCGTTAAAACCAACATGATCTCTGCCATCGAACAGCACGTGGACTGGATCACGGATTTGATGGTGCACATGAGCAAAACCGACAAAATAAGGTTTCAAGCCCAACCGGATGCCCAAGAACAGTGGGTGCAGCACGTCAACGAGGTTGCCGATAGCACGCTCTATCCCAAAGCCAATTCTTGGTATACAGGTGCCAACATTCCCGGCAAGCCCCGTGTCTTTATGCCCTACGTCGCCGGTTTAGATAAATACCGCAAGATATGTGATGAGGTGGCTAAAGACGGGTACCGAGGGGTGACCATTGAATAGCGCAAAGAGTTCCAAGCATCTGACAGACCTGACAGGGGTGGCCTACCCATGAACGCCTATGTGGACTTTATTATCGTTGGTGCGGGCGCGGCTGGGTGTCTACTCGCCAACCGCCTGTCAGCCGATCCTTCGGTCACGGTGTGTCTGATCGAAGCAGGGCCACCCGATCGAAATCCTTACATACATATCCCGGCTGGCTTCATCAAAGTAGGCCATGATCCCAACTACACCTGGGACTTTCAAACGGAAGCAACCGAACAAACACAGGGGCGTCGCGTCATCACGCGCACGGGTCGCACGCTAGGCGGCTCGAGCTCAATCAATGGGTTTAACTACACACGTGGCATCGCATCGGACTATGACGCTTGGGCTGCCCTAGGCAACCCTGGTTGGTCGTATGCGGACGTTCTCCCCTATTTCAAACGCACCGAATCTCGCTTGGGACCCCACGACCCACGCTTGCGCGGCACGCAAGGCATGCTCCCAATCACGGACTGCGATTGGCGTCACCCGCTTTGTGACGCTTTTATCGCTGGGGCTGCCGAATACGACCTGCCAAGTCATGTTGATTACAACGGCGCGAGTCAACGCGGCGCCGGTTACTACCAACGCTGGATCCACAACGGTCGACGGGTCAGTGCAGCACAAGCCTTTCTCAAGCCCGCCAAACAGCGTTCCAATCTACAAGTCATCACTGAAGCACAAGTGTTAGCGGTGACTTTTGAAGGCAAACAAGCCACCGGCATTCGCTTTAAGCGTCAAGGGCAAAGCGATATCGACATGCTGACGGCCAAACGCGAAGTTATTTTGAGCGCGGGTGCAGCTAACACACCGAAGTTGCTGCAATTGTCAGGGGTTGGACCCTTAGATTTGTTAAATCAATACGGTATCAAGCCCGTGCATGAACTGAACGGCGTAGGGGAGAACTTTCAAGATCACTACATGATTCGATCGGTCGTGCGCGTCAAAGGCGTGAAAACGTTAAATAGTATGGCACGGGGCCTACCCTTGGTCGGTCAAATCTTGCGGTGGTTGCTAAAAAAACCGAGCATCTTGAGTATCAGCCCCTCTGTGTGTTTTGCCTTTGAGCGATCATCTCCTGATGTGAGTGAACCCGATTTGCAGTTTCACTTTTCACCGGGCAGCTATGCCGCAGGTATTGCCGGCCAACTCGATGCGTTTGAAGGCATGACGCTAGGGGTGTATCAAACAAGACCGCATAGCCGTGGTTTTGTGCGTATACAGTCACCCGATGCCGTCGTACTGCCGACGATTCAGCCTAACTATTTGCTCGATGAACGTGATCGTACAGTCATCGTAAACGCTTTGCGTCTGGCACGACAATACCTACATTCAACAGCGCTCACACCTTACATAGACGAAGACGATTTTCCGCCGGCAAGCGCCACCAGTGACGCGGCATTACTTAACTGCGCCCTCGAGCGTGGTGGCACAGCATGGCATTTCATGGGGACCTGTCGAATGGGTCCCACTAGCGATCCCAATGCTGTCGTCGACGCGTCATTACGCGTCATTGGCTTAAACAATCTGCGGGTGGTTGATGCCTCCATCATGCCTAACATGCCATCTGGAAACACGGGCGCGCCGACCATGATGATCGCTGAGAAAGCCGCCGATTTGATTCTGGGCAAAACCCCACCCGCGCCTGAACAGGTGACGTAATCCCGATTGCGATACATGCACACCACCTCCTCTCTCACCCACAAGGTAATGCCATGTTTGAAAATATCAGCTTGAAAAATCGTCGTGTCTTAATCACCGCAGGCGCAAGCGGCATTGGCCTTGAACTCACCCGAGCCTTTAGGCACGCCGGCTGTCGGGTCTTGATTTGTGACATCAATCGCGAAGCCCTGAATGCCGTAAAAACTGAGTTACCTGACGTGCTCACCACCGAGTCGGATGTGTCTGAGGAGGCAAGCGTCAAAGCATTATTCACGCATGCCAACAGCGTGCTCGGTGGTCTGGATATTCTGATCAACAATGCGGGGATCGCTGGACCCACGGGCCCTGTGGAATCCCTCTCCAAAGCCGACTGGGATCAAACGATCGCTGTCAACATCACGAGTCAGTTTCTCTGCGCACGGGAAGCAACGCCTCTTTTAAAAGCGTCATCACATGGCGTGATGCTAAATCTATCGTCGGCAGCCGGTCATTTGGGCTTTGCTGGACGAACACCTTACTCAGCATCCAAATGGGCGGTGGTGGGATTCACCAAATCATTAGCGATTGAGCTCGGTCCGTTTGGTGTCAGGGTGAATGCGATTTTGCCGGGTGCTGTTGATGGCCCACGTATCCGCGCTGTCATTGCAGCCAAAGCCAAAACGCTTGGTGTGCCAGAAGAAGAGCTAACCCAGCGTCATGAACAACAGGCTGTTCTCGGGCGTTTAATCAGTCCTCGCGATGTGGCCAATCTTGCTTTATTTGCGGCCAGTGACGCAGCGATCAACGTCACGGGACAAGAACTCGCCGTGGACGGTCTGACACAAGCCCTGATATGAGCAATCCAAGCCGACTAAGTGATATCCCTAGAAACAGCAGACTTGCATTGACGCCAACACACTGACTGTGAATAATCACCGGGACGGCAATAATAAAAAATAACCGCGACCCTTTGACATGTTCATTTCTTGGGGGATTTGTTGAGACAAAAATGGCAGGTATTGACCTTGGTCAATGCGTTTTGTCATGACGGTCCTCCTCGATTGAATTTCAACCTAAGGAAGTGAGGAAGACAATGAAAAAGCTACTAACCACCGCTACGGCATCTGTACTGTTGCTTGCCACCTATCCCGACTCAGCGCAAGCCGCTAAGACGATTGATGTGGCCAGCACCTTTCCAAAAAATCTAACCTTTTTGGGCGAAGGCGCTGAAAATCTCGGAAAACTGTTGTCTGAGGTTTCAGACGGGGAACTCAATCTAAAAGTCTATGGCGCGGGCGAACTGGTTCCTGCGTTGGAGGTGTTCAACGCCGTCAGTACCGGTGCCGTTCCCGCGGGTTGGGACTGGGTTGGTTACTGGGCGGGCACCGTTCCTGTGGCTGGCTTGATGGGTGCGATGCCGTTTGGTCCAACCCCAGAAGTATTTCTGGGCTGGATGTGGGATGGCGGTGGTCGGGAGATCCTCCAAAAGGCCTACGATGAGTACAACGTTGAGGTGTTTCCATGTCACCTGACAGCACCTGAGACGGGTGGATGGTTTAACAAGGAAATCAACACGCCCGCTGACTTTGAAGGCCTCAAGATGCGGATTTCGGGTCTTGGCGGTAAAGTGCTCAACAACTTGGGTGCGTCAACACAGTTGATTCCCGGTGGTGAAATCTTCGTCGCTTTAGAGCGGGGCCGTATCGAGGCCACGGAATTCTCCTTGCCTATTATTGACCAATCACTTGGTTTCCAGGATATCGCCCAGTACTACTATTTCCCAGGATGGCACCAGCCCGCAAGCTGGAACTCTTTGCTCATCAACCAAGATGTTTACAACGAGTTCACCGACCTTGAGAAAAAACAGCTAGAAGTGGCTTGCCAGGCTAATATCGTGTACACCATGTCAGTGGCACCCGCTGCGCAGATACCTGTGATCGAGGAATTTAAAGCCAAAGGCATCGACGTCCGTCGTTTCCCGCCAGAGGTTTTACAAGCGCTTCAGGCAGAGTCAGCCAAAGTACTTGAGCAAGAGGCCGCCAACGACCCTATCTTTAAAGAGGCCTACGAGTCATTGGTTAATTACATGGAAAGCGTCAACCAGTGGCACAACCTGCAGAGCCTGAGTACAGATTGAGATGACTGAACCTGCAGAAAAGCCAGCGGCCGTAGAGGCCGCTGGTCCCGCAAACAACGGTTTGCAACGCCTCGGACAGGTGCTGATGTCGATCGGTGCTTGGCCAGGCATGGCAAGCTCATGGTTGATCTTACCGATCATTCTGTGCGTTCTCATTGCGGTAGTCGGCGGCATGTTTCGCTTGGCACAACTCGCGACTTGGGACCAACCCATCTTATTGTTCGGTGATCAACTCAGCATCATTGGGCTGATCGAGCTCCAGTGGCATCTATTCGCTGTCATGGTCATGCTCGGTGGCTCGTATTCGCTGCAACAGGATAGACACGTTCGAGTTGACATGCTCTATGCCAAAGTGAGCCCCAAATCGCGTGCAACCGTCGATGCGATCGGCGATTTGATTTTCTTGCTGCCATTTTGTGCCATCGTCGCTTGGCTCTCGCTACGCTTTGTGGACATGGCAATGGTTTCCGGCGAGCAATCTGACTATGGCGGCCTGACAGATCGCTACTTGGTTAAAGCCATTCTGCCCATTGGGCTTGGTTTGCTGTTCTTAACTGGGCTGGGCCGAGTCTTACGCAATCTTGGTTTCCTTTTGAGCAAACAAGAGCCCGCGAACATCAACGGCGCCACCAACAACGGCTAACAAGAGGTGAGACGTGGGTGAGTACTTTTTGCCAATCATGATGATGCTCGCACTTATTGCGGGTATCTTCTCTGGCTATCCAGTGGCTCTGTTATTGGCTGGTATTGGGGTGTTGTTTAGCTTTTTTGGCGGAATCAACATCATGTTTCTTGGGACAGTTGTTAACCGTATCTTCAGCGGTACGCTGTCTAACTGGTTACTTCTAGCGGTACCTCTGTTTATTTTTATGGGGTTAATGCTTGAGAAGTCTGACGCCGCGCGAAAGCTTTTGTTATCACTCGAGCGACTATTCGCAGGCATGCGAGGTGGTCTCGCTATTTCTGTCGCCCTGCTCGGTATTGTGATGGCTGCCTCCACAGGCATCATTGGTGCCTCGGTGGTTCTGCTCGGCGTGCTCGCCCTACCCGTCATGCTTAAACAGAAGTATGACAAAGGATTGGCCTCAGGCTTGATTTGTGCCTCCGGCACACTAGGTATTCTCATTCCGCCATCCATCATGCTGGTTTTGGTCGGTGACATCTTAAACATCTCAGTCGGTGACTTGTTTCTTGGCGCCATCGTGCCCGGTCTGATTCTGGGTGTTTTATATGTTTTTTACATCATTTCTATTGCCATATTCTTCCCGCATAAGGCGCCAGCAGGTGTGGTTGATGTAGACGACAAACGACCGCTGTGGTTAGCACTGGCCAGTGATCTGATCGCACCAGTGCTACTGATCCTTGGCGTGCTGGGTTCTATTGTCATGGGCATTGCCACCCCAACAGAGGCGGCCGCCATTGGCGCTTTCGGCACCATTATCATTGCCGCATTTGCCAAGCAACTGTCATGGACAAATCTTAAATATTGCGTTTACGAAACAGGCAAAACCACCTCGATGATCCTTTGGGTCGCGATCGGTGCCACCTGTTTTTCTGTCATTTTTAAACGCATTGGTGGTGACAGCATGGTCGAAGACGCGGTCATGGCCATCGCGTCCGGCCCATTCATGACGCTATTCATCATCATGGCGCTGATTTTCTTGCTCGGCTTCTTTCTTGAATGGATCGAAATCAGTTACATCGCGCTACCTTTGTTCGCTCCGATTGTTCTGGCTCTTGATTTTGGTTTAGGGATGAGCTCTTCGGAAACATTGGTGTGGTTCGCCATCTTGGTTGCTATCACCTTGCAGACCAGTTTTCTGACACCGCCCTTCGGCTATGCGCTTTTTTATCTCAAGGGAATCGCGCCGCCAGAAATCAGCATGGGCGATATCTACCGCTCTATCACGCCTTTCGTTTTGCTACAACTCACGGGTTTGGCGTTGGCTTTTGCCTTCCCGTCGTTGGTTCTATGGCTACCAAGATTGGTATTGGGCGGCGATTAAACGACCCATCTAGCGCATTAGGTAAAAAGGTAGGAGAGTCAAATGCAGGGTTCGTCTCGTCTAAGTGGTTTCTATCAATTGGGACAGGCTGAACGTTTATCCAAAGTTCAAGACTTTTCTGTGCTTGATGATGAAAGCGTTCAATCGCTCAAAGACTCGAGCGCACTGCCTTTTGAGTTGCTGGATCGGTTAGTAGAAAATGCCATTGGCGGCTTCACCGTGCCGTTGGGTATTGCGACCAACATGATCGTCGATGGCCGTGACGTGCTGATTCCCATGGCCACCGAGGAAAGCTCCGTGATTGCCGCGGTCGGCAACACGGCACGTCAGTGCCGCGCAACCGGTGGTTTCTTTACATCACTGAGCGCCACCGAAATGATCGCGCAAGTTCAACTTGTTGGCCTTTCTGATCCATGGTCGGCTCGCCTCAAGGTTTTAGAACGTAAGGCAGAGATCAGCTCACTTTGTAATGCTTGTGATCCTGTTTTGATCAAGCTTGGCGGTGGTCTTAAAGACCTTGAAGTCCGATTACTGGACACGCGCTCGGGTCCCATGGTGATTGTTCATCTGATTGTGGATACCCGTGATGCCATGGGCGCAAATGCTGTGAACACAATGGCCGAAGCACTCGCACCCAAACTCAGCGAATGGACCGGCGGCACACACCATTTAAGAATTCTGTCTAACTTAGCCGACCGACGGCTAGCCAGGGCACGGGCTGTTTGGAAGGCCGACGATATTGGCGGCCCAGCGGTTGTCGAGGGCATTATTTGGGCCGCCGATTTCGCTGATGCTGATCCTTATCGAGCGGCAACGCACAACAAAGGGATCATGAACGGTGTGAGCGCATTGACTTTGGCCACGGGCAATGACACGCGTGCGATTGAGGCCGGCGCCCATGCTTTTGCGGCGCGATCGGGACAATACCGAAGCCTTAGTCGGTTTGAGAGGACTCCCGAAGGCGATCTGGCGGGCAGTATTGAATTGCCTATGGCCTTGGGACTGGTCGGCGGTGCGACTAAGGTACACCCAACCGCGCAGGCCTGCCTAAAGATCTTGGGCGTTAAAAGTGCTCAAGCGCTATCGGGTATCGCTGCCGCGGTTGGCCTCGCTCAAAACTTCGGCGCATTGAAGGCGCTGGCAACGGTTGGCATACAGCAAGGGCACATGGCTTTACACGCGCAAAATGTTGCCATTGCCGCCGGCGCAATCGGCGATGAAATCACTGCCGTTGCACAACGCATGACCGACAACAAAACCGTGCGCGAAGACGTTGCTCAAGGCTTGCTCGCCGAAATGCGAAAAGGCTAAGTAAGCACGCGGTCAATGCTTATTCATTTCCAAACAATCACAAAGACATTAAAGCGATGCTGTCGTCTCCCGATCACCCTTTTTCGCTAACCAATCGAACCATACTGATCACTGGCGCGGGTGGTGGAATCGGCAGTCAAACCGCTCGGGTCTGTGCATCACTTGGCGCTTCTCTGATACTCGCTGATCAACAACATCCCAAGACTTTGGCCGACGAACTCAGCCAAATCGGTATCGATTGTCAAACCGCGGCCTTTGACGTGCGCGACCGCCAAGCGACCGAACAAATGATTCAAGAGATGGGTACACCAGACGGTGTGGTGTTGAATGCGGGCTTTTGCCCCTGGGACCAATGGGACGAAGACAACTGGGACACGGTGTTTGATACGGTTATCGATGTCAACGTCAAAAGCGTGGTTCATCTCACCCGCGCCGTACTACCGGGCATGATGACTCGCGGTCGCGGCAAAATTGTGGTGGTCAGTTCTGTTGCGGCCCGTATCGGTGGTTTGCGTGCCAGCCCCCATTACGTCGCGGCCAAAGGAGGCGTTAGTGCGATGGTAAAATGGTTAGCCCGCAAAGGCGCGCCTGCCGGTGTACAAATCAACGCGGTCTGTCCAGGGGCAACCCAGACAACCATGACAGACAATCAAACATTCGATCTCAATGGCATTCCGATGGGGCGGATGGCTCAAGCCCAAGAAATTGCCCTACCGATCGTGTTTTTGCTTGGCCAGGGCTCTGACTACATGGCCGGTGCCACCTTGGACGTTAACGGTGGTGTTTACATGCCTTGATAAGCGCTTGTGGCTGTTTTTTTGTGTGCATCGAACGCGGGTGACGCCGGTGACCCCGTTGACACGAGACCGTATAAAAAGTAAACCTGAGAGACAAGTATAAATAAGAATTGCTAAGAACGGGGCGACGAAAACCCAATCCATCAGGCAGCCCAAAAGAACAACAATATTTTCTTGAGACAAACGCAGTAACAATTGGAGCGGTTAGTTAAAAATGCAAAAGGACGACGCTTTAGACGCCATTATCATTGGTGCCGGCTTTGCTGGCATGTATCAACTCATCAGCTTGCGCGATAAATTAGGTATGCGCGTGCGTGTACTAGAGGCCGGCTCTGGCGTGGGTGGCACATGGTACTGGAACCGTTATCCCGGTGCGCGCTGTGACTCTGAGAGTCACTCTTACATGTATTACTTTTCCAAGGAACTCGTGCAAGAGTGGGAATGGTCAGAACGCTATCCGCAACAACCTGAGATTTTGCGCTACTTGAATCACGTCGCAGACAAATTCGATTTACGCCGCGACATCGCGTTTGACACCCGCGTGACCGCTGCAAAGTTTGATAAAGAAAACCAGCAATGGGTGGTACACACCGAAGCGGGGGAGACCTTGCGTGCTCAGTACCTGATTACGGCAGTCGGCTGTCTATCTTCGGCCAACGTGCCCAATATCCCCGGACGCGACAGCTTCGCCGGTCAATGGTTTCATACGGGTGCGTGGCCACACGAGGGCGTTGACTTCAGTGATAAACACGTGGGTATCGTCGGTACAGGATCCACAGGAATTCAAGCCATCCCTGTGATCACCAAGCAAGCCAAGCATGTCACTGTCTTTCAGCGTACCGCCAATTACAGTCTGCCAGCCAACAACGCACCTCTAACGGATGAGTTCAAGCAATACGCCAAAAAGCATGCCGACGACATCTATACCGTGATGACCACGAATGGCAATGGACACCCCTTCCATATCGATCCCCGTAAAGCGGTAGAGACCTCGCCTGAAGAGCTCGAGGCCATTTACGAAGCGGCTTGGGAAAAAGGAGGCCTGCAATTCAGGGCCACATTTAGCGATCTGTTAACCGATAATGCGGCCAACAGCACCGCGGCTGAATTTATTAAGAAAAAGATTCTCAATATCGTTAAAGACCCAGCCAAAGCAAAAGTGTTGGCTGACATTGATCACCCGTTTGCGGCAAAGCGTCCGCCCATCGACTCACACTATTTTGAGACCTACAACCGCGACAACGTTTCACTCGTTAATTTGAGGGAAACACCGATTGAAGAGATTGTCCCCGAAGGCATCAAAACCGCTGCCAAAATACATGACTTAGACATCATTGTGTTTGCAACCGGCTTCGACGCCATGACAGGCTCACTGTTGAAACTCAACATCGAGGGCGTTGACGGTCACAAGCTCAATGAGGATTGGCACGCCGGTCCCAAGACTTACCTTGGGCTGCAGATTCCAGGGTATCCCAATCTGTTTACCATCACTGGGCCAGGCAGCCCCTCAGTGCTGTGCAACTTGCCACCCGCGATTGAACAACACGTGGAATGGATCACCGACTGTATCAAGTATATGCGGGACAACGACTTGCATATCGTGCAAACGTCCGAGCAAGCCAGCCAAGAGTGGCAACAAGAAGTCGATCGTGCGGCGAATGCGACTCTCTTGCCGCAAGTTAAACATTCTTGGTATCTCGGTGCCAACGTACCTGGCAAACCGCGGGTTTTTATGCCTTATGCGGGTGGTTTAAGTCACTACCGCTCTATTTGCGACGAGGTCGCACAAGAGAACTATCGAGGCATGACGTTTTCTTGATAAGGGGGTCGTGCTCTTTGTAACACCACAAAAAAATAGCGACTGTGAGCAGTCGCTATTTTTCACCCATTTGAACGATTGGCCTAATTCGGCTGATCAGACTGACTGAACTGATTAAACCGACAAATAGCGTTGCTTGATCTCATCGTTGGCGTTCAATTCTTCGATTGACCCATGAAAAACGTCAACGCCTTTGTCGATCACCACCGCACGGTCGGCCAGACCCAGGCAGAAATGCAAGTTTTGTTCGGCCAAGACAATCGTGTTACCCAGCGACTTAAGCGTCTCAATCAAGGTGCCAATTTTTTCGACCATGATGGGCGCCAGACCCTCGCTAGGCTCGTCCAGCAAGAGCACTGTCGGATTACCCATCAATGAGCGTCCAACCGTTAGCATCTGCTGCTCACCACCCGATAACTGCCCACCAAGCCGGTCTTTGAGTGGCGCCAACAGCGGCAACATTTCGTAGACGCGTTCAATAGGCCAATTGTCTTGACCACTCGGCCCCACTTTGTGAGCGATTTCCAAGTTGTCTTGAACCGTCAGGGTTGGAAATATCTGTCTGTCCTCAGGCACATACCCAATGCCACTGCGCGCAATGCGATAGGCTGGCACACCGGTGATGGGTTTGCCCATAAATGTCACCATACCTGATCGCGATGGGATGAGCCCCGCAATCGCCTTCATCATGGTGCTCTTACCCGCACCATTGCGACCAAGCAAAGCAAGCGTTTCGCCGGGCTGCAAGTCTAGTGAGGCGCCAAACAAGGCTTGGCTGGTGCCGTAAAAAACATTGATTTTTTCTACGCTTAACAGGGTCGTACTCATGCGGCATCCTCTTTGGCTGAACCCAGATAAGCCTCAATGACATCGGGGTTCTGACGAATCTGTTCCGGTGTTCCTTCAGCCAGCACCTTGCCATAAGACAGCACGTGTATATTTTGGGAGACCTTAAAAACAATCTCCATGTCATGCTCGATCAAAACGATCGTGAGCCCGCCTTTTTTCCATAAGCCGTGAACCGTTTCCATCATTTTTTCACGCTCTTCCGGACCCATGCCCGCGACCGGCTCATCAAGCAACAAAACTTTGGGTGAGAGCACCAGTGCGAGCGCCATATCCAACAGTTTCTGATCACCGTGTGACAAGACACCGCTCACCACATGGGCTTTGGGCGTTAGGCCCAACTGATCCATCACCTCATACGCCCTGTCACGTGTATCAGACAACGGAAACCGACCCGCCAAACTCGCCGACTTTCCCATTGGCGACAACAAGGCCCCCCTGAGAGACTGCTCAACGGTCAAACTTTTGAACAACTTGGCCACCTGGAACGCACGGCCAATACCCATGTGCACAATTTCGGCACTGGTTTTACCGACGATGTCTTGCCCGTCGAGCAAGATACGGCCAGCGTCTGGTTGTAACGCACCCGATATCAAATTAAAAAAGGTTGTTTTACCGGCTCCATTGGGTCCTATCACGGCGCACAAAGAGTCGCGTGGAAACTCAATGGAGACGTCGTTGGTCGCGGTCACCCCACCGAAGGACTTACGCAAATTCTCTATCTTTAGCATTAAATACCCTCCGATTTCGTATGCGGCAGGCCACCATAGGTTTCCCAACCCACACTGGCTAGCCAACCGCAGTCAATGGGAAGGCTGATGCCTGTGATTGCGCTTGCCTGGTCTGACAGCAAGAAGGCCACGCCATTGGCCACCTCTTTGGTCTGAACCATTCGACCCATCGCCGCCTGGCGCACCAGCATCGCGCGATCGCGATCGCCGCGGTCAATCGCGGCTTGCAAGGCCGGTGTTTCGGTATAGCCCGGTGCCACGGCGTTCACCCTGACGCCGGCGTGACCCCACTCACCTGCCAGGCACTGAGTGATCGACAAAACACCCGCCTTGGCCGGTGCGTAGGCATGCAATGGCACGCCGTTGGTGGATGTTACCGAAGCGACATTGACGATCGAGCCGCGCTTTTGCGCGACCATCGCAGGTCCGAATACCGCGCAACACAAGTAAGTTCCTCGCATGTCTGTATCAACCACAAAGTCCCAATCTTTCATGGTGAGCTGGTCAGGCGATTGCCTTTGTTGAATCACGCCAGCGCTATTGACCAAGCCATCGATAGGACCATGTGTTTTCAGGATATCAGCCTGTGCTTGGCACACAGACTCCTCATCATTGACATCGATAGGTACCGTTGGTACACCAAGGGCCTTGATCGCTGGGCTATCGGTCTTGCCAGGTAAATCCAAACTGACAACCAAGTGACCATCGGCATGGAGCCGCTCGACAACCGCCAATCCGATGCCACTTGCGCCACCGGTGACAGCGATAACGTGATGACGATTCATGAGTCCACCTTTTTACTCGCCACGCGCTGCCAGCCTTGCACAATGAAATCGGTGATGCCGTGTTTAAAGACCAGCGCAAACAAAAGAATGATGGCGCCTAACGCCAGACCATGATGATCAGTCACCCGGGTGATGAAATCGTTAAACCCAAGCAACAGGGCAGCACCCAATACCGGGCCAATGAATGTATTAATACCGCCCATCAGCACCATGAATACGGCTTCACCGGACATCGTCCAATAAGTGAATTCCGGGAAAGCACCCGACACCAACAAAGCCATGATGATGCCGCCCACCCCGCCAAAACTACCCGCCAAAATGAAGGCAAACAAACGGATGCGCCATACGTTCACGCCCAGAAACTTGGCGCGGTCGGCGTTATCTCTCACCATACGCAAGGTGTAGCCAAATGGGGACTGCAGAATGTAACGCATCAACCACAGCGCAACAACGCCCACGACGACCGCAAACCAATAAAGGTCTACCGGGTTAACCAAATCCAGACCCAAAAATGGCGGCCGCGGTAGCCCGCCCATCAACCCCTGGTCACCACCGGTAAAGGACGTCCAAGAGATGATGATGCTGTGAAATAGCATTTGGAATGCCAAGGTCAAAAACGCAAAGTAAATCTCGTTTAATCGGACACAAATTGCCCCCACGATGGTGGCGACCGTTGCACAAAAAGCGACCGCCAAGACAAAGGCAATCGGGATGGGTAGTGCAAAGTGCTGCATGATCAAACCGAACGAATAGGCCCCAGCACCGAAGTAAAGGGCGTGACCAAACGAGACCATGCCTCCAAAACCCACCAGCATATTCAAGGAAGTCGCGAAAATGGCAAACGCAGCCAGGCGAATACCAAAGTCAATGACCGCCGAAGAGTCGGAGAAAAATGGTATGGCGACCAATATGGACAGGATGACGACTGCGATGAGTGTCTCGCGGGATAGCGAACCGGCATTCATTAGCGCGTCTCCTTACCCATAAGGCCACTGGGCTTGAGCACCAAGATAGCTGCCATGGTGATGAACATGACCCCTTCGATAAAGTATGGAAAGCCGATAGACCCGAATGATCGGATCAAACCGATAATCAAGGCACCCACCAAGGCACCACTGACCGAACCCATGCCTCCAATCACCGTGACGATGAAGGACTCAATCAATATGGAGAACCCCATGCCGGGTGACATCGAGCGAACGGGTGCGGCCAAAGCGCCTGCCAAACCCGCGAGCGCGCCGCCAAAGGCAAAGACGCCGGCAAAGATGAGACTGGTATTGAGCCCGAGCGCTGACGTCATGGAGGGATTGACGGCCGCGGCTCGCACAATCTTGCCGATCTTTGTTTTGTTCAAAAGCACCCACAGTCCCACCGCCATCGCGGCGGCAATACCGATGAGATAGATGTAGAAAACGGGGACCACACCGCCTGCCAAGAACACGGGTGGCTCTTGGAAGAAAGCGGGCATGCCCATTGACTGGAATTCTGAGCCCCAAATGATTTTGACCGCATCATCCAGTATCAGGATGAAGGCATAGCACACAAGCAACTGCATCAGCACATCTGCCCCGTACACCCGCCTCATGAAAAATCGCTCAAAAAATAGGCTAAACAGCCCGACCCCTAGCGCGCCGGCGGCTGTGGCGATGATGAAACTGTCCGTCAAACGAAAAGCGCTCAGGGCAATGTAAGCACCCAGCATATACAGCGAGCCATGTGCAAAATTGACGATACCAAGAACACCAAATATCAACGTCAGGCCAGTGGCCACCAAAAACAAAAGAGAACCAACAATCAAACCAGTGCTAGTTTGCGTCACGAGACACGACATGGATGTCACGCACTCAAGTAGGGCTTCAGAGTCCAAGATCTTCTCCGCGGAGGAACCGAAAGATGAGGGAATGCCGGGCGGTCAACGTTTTGACCGCCCATTTCGATCAATCGAACGACTGATGGCTAGGAGATGTAACCCTTGTTTTTCATCCACTCTTGCTCAAGCCGCAGCACCGTATCCCAGTTGCCCATGTAAGGATTAGGCATATAAGGTTCTTGTGGCTTCAAATCACCCCACGCAATGGCGTAATCGATAATGGTGTGATCCGACTCACGCATGGTGATCTTGCCATCAGTGCCAAACGGTGAATCGATGGTCATGCCTGCGAGCGCTTCCGACATTTTCTTCGTGTCGGTGCCGTTCGTTTGCTTAATCGCTTGCAACATGAAATCAATACCAACCGCGTTTTGCCACGACCAGTTCAATGGCATCGTGTTGAATTTCGCAACATAAGCATCACACCAATCCGCATTCGCCTTGGTTTTCGGGATCGATTTCAAGTAGCGGTTACCGGAATGGATGTTTGGTGGAACCGAATTGATCGCGGTGAGAACCGCATAGTCGGCCATGTTCACACCAAAGAATTGGCGACCGTTCATCAAGCCATAGATACTGGCCTGGTCAATGAACGAAGTCAAGTCACCGCCCCAAAGGCAGGAATAGATGGCTTGTGGTTTGCCTTGTAGCAGTCGAGTGATGGGCTCACTGTAGTCGGCCTGAAAAAGCTTGGGCCAAACCGAGTTGACCACTTCCACGTCTTTGTTGAAATATTGCAGATACTCAAAGAATTCCGCGGTCGTGTCTAAGCCATATGAATAATCTGGTGACACACTCATCCACCGGTTAAGGCCTTGCTCTTTTGCCACCCGACCGGCGTAGTCACCGCCAACGATGGCGTCGTGCACGCCTTGGCGAGCGGCTCGGAAGGCGTTGGGAATGCGCATCTTGGGGTCTGCCGTCAGCGCGGAGGTCTCAGAACAGGTGTGAATCACCAAAAAACCAAGGTCACGTGCAACTTCATGCACCCCAAACGCGCCCGATGAGGCCTCGGCGTCTAGGATCATTTCGCAACCGTCGCTATTGACCAGCTCACGGGCAATACGAGCCGCTTCATCGGGACGACCCTTAGAGTCACGGATGATCAACTCAACAGGTCGGCCATTGAGGCCACCGGCGGCGTTAAACATCTCCACGCCCATGATGGCGGCATTGCGCGAGGCTTCCCCGAGCATGGCCACCCGACCTGAGAGAATCGTCGGCATACCTATTCTGATGGGATTGTTTTGTGCCAAAGAAATACCGGGTAGGCCAATAGAGGACAAGCCAACCGCAGCAGCGGAACCTTTGATGAGCTGACGACGTTGCTGCGAGGCAAGCGCCTGTGAGCGTTTTTGCATGAATGTCTCCCTTTCTGGTTGTTATCAAACTGATGTTTTGATGACGCAACTTCTTCTACATACATGACGACCCTATGCTGGTGTATCTGTTAATGAAAAGCTATCCGCGGCTAACCTTTGCCGAGCGATTGGGCTTTACGCCACTCGATACCATTCCAGCACTTGTCTCCAATTTTTTTATTTTTTTGACTGTATAGCACTGCTGCACTTATTGGAATGACGGGGAAACCCTAGCATCAACAAAAACACAACACGGCTCAAAGTACGGCACTAAAACGACGTTATTTGATCGTCTATGAAAGCGTAAAGACAAATGTGACAGCCACCGCGCCTGCCGCTATGATCATCTCAAAGTCTCTGCATTGGTTAGCGCCTTGGCTACCTAAAGCGATGCCCATGCAGACCCAAATACTCGGATAATCAAAAAAGATTCACCCTGATAAAAAGGAGACAAGACATGCGTTTAGACGGAAAAGTTGCGATCGTGACAGGTGCTGCCAGTGGCTTTGGCGCTGAGATTGCGAGGGTTTATGCCAAGGAAGGCGCCAAAGTCGTCATCGCCGATCTCAATGAAGCCGGCGCCGAGAAAGTCGCCGCTGAGATCGGTGACGCCGCCATCGCGTTACGTTGCGATGTAAGTAACCGAGCCGATGTCGATCACGTCGTCGCCCAAGCCGTTTCCAAATTTGGCAAACTCGATATCGTGGTCAACAACGCGGGCTATACACACAAGAATCAACCGCTTTTGGATGTTGATGAAAAAACATTTGACCGTGTTTTTGACGTCAACGTGAAAGCGATCTATCACATGGTGATGGCCATCACCCCCATGATGCGCGAACAACATTCAGGCTGCATTATCAATGTCGGGTCAACAGCTGGCATTCGTCCTCGTCCTGGTCTGACTTGGTACAACGGTTCTAAGGCGGCGGCCAACCTCATGTCAAAATCACTGGCGGTTGAACTCGCACCAGACAACATTCGTGTCAACGTGATCTGCCCTGTGATGGGTGATACCGCCATGCTTGGTGATTTCATGGGTGTTCCTGACACACCAGAAAACCGTGCCAAATTTATTTCCACAATCCCGCTAGGACGCTTGAGCCAGCCGGCTGACATCGCCAACGTCGCGCTCTTTCTTGCTGAAGACAGCGCCAACTTTTTAACGGGTATGGAACTTGTTGTGGATGGTGGCCGAACGGTTTAAAACAGGCCCGCTATTCAAAAGAGATTCCTGACCCTACACTGAAATCGCGAAACGGTCGCGATAGGAACACCGGTTACCCGATGCCCCCCGCACAGATCCGTACGTGCAGAATTACCGCATACGGCTCCTGCCTCAGGTAATGACGCCAAATCGGATCACAGGATAGGGGTGCTTCGGAACCTGCCGTGGGTATGGCAGGNAG
>PR_CR_10_Liq_1_inCRDRAFT_1000550_pt1 | contig 23221 bp, 18 predicted proteins | sample PRCRCaboRojoPR_3_FD_10241 | JGI IMG/M metagenome (IMG submission 10241)
AAGTCTTTCATGGCATTTGTGGACTACATTGCAGACTTCCAAGGAATTTACTCCTTAGACTTGTCTTACTGCGAGAAACTAGGGCCTTCAGACATACAAGAGTTAGCTGAAGGCTTGAAAACAAACTCCTCCCTTATGTACTTAGACTTACGTGGAATACCTTTAGAAAAAACTTGCATTGGCTCCTTAACTCAAGCTTTAAACACCAACTACATATTAGTGTGTGTAAAGATTTCAACCAATGAAGGAATAGCTGAAGAACTTATTGTAAGCGAAATAGGGTCTCAGTTTTCTATTGAGGCTTATTAACTGCTTTTTTAGCTTTTTTGCGGAAGTGCTTAAGTAAGTCCACAATGACTTCAGGTTTGTTGTCCCTTTGCATGTTAAGTTCAATCATGTCTTGCTCGTTTTTGTAAAGAAAACTAGGTTTGTAAAAGTAAGGGTCAAAACTTTTAGTCCAAATGTTAAAGTAGTAGTAAACTGCTACCAGCCAGTCACCCAAAGTAACTGTTTTATGCCTAAGGTAGTTGTCAAGGTCCTTTTTTTTGTTTTTGTTTTTGTAGTAAGCTGCCATTTTAGCTATTAGCTGGGTGTCCTCTTCCGTACTTACTTGCCCGTAATAGTGCACAGGCAGAACTAGTTTTTCAAAGTCCACTGTTTCTTCGTTCACGTGGATGAACATTTGGGAGTCTTCGTCCCAGTTAGTAAAGGTAAAGGTAACTGGTTTGTTTCTTTTGCGGCGGTAGAACTCCATGTTGGTGTAGTTTTCCCTTCTAGCTTTTAACACCCATTGTGGAACCCAGGAGTCCCTTTCCCACTCCTCTTGCAGAAAAGTCCTTTTTGCTTCTACTGAAGAAACATAAACTAGGGCTGCTAAGAGGTACTTTCTGTAATACTTCGTTTTTTTTTCCTCTAAAATTTTGATTCCTCTGAGGTAGGACTTTAAGTGTTCACTTCTGAGTTTAATGAACCAAGACATACTATTACAAACATGCACGAAGAGTGGAACGGCTTAAAGCCTAGAAAGTTCAGAACTTCCAAAAAGATAATTGAGCCTATACCCCAAAACACAATTAATCAACTAGGAACGATAGGCCAAACCAGCAAAGGCATTCAGAAACTACCTGAAAAACGGCACTTTGACCAAACGAAACCCCAAACTGCGAAAGAGGAAAAACCTTGTTTCAGAATCATAAGGAACCCACACCCCTCTATGGAAAAGGCTAAACAACTAAACAAACTAGACACTGCTGTGCAAGCTGCAAGACCTAGGCCTGAAAGCAGGTGTGTAATGGTTTTGACTAAGCACTATAAGAACTTGAAAAGTAGGTTCTTCAAGCCCAGCTCCAAAGTAGAACTCCTATCCAAAAGAGCCAACACTGTCAGTCAACTCAGCGACTCCCACATAAAAACCAATGGATTCATCAGGTCCAGACTAGGCCAGCGCAAAGAACTTGAAAGGCTAGAACATATGAAAAAAGTAGGGTCTCCGGGGTACAAAGGAACCATTAACTTTAAAATCAAAAAAGCTACCCAGAGTTCCCATGAAGATAAGTTGCAAGTCCAGAATCTTTTAGAGTGGGAAAAACTTAAACTTCCTCAAGCCTATTAATTGGTCTAATTAACCTATTAGATAAATTACTTCTACTAAAAAGGAGTAGAAGCAGAATTGAGAAATCAATTAGATTATGCTCTTAAGGATACTTTCATAGTCTCTTACCCACCTTTTAGTGTCAAATAGCGGGGTTGTAAACCTGTTATGTTCAACCTTTAGCCTTAACAGCTTCAACTCAGTTGAGCCCCCTCTGTGTTTGATATGTAAAGGCAAGTGTGCTTCTTGCTGAGGGTGCACAGGGCCAGTAGCTAACTTTACAGCTTTTTCTTCATAATCCGTGTGAGAAATCGCAATCATTTCCTCGCACCTTAAAGCTTTGCACAAACTAGCACCTACTCTTGAAGCCAGGGATTTAAGTGGGTATGTAACCATAGGTAACCCACTCCAAAGTAGGTCGCATCCTGTGGTATGGCCGTTGCACAAAGGAGTGTCTAGGCATAGGTCTGCTAAATAGCATCTGTTTATATGCAAAGTCTTAGGAGCTACTTCAGTGAAAACTATGCGTGAAGAGTCTATGCCGCAAGAAGCTGCGTGCTTGAGTATGTTTGCTTCGCCAGAAGCAGGGAACCTCAGCAGCCACAGTACACTGTTTGGAACTCTTTTAAGAATCCTCATCCAGATTTTAAAGGTGTCTGGGTCAATTTTGTAGAGCTGGTTGAAGTTTGCAAACACGAATTTTTCCCTTGGAAGTCCAATTTGCTCACGAGTAGGTCTGTGCTTTAAAAGTCCAAAACTTGACTGTGCGTGGTCGTTGACAAAGTAAGAGTTAGGCATGTAAAGGAGCTTTTCAGAGTAGTACTTTTTGTACTCTGGTGGAGAAGCTGTTTTGTCAGTAACTAAATAGTCAATGTAGTCTGCTCCCATTGTATTGGGAAAGCCACATAACGAAACTTGAACCTTTGCAGGCCTCAAGGCAAATATTTCATTCCTAGATCCCTTTGTGTAACCGTTTAGGTTTACTAGTATGTCAATGGCGCAGCTGTATATTAAGCTTGCAGCTCTGTAGCTGTCAGATTCCCCCGACAAGTCGTAGAAGTAGTCACATTCATTTTGGATTTTCAGCCGGTAAGAAGAGCAATCGTTAGGTGACAAAGAGAAGCAGTAAACAACAAAACTTGACTTGTCGTGCATTCCAAACACACTCTGCATTAAATGAGCAGTAGGATGATCTCCAAAGTCTGAAGAAACGTACCCAATTCGTATTTTGTTTTTGGAGTTGTATTTATAAGTTTGAAAGCAGGGGTAGTTAGCTACTAACGTCTTGGTGTGTTCTGCGTACTTTTGAGAAATAACTAGTTTATCCTCAGGAGCTAAAGGGTAAACCATTGCGTGGAAAGGCTGGACTGAAGGCACCACACCCGTGTCTACTTGGTGCTTAAGGAACTTTACAAGTTCTTCAAAGTCCTTGTCTCTGTTTTCCCAGTCGCAAATGAAAGTTTTGGCGTAAACCATGTTGCAGAAAGCTTCAGGAAAAAAAGGAGTGATTTCCAAAGCTTTTTTGTAACAAAGGATAGCGTTGGGTACGTCCCCCATGTCTTTCATAACGTTAGCCAAGTTGTTTAAAGTGATTGAAGAAGAGGGGTTGAGTTGCAGACTGTACTGGTAGTAAGTGAGGCACTGACTGAGGTTTTGGAAGTCTTTTAAAATAAGTGCCATGCAAGTGTAAGCTTCAGAACAAGAAGGGTCAGTCATTACTGCTTGGTGGCAGTGCAGAAGTGCTTGGCTGATGTTTCCTTGCATCTTTAGAATAGAAGAAATGTTGCAGTGGGCTGCTGTCATTGCTGGGTTGATTTCGATAGCATGAAGNTAGCACTCCTGGGCTTCTTTGATCTTGTGTAAGTCAAGGTAACAGTTACCTAAGTTATTGTAAAGATGCTCATTGCTGCCTGCTAAACCGATTCCAGTCAAAAAAGTTTTGATGGCTTCTTGGTGTAGTTTTTGTTTACGAAGTAAGTTGCCTTTGTAATTGTAAGCAAGAAAGTTAGTGCAGTCCAAAGCTAAAGCATTGTTGAAGCACAAAAGGGCTGACTCGTTTTGGGCCAAAGACTCGTGCACTAGTCCTATTGTTAATTGGAGAATACACGAGTTTTCAAATTTCGCAGCAGTTTGGTAAGCCACCAAGGATTTTTCCAACAAGCCGAAGGACTTCAAGCACTCAGCATAGCCAAGCCAGTATGTTGCGTTGCGAGGTTCTGCCATACAAGCTTGCTGGAAACAAGCAATTGCTAGTTGGTAGTTGTTTTGTTGCAGGTAAAACTGGGCGTATTGGTATAAAGATTGCGAAGACGGAACCAAGTTTTCCTGGCTGTATCTTTCCGCCACTTGACTGCCGAATTCCATTTTTTATAGTTACTTGATTTTACGCTTTAGAGACTTGGAAAGACTAGTGGCGTACAAAAAGCTGTGTGCCCAGCCTGCATAGCTTCCTAAAGCTTCCTGGATAGCTTCTACAGCCATGGAGTAGCTTTTTTTGTTAAGTTTGTCTGTTTTCTTTTTCATATAGTGGTTCTGTGCGATTCTCCACATGTGGATGTCTATAGGCACAACACTGAACTTATTGAGTCCAAACAGCAAAATACAGTCTGCAACTTTAGGCCCTACTCCATTTAGTTGCATCAAGTTGCTTTTAGCTTCTTCCTGGGGAAGCTCCTTCAGACTTTCCAGCCAGTTTTCTCCGCCGTTGTCAATTATTTTGCGCACAGCACCAACTATGTACTTAGCCCGGTAGCCCAGACCTAGTTTGAGTAGGTCTTCCCTAGTAGCTAAGCTAAGTTGCTCTGGAGTAGGAAAGGAGTACCACTTTTTGCCGTGTTTTTCAGTAATTAGTTCCCCATAAGCAGTTCGTATGCTGTTTAGGTTGCGTTCTATTCTTTTAACATTGTTGTTTTGCGAGACAATAAAGGCCATGGTGCATTCAAAGGCGTTCTGCTTAACGATTCTTACGCCTGGCTTGACTTTCCAAGCTTCTTCGAAAAGTGCATCCTTCTTCCACTCTTGGTAGCACTCTAGCAAGTCAATGTCTAAGTTAAGGAACTTAACCACCTCCTGTTCACTTCCTTGGGGAGTCAGTTTCCACTCAAAGCCCAAGTCAGTAGTTCTGATTTCCAAAAGCTTATTACTAAGACACCCCACGTACCTCTCAGAAACATAAGTCCAGTTAAAAACCTGCCCGATGAAAAAAGTGTTCGAAGGCGTAAACTCAGACAAAGAAGTTTTAATTAAGTTCCAGCCCATTTTAATGTAAGCTATGGCCAGGCCTAGCAGTTAGTTTCTCTGGAGTTGTGTTAAGTACGAAGCATAGTACTTCGCCTTGACCGTCTGCCAGAGTTAATGGCTAAAATTATTATAACCATACTTCAACCAAATAAGTCCAAAAAACCCGCAAAAATTACTTTAGCTTAGTTAAACCCTAAACAGCAGCCCTAAGGCTAGTTGGGGCCAGTTTTATAAAACCGTAATAGAAAAAGCAAAACGCGCCATGTTTACAGTTATTTCTAATGTTCAAGAACACATTCCAGTCAGGGTTTTTGTCCATTCTTTACAGCATAGGAGCCAAGCCACTCCAAATTTGGGACAAAAACGTGCAGAATGGGCACATAAAACGCATTACTGACCAGGACATTCAGAGTTCCGTGCTGGAAATAATGGGGACAAATGTTTCAACAACATACATCACTTGTCCAGCAGACGCAAACAAAACTTTAGGAATCAAACTGCCTTTTCTAGTGATGATCATCAAAAACCTGAAGAAGTACTTTACCTTTGAAGTTCAGGTGCTAGATGACAAAAACATCCGCAGGAGGTTCAGGGCCTCTAATTATCAAAGCACCACCCGGGTCAAGCCTTTCATCTGCACTATGCCTATGCGGTTGGACGAAGGTTGGAACCAAATTCAGTTCAACCTTTCTGACTTCACTCGAAGAGCTTATGGAACTAACTACATTGAAACTCTCAGGGTGCAAATCCATGCAAACTGCAGAATCAGGCGAATTTACTTCTCGGATAGACTTTACTCGGAAGAGGAGCTTCCGCCTGAATTCAAGCTATTCTTACCTATTCAGAAGCAGTGAGATAATTAGCTAACTTGTTTAACTTAACTTCATTCAAATCAGCGTATGAAAAACACTTGAGATCAGCCCTATTCACGGTTCATTAAATAAGTCTACTGCTGCAATTGTGTTTAAACATGTCAGAGTCTAAGTCCCTAGTTCAAAACTGCCCCTTAAGGATTTAAAGTTGGAGCTACTTGTTATTGTCAGGGGGTTTAAAATAAACCATGAAAAAGGCTGAAGCAAGCATCTGCTCACTCTCAGAAATTCCCCATAAAAGCGAGTTAAATTACAAGGAAGTACCCTCTTTTTATTTTTACGAGAACAATAACAAGTCCAAAACAACTTTAGAGGAACCCTGCATTTGTGGTTGTAATACCCCTATTCTTTTCTCTAGGAGACTGCCTCAAGTGCCTTTTTCTTCCCCCAAAGAAAACTTCACTGCGCTGTTCACACTTTTCGGGCCCGTCGACTACGTTTCCAAGCCCTGTAAGTTGCTTGATACCAGCATTAATGTTTATGACCTTTTCCATTCTATATTGAAGGTCAGGAAAAACTTAGGACGAGTCAGTTGGAGGAGCGTGATGAAAACCATGGGCTTGCCCAAGTCCCATCGGGATCTTAGAAAAGCTATTAGGACTTTTTACAAAAAGTATCTGAAAGCTATTGAGGTCTGGATCATGGAAAAAGGTCCTGTGACTATTGGCTGCATAAATACACAAGTGGTAGTTACGATACTCAAAGAGTTCTTGCCTGGTTCTTGCAAAAGGTCGGAGGAGGGCCACGAAAGCACTCAAGAAAGCGAAAGTGTCAAAGAGGAAGACGACATTCCTTCTGAGGTTTATGAGCTACTGCAGGAACTAGTAACTAAGGTTGAAGCTGAGTTCCAAGATCCTTGGGACTTCCTTAAGAAGCGCCAAGCCAAAAAACCTTCTCTTCCTGACTTGAATGCTGTCAAGTACGATAAGCCCATCTTTAAGGTTGAATATTTAAAAAGACCCAAAGCACCAAAGGAACCTAAAGAACTTAAGGAGCCCAAAGAACCCAAAGAACCCAAAAAGGAAGAAAAACACTCAGAACCTCCTAAGAAAAAAAGAAAACTCCAGGAATGCTATATTCCTAACTTAATGACTCCCGAATTTAGGTCTAAAGACCCTTCAGGAATGGGGTTTAAAACTCACTTTAAAAGTAGGTACTTGCCAATTGAACTCCAAAAAGAGCAACAAAGACAAGAGCAACTCTTCCAGTCTAATGAGTCCAAAGCTCACTTTATCAGAAAAAAGCAGTCAGCTCTTAACATCAAGCGGTGCTGTGGAGTGACTTACGTAGTGCCTTCTGAAAGCAAGCAAGTAGGAGTTAGTGACAGTTTTTCTCCACTTCCTCCTTTGGCCTTCCAAGTAGGAACTCTCGAAAGAATAGTTCCTGAAGACGAAAGGAGTTACTACTCCCAAGTCTCTAGAGTATACATCAAAGAACTGTTTAACTCTTCAGGACTCATTCGCTGCACAATCCAAAACAACTACGGAGAGCATGAACTCAAAGAAATGGTTTTGGGCAACTCAGAAGAAGGCCAGGAAATCTTTTTCGAAGAAATTAGTGAACTCTGGAGAGTTCTGGGAAAAGACTCTTTTGTCGTTCTCCACTTCCAAATGGACTCCCACAATTTATTGCAACCAGCTTTGCCAGGCAAAAGGGGCAATATTCTAATAGGGTTCTTAGTTAAAAAAGGACTTTGCGGAACTAAGTCTGTGAAAAGGTGTCTTAATTTAGAAGAACTTGCAACCGATCCACTCAACATGTACGCTTACCAGCTGAGAACTGAGCTGTACTTAACCAAAGCTATGTGGGAAATGGCAGACTCCCATACCAAAAAGCTGCTGTGCAGTTTCATTGCTGAATTCGAAGTGTTTATCCAAGGGATGCTTCCTAAGTGGAACAGTTTGAGAGAAGAAGTTTACAAACAAAAGAAAATGGAACCTAGAAAAGGAATACTTTCCCTCAGCAAAAGGTGCAACTGTGTTCCAGAAGCCCTACATACGACTCCTGAAGGGACTTGGACCCAATCCAGTACAGAAGTAAAACTAATAACTAGCACCTGCCCGACTTGCAAAGAAACAACTATGCATGCAGACTACAACTTTGAAAACGGGATAAGTAAACTCCTAGACTCGAAGCAACCTCCCAACGTGTTTTACTTAATAAACACCCGAGACAGTTTTTCCTACGACCTTAAAGTCAAAAAAACCCTGCTAAAGGTTAACGGAAGGAAAGTGACCAAAAAAGAGTACTTCTTTGATAAAAAAGACATGCCCAACAACTTCAAGGAGTACGAAAGACACAGAGAAGGGAACTGGGTCCGGGTCGGAATTACTACTTACTCAGGTTTCTTTTCCCAAGAAGAACTTAACAACCTAGAAGAATTAGCTAGAAACACCGAGAACGACTTTCAAAAGGGCCGGTTCATTACGAATACAGCCCAACCTACTTACGGAGCAGGAGGGCACATCAAAAGGACAAAGTTCTTTTTTGGGTCACGTTACATGTGGACAGCTTGCCAACTTGCAGAAAGGCAGTCGAAGGTAGCAGCAGGTGTTAGAGTTGACGTGTCGCCTACTCCAAAGTGGATGAAAGAAGGAATTGAAGAACCTTTAGTGGAAGCCGGAATCATAGAAAAAGACTTCATTAACTCCATAGCTATGAACATTTACCACGACGGCAAAGAAGGACTAGCTCAGCACTTTGACGACGCTGTTAGGTTCAAGCAGCCTATCTACACTGTAAAGTTGGGGAGTGACTCTAGGCTTTCGTTTGGCTCACAGTTTTACGGGTACCTAAACGGTGCTTTCTGCATTCCGTGTCCAAGAGGAGTGGTTTGTGTGATGGAAGAGTGCAGTTACGCTGCAAACGCTGCAAAACACTGTGTGAGACCCTGTGACTTAACTGGGAGGTCAATAACTCTGATTCTGAGACAGATCCACCCCTTCATAATGGAAGAAGCTTTGAAGTACGACGAACAAGTAGACCTTCCAACTTGGTTTTCGTGCTTGTCAATAGACGAAGAAGCAGTGAGCTACTCAAAACAAAAAGAACTTGAAGCTAAGCGACTACTCAACGGTTCTACTGAGATTGAAGAAACAATGGAGTATTTAATTCAGAATGTCTGCAAAATTTTGAAACAAGAAACTAAGGCTTAATTTAAAGTCGTTTCATAATAAATAGATGAAAAAAGGCTTTAAGAAGTTCTTCACGAAAAAGGACAAAAGTCCCCAAAAAGAAGAAGCAAAAGAACAAGAAGAAGCTTATGTCAAGGTAGAAGGCAGCACACTAACTACTTTGAGTAACACTGAACTTATAGACATCATTTATAAGTACGACTCTGAATTAAGGTACTTAAACACCCAAATGGAAACTTTAAAGGAGTCCCAGGGCAAACTAACTAAGTGCCAAGAAGAAATGCAACTGTACAGACAACACTTCGAAGGCATGCAAGAAGTGGTTTCTGAGAAAAACCAAGAAATCTCTCGCCTAAAAAACGAAATCGATATAAAGAACCAACAGAACACTGAGCACATTGCCAGCCTTGAAAAGGAGTTTGAAGAACAAAAAAAGGAGACCGAAAGTGAATACCTCAAGAAAATCCAGAGTCTAGAGTCCCTTCTGCAGCAAAAAAGGTCTTCTGAGGAAACTGGTCAGAGTTCCGAAATCAANCAACTTGAAGCTCAAGTTAAAAACCTTTTTGAAGAAAAGTCTGTTCTGGCCAAAGAAAACCACGAGTTATCTGAAAAAATCAAAGTTTTTGAACAAGAAAACGCGAAACTCTCTCAGAACCTAGACAGGGCACTTAAAAAAAGAGAAGTTGCGAAGAACGAAGTACTCAAACTTAACAAAAAACTAGAAACACTCTCCCAAGAGCCTAAGTCTTCCCCTGACAAGTTTGGCGAGCTATTTAAACTTGACAACTCAGATCCATCACCTGCTGAACAAAACTCAATGTACTTACTCAAAAAAGAACTAGAGTTTCTATACAAAGACTTAATGAACATGATTATGAACGGCTCCACAACCTCAGCAGGGGATTCCTTAGCTTACACCATAAGCTCAGAAGACTTTTCTAACTTTGAAAGGAGACTTAACAATGCCTTAGTTCAAGTAAAAGAAGCCTTGGACTCCCCAGCAGAAGTGGCCACGGAAAATTCTTGGTCTTCAAAGTTCAGTTCAGCTGTTGCCAGAGTTAAAGATAACATGAGTGAAAAAGGACCTGTTAAGATCTTTTCTTGCATAGGGTCTCAAGAAGAACCCCGTCAAAGACCCAGAACTAACCAGGGCCGTCGCCTCATAAGTAATACAGGAGGAAACCGCCCCCGAATGGGAAGGAATGTTTAAATAATTAAATGGAAGAGTGGCACAACACTTTATGCGGCTTCTTTAATGCAACAATTCCTTGTATGGTGAGTTGCTTTTGTCCAGTTGCTGGAACTGCTTGTGTTCAGAAGACAGCCATTCAGATGTTTGAGCCTCAAACAGCAAATAGGGCCTTTTTGATAGCTTGCTTGGGTTGCTGTATAGGAAACGCTGTTAACAGACAAAAAATAGCAGCAACTTACGGGATTGAAAGTAACTACTGCAAAGATGCTGTAGTGTACTGCTTTTGTTGGGTGTGCATGAGTACCCAGGAGTACCTAGAAGTAGTTTGGAGGAAGACCCCTGTTTAATACATTCCAAAGTAATATAATAAATGGCATCAAACCAAACTGCTGAATGTCCTTTTAATCCTAATCATAAGGTGCCTGATAAACGCTTGATCTGGCACATCATCAAGTGTCAAAAGAACTTAAAGCCCGACCAATTGAAAAACCTAACTAAAGTTAGGTGCTCTTGGAATCCAGAACACTGGGTAGACCAAAACGACATTGTAGAGCACATGCAAAATCAATGCGGAAGCAGACCATCAGAACAGCAAGTAAAGTTCCAGCAAGACTTTATACAACGAAAAAGCAGAAGGAGCAAAGACCAGATGTCACCTAAAAGGCATAAGTCATTAGAAAGTTCTGACAGCAAAATAAAAGTTGAAAGAGAAGAAATCAAGCAACAAGACGGATTCACTGTAAGCAAAGTCAAAAGAAAAGTAGTGCAAGAAGAAACCAAAACTGAACAATCTAAAAAGAAACCTAAAAGGAAAAATCCCCAACCTAAACAACTCGAAAACAATAGAAGTAGATCCGTTGCAAAGTCCCAAAAGAACGAAGACGACTGCCAGAACCAGATATTCTAGTTTTCTAATAATAACATATAAATGCCTAATTTTAAAAAGAAAAAAAGAGGGAAAAAACCACACAAACTACATCAAATGTTTCGATTGTGGAAGTCACATACTTTGTGGAAGTAACTCGTAGTTAGGAAAAACCAAGTACACTTAATAATAGAAGCTTACAAATTTCGGTTCAAAAAGTTGTTCCGAAAACTAGTAAAAGGATGCAGTGTTAGCAAAACTTTGCCTTACAAAGCAAGAATTTTCAATCTGTGGTTAGAATACTCCAACTCAAAGACCCAGAAAAGAATCCAAAAAGCCAATTCCAGGTACCTCTTGCTTCTTAAACAAAAAGTTATTCTGGCCTGGGAAAAACAACTTAGGCTCCAAAGAAATTATAAAGAACTAGGCCAAGAAGCTTTGTGCTACCACTACAAAAGCCTACTAGTCTCTGTGCTGAAAGGCTGGAGACAAGTTGTTTTCCACGAAAAAAACTTAATTGAGTTTAGAATTGAGTCAGTGCGCAGGTTCCTCAGAAGAGTTCTGTCAAACTGGAAAATAGTAGTAAGGATTAAGGCACAAAAAAATTATCTGAGTTTTAGAATCCTAAGTTTCAGAGACAACCATAGCAAACTCAAAGCTTTTTCAGGGTGGAAAAGCACAGTTAAATACAACCAAAAGGTCAGAAAGCTCCAGTTGTACCTCAATTACTGGAAAAAAGTATTTTTCAAAAGCAAAGAGTTCCAAAAAGAATTCACAGAAAGTTGCAGACAAAGGCACTTAAGTAACTACTACTTCAAACGACTAGTGAACTTCTGCAGGTTCTCTCAGATGCTTAAAAAGTCCAGAAGGTTCAGAACTAAACTTATCTTTGCAAGCTTTAAAAGGCAAACTAAAAAGTCTGTTTTGAGGAAGCATAAGCAAGAACAAACAAAAAACTGGCTTGAATCGAAGTACACAAACAAACTCGTAAAGTAAATTTAGAAACAAAAAAGTTTTAAAGCACTTGCAGTCTACTGCAACATAAGTTTAAGCAAGTTCCAAAGCGAAAGACTAGCAAATAGGTTTTTTGAAGCACAGTTTTACAAAAGAGTGGTGGGCAAAGTACTTGAAGCCTGGAGAATGCTTTCCTTAGTAAGTACTAATTAGATCAACATTGTGGACGACCACAAAAACTGCAAAAGACTCGAAAAATCTTTTAGAGTTTTAAAAGACTTACTTGGAAAAACTCAAGAACTAAAATTAAGTGCTTCATTACACTTCAGAAAAGTTCTACAACTCAAATCACTTTTAGGACTAAAACAAGTAACTATTCCCGAACTAATCCTTAAGCACAGGGCCCTTAAACACTCTAAAAACTCACTAACCAAAAAAGCCCTTGCCTGCATCAAAAAGTTTGCCCGAACTTCAAAGTCACCTTGGGTTTTCCGAAACTACAGACAAAACTTACTCCACAAGTCACTAGTTTCTTTGAAAATCAACATTCTTGCTTCACAGCGTAAAAACTTCGTATGCAAAAAGTAAACTTTACATAGGTTGAAGTGGTTTGTATTTGAGAAAAAGTCTAAGTGCCTCAAAAAAGCTTTTACTTATTGGAAAACACTCCACAGACTAAGGATTGTGTTGGCAGCTGTAGCTTTTGAAAAGAAGCTTTGGACAATTTACATATGGAAGTGCAATGCAAAACTAAAAGCAATTAATTTCTAAACTCGTGTTACTTAGTACTTTTCTGAGTTTCTGTAAACTTCCATGAAAGCTTCTGGGTCTTTGATTTTTTTCCTCATGTCTTCTCTTTTCACTAGTTGTTCAAGGGCTTTGTAGACTTTTGCATTCTTTTCCATTTCTTCTTCCAAACGCTTGAGCTTTGATTTTTGTTCTCGGTTTCTGAACTTCCTGAAAAGGTTGCTTTGGTACTCAAAGGGTTGCCATTTCTGAGCGTATTCTCTTTCAGACTTTAGTTGGTGCTCTTCAGGGTCTTCGTGTTCCAGAATTTCCTGCAAAAGATTGAAGTCTTCTTCATCGTAGAGTTCATCGGATTTTTCTTTGTTTAGTTCCCTTATTCTTCTAACGTAGCTTTCGTAGTTAAAAGCTTGCAAAATCAAATGTTTGTGGAGCTTCTTTTTGAAGTTTTCTTGCACTAAGGGTTCTTGGAAGTAGTTTTCCAACTTAGCTGAGTCTTCTTCTTGTTTGGCCTTTTCAGAGAGCTGTTTGGACCAAAGTATAAGTCCTATTTCGCTTTCCAAAGCTTTGTGCATTTGGGGCTTGAGTGCTTTTGGAGTTAGTTTTTGGGAAAGTTCTTGGTCGTAAGCTTTAAGTTCTTGTCTAGTCATGCTTTTTTCAACTTCAAACCTTTTTTCAAAGTAACTGTTTATGATTGACTTAAGGGCTTCTTCTGCCCACTCTTGTGGCTTCTTCCTGAGGTCGCAGAAGTCAAGGGACTTGTAAGTTGATTCTAGAGTGTCTTCCTGGAAGTTCAGGTACTTAGGCATATAGGCTTCTTTTCCGTATATAGCTTCGACATACCTTCTGTCGAGTTCTACCCTAAAAGGATAGTTTTTGAGGATGTTTTCATGCGAGTCTTCTATGAGCAAGGTGTACAGTTCATCCACTTCTTCCTTGAGATCTTTTTCTTTTCCTTTTTTATCCAGTTCAATAATTGGTTTGCCCTTTTGTCTTTGGTTCAGACGTCTTTCAATTTCTTCCATAACTTGGTAGATGCTGTCAATTTCAAGTATTTCTAGCACTTCGTCGTTGAGCTCATCAACTGAAGGCTTAATGTATAATTCACTAAACAGGTTCTTAAGTCTAACTCTGTTGGGGTCTGGGTGGTAAATGTGGTCGTCGTTTTTGAGTCTGTCTTCGTGAATCACTTCTATTCTGCGTTTTCTGATTTCTTCCATATCAGGCACGAAGTTGGTCTTCATTAGATTTAGTCCTTCCTTCACTGACTTACAGCCTGTTTTAACGTAAATTTCTCTCTTAAATTCTTCTTTAAACTGGTCTTCAACTTCTGGGAAAGTTATTGTTTCTGGGTAATGTAAACTCAGTGTTTCTGTAGTAGAAGCTTTTTCGTATGCTTTTTGGCAGTCAAATTTTTGTTGGTCAAGAGTTTTTGAAAACTCAGCCATAACGTTCCATAGTTTGTGCATTGCTTCTTGCAAGTTGTTTCCGATGCTTTTGTGGAGGAACCTTTCGGACTTTTGCATGAAGTAAAATCTGTAATCTTCAATGCTGAAGAAGTTAGAAGTGGGGTAAAGGTCAGGGCTTATTTGGGGCTTTTCAGGAAGACTAGCAACTAAATCTTCTATGTAGGACTTGTTGTTGTCTTCGTGGACTTGCATAGGAATATCATAGTAGTCCTTTTCTAAGTGTTCATAAATCCTTGAAGGCAGTTGTGTAGGTTCTAAAAAGTAGTTCCTGTGAACAAAGTCCTTGAGTTCTTTGAGTAACTGCTTTTTTTCGATTTCGTGGGCTTCCTTTGCTTTTTTTTGGATGGTTTGAATTCTTTCTTTGTACTTCTCTAAAAACCTTTCTTCAATCAGTGAGTTAACTTTTTGTTTGAGTTCTGCTTCGTTTTCAAACATTTTTTCAATCACGTTTTTACGCTCTTCCACGTAAGTCTTGGCAGTTTTTGAGTCACTAGCCATTCTCAGCAGTTGGGAGTCTTTTTCTTCTAAGCTTTTTGACACTTTTTCAGCCAAAAAGAACCCTTTTCTGACGCTAGTTACTTCTACGTTCTGGTCTCTAGCATCAATTTCGAACTTAGTTAAGAAGCTTTTAACGTCGAACTCAAAGTCTTTTCTTTGGTAGTGGGAGTCTGGACTTCTTTCGTTCAGCCAAAACCTTATGGACTGAGGGAAGTCTCTGTACCACTCCTTCACTGGCAAAAGTTCGTTTTTCCGACTTTCCAGTTCAACTTGGTCTTTCGTCTCAAACATTTGTTCTACTAAACTTTGCGGCACAGGGAAGTTCACACTCCAGTCAGGCACTCCGTTGTTTCTGCTCAGAAGCTTCACAGTGCCTTCTAAAAAGTCAGGGTGCGAAACTAAGTTTTGAGCTACAGTGTACTCTAGTTGCAAAACTTCTGCAAATTCCAAGTTTTTGGCTGAGTTGATTAGTTTCCAAGTCAACTCTAAGGCAAGGGGCGATTTTTTTGAAAGCAATTCCAGGGTTTGTTTGGCCCACTCTGTTTTGCCTGTTTGGGATTCTATTGTTAGCCTTTCCAAAGCTTCCGAGAGACTAGGAGCGCAGAAGCACCTGTAAATAGCTGGCAAAGCATCCCTTATAGAGAAAGGATCAAGATTTTCCCAATCAATCTGATTTATGACTTTATTCTCAAAGTCCAGTAAGTGGTTTTCAATAGGCTGGCCTGTAAATCCCTTGTAACTTTTGAAGGGCGATTCTCTGGAAGATTCCTCTCGTAATTGGTCCTTAAAGTAAATGTCAGCCATCACCATTTTGATGTTTTCTCTGCGCTCTCTCCAGTACTTGTCTAAATTTGTTCTGTTGAATAACTCGTTTCTGGATTTTTGCAAATTCTTTTCGTCTAGAAGTAGCTTCTCAGTTTGAACATCCAGCCAAACATCTCCGTAAACCGATTGACTGCCTAGGGGTTGCTGATACCCAGAAATGCTCAAAATTAGATTTTCCCAAAAAAAGTCTGTTAACTCTGAATGGAAACTAGCAAGTCCAGCATGCACAGCGTCGCTTCCTTTCAAAAACTTGCCTGTAAGTGCTAAGTACATTCCTAACTCTCCCTGGAGTCTCGAAAGTACGTAACTTGCTCCTCCTGTCGGAATGAACCCAAAACTTGTTTCTGGGAAGCTCATCAAAGTGTTAGAGGTAGTCACTGGGTAGTGAGTTAGCGAAGAAATAGAAGCTGCGCTGCCTAGGGCCTTTCCTGCGAGGAAGGTTAGTGTCGGAGTTTCTAACTGGGCAGCTTGGTAAGTTAGGTGGGTGAGCATCTGGAGGTACGGCTTTACGTCCTTTCCTTCAGCAGTGGCCTTAGCCAAGTACAAGTAATCGGTTCCATAAGAAAACATTTCTTGAGACCCAATCCATAAAATCCCCTTAGCTTCAGAGTCCCTGTCTAAGTTAATGAAGTTGCGGTGCAAGTAGTCAAGGGACGAGTGGGTGAGAGTGTTTCCTTTGTGTGGTGTATTGAAACTCAGCACTGCAGAACAACCCCTTTTGGAGTTAAGGAAGTCTTGCTACTTAAGTATTACATTTTTGGGAAGCTTAGATTCCGGGTAAAGGAGTCTGGAAATTCTTTTTTGACTGCCTTTTAACATTTATAAACTAAGATGTCAGGCATAAGAAAAAGTGCTTTTAACTCACAAAACCAAGTGCAAGAACTTATTTATGAAAACGAGGAATTAAAAGCTAAGCTTATGGAAGCAAACACTACTATTGAGGCCCTTAAGCGTGAAAACACTGCTTTAGCTAAACGACTCGGTGCTTTTACTTCCTCGAGGCCTGTTACTGGGGACTCCACTTTTATCACTAACGGGGGAGATTTAAATATTACTTGCGAAAACTGTGGAAAAGAAGTTCCTCGTTCTAATTTTGATACCCACTCTTCTTTTTGTTCACTGCACATTTCAAGGTGCCCTGGCTGCAACCAACCCTTCAATTCAAGGGATCTTGAAATTCATATGGAAGAAGCCAAAGGTACAGTTGCAGATGCAGTCAAAGATGCCCTGAACGGAGATATAAATAGTCTAGACAACAGGCACTTCCATGGCTTTGACTTCGACATTAGCCCTTACGAAGAGTCCCAGAACTCCTTGGTCCACATAGCTGTTCAAAGTGGACAAAAAGAAACTCTCCACTACCTTTTGGAAAAAGGCTTGTCTCTCAAGACCCAAAACAAGTTTGGAGAAACGCCCCTCCACATAGCAACACGCAACAAAGACATTAAAATGGTCCAGTTTTTGGTGAGTAAAGGCTGTGACTGCAATGTTGCAAATGCACTTGGCGAGAGTCCTTTATCTCTTTCCCAAAGAAACGGTTTCCACGAAGCTACTTTAGCGTTTAATTCAGTACAAAGACCCTCTACTTCAAATAGGTCAGGCAGACTCAACACTAGTATGGGAAGGCGTCCTAATAATCAGGGATTTAACTTGTAATAAAAATGCAACTTGGGGCAGCTGGATATACAGATTGGTTGTTCTTTCATTTGTGGAAACCTAACAAAGCTACCAATCAAGGATGCCCTGACGTAAGGGTCCCTAACACCGTTATTTACAGGTGGGCTAAACCTTTTTTCTGGTACTTTACCTCCTCAGACGGAAATTTGTCGCGGAGGTTCAAAAACAAAATGACCCATAAGCACATATACCAGGAATTCATGGACAATCCTAAAGGCATAGTGGCTTCTTACTTAAGTTTCCAAGAAAACAAGAAGCATGAAGCAGTTATGGAGTACTTTACTAGTGAAAGTTTTATTGATTTTGTGCACAACAGAGACAAAGCACTTAATGGAATATTGCAAAGTTGGGTGGAACCCAAGAATTTCCGCAATTCCTTAATTAAAGTGGTTTGGAGTTCGCAGTTTTGTTTGATAGAAAGGCGCACAAACATCCACGACATAAGAAGCACTAAAGTGGACTTTTACGATAAGTTAGTTACTTTTGAAGGGCTAGAGCACAACAGTAACTCAGAAGCTGTTACTGTGCCTAGCATTGTTAAAGAGATTCAAAAAACTTGCTTAGGCATATCAGACCACATAAGGGTAGTTACAGGAGGAAACGTAAGCATTACTAGAATGACTCTATATTTCAAGCAGGACTACTCAGACCAAATTTGGTTGCTGTTTTGCACTTCACTTAAGATATTTGACCTGAATTCCTTTGAAAGGGAAACAAATTCTAAAGAAGTTAAAATCAGTTTGCCTGAAATCGCCAAAAAAAGAAAAATCAGTTCTAAGTGTGGACTTTCAGAACTAAAGGTAAACAAAAAATTGTGTGTTGCCTGCAACTATCTAGTTAAAAAAGAAAGTTTCCACAACATTCCTTTGAAAGTCCTCATCAAGATAACCGAAATAGGAAGAACTCCTCCTGACGCAGAAAAAGAAAAAGAACCTACTAAAATACCCTCAGTTGTAAAAAGAATAAACCCCTCAATTACTCAAAAAGACTACCTTAAACTCAAAAAAAACAAACAAAAACTCCAAAAAGAAGTGAAGGTCTGTGAGGACTGCTTTTTGTTTTACACAAAGCTGTTCTACCACTCCGGAATCTTTTCAAACGAAAAACCCGCCAAAACCAGGCAACATACCCCTATACGCCAACCGGTAGTTTCTAGTCTTACAACTGAGTCTAGCCGACCAAACTCTTTTTTGTTTGTCACTCAGTTTCCAAACATTCCCAAGGACCCTAAGCCCAAAATCCACTTAAGGAAACTTACTTCGCATAGCTACAAAAGAGTCCAGTTAAAAAGCCAAGCCAGACCAAGAACAGAAAAAACTCCTCCTGACTCTACTTCTAGAGTTGTAATAGCTTACAGGTCTCCTTCTGCACTTCCCAAAAAGAGTCCTTCTAGAAAATCCCTGGAGTCTACTGAACTCAAGAGCCAGTTTGTACAAGAAACCATTGGTTTACTTAAGAACGGGCTTACTAACAGTAAGTATTAATATTTGTTATCATATTTGGGGTGTTGGAGTTTGGGTTTTGGAATGTTTTTTCTTTCGAAACTCCCCATCCCCATGTGCTCTAAACAGTGAAGTTTGAAGTAGCAAGGAACTACTCTTCTCCAGCACTGGCCACAAACTAGGTGACTCCCTACTTTAGAAGTTGGTTTTTCTTTGATTTCCAAGAGTCCCTTTAAACTTATTTCCTTTTCAAACACAACCAGGTAGTTACTTATTGCTTCCTGACTAAGCTGGTGTTCTTGCAAAAGGTGTGTTTCAATGCCTTTGCGGGATTCTCTGCACAAAAAACAAGGAGCTATTCTAAGCTTGTGAGCATACAGACTTTTAGGGTCTAAGCCAAATTTAAAGTGCGAAATAATTTCAGCAGGCAGTTGGAGTGTTTCTGCTAAGTCCCAGACTTGTGCTTTTGAAAGTAACTCTGAAAGGTACTCTGAAAACCTCAGTAAAAACTTAGTGTTGCAAATAATACTTGACACCAAAGTCCCGCTAACTTGCTCTGAGTACTGGAAAGAAGTGAGTACAGCTAAGTTAAAAACTTCTTCCATAAATTACAGCCCCCTTAAGTTACATTAGAATTTAAAGTCTTTATTAAACTTGGATATTTTTGCTTCTATAGTTTTAGGGTCTAGGATTTCACGTTCGATTCTATCAGTTTCAACAGCTAAGCGGTTCTTTAAGTTTTCTAAGTACTTTTTTCTCCTTAACTTTTTTTCTTGGTTGTTTTGAGAAAGTATCTAAGTGTAACTTACTTTTTTGCGTTCTGTTCCTTCTGCTTTGTTGGTTTTTTTTTGTTTGTTTATTTCTTGTTTAAACAAGTCGACTCTGTCCCTGTAGAAGTTTTTAATGTTTTCAATGATAAGTTCTTTTTCGAACTTTTGGACTTGTTGGATTTCTTTGGTTTTTTTGCGTTCTTCGTTAATTTTGGCTCTTTCAGCTCTAAACAACGCTTTTTCGAGTTGGCTTTGTAGTCTGCTGTGGAGGTTTTGTTCTTTTAAGTTTTTGGACTTCTTGATTCTTTTGATTTCGCTTACTAAGTGGTTCTTGTTTATTTCTTGTATTTTGTTTTTGTGAAACAAGTTCCTTTTGCGGACCTTTTGTTTGGTGCTTAGTTCGTGGGGAGTGTAAGGTCTAGTATTCAGTTCTCTTTTAAGCATGTTCCGGAATTCGTTTTTCTTGTTTTCAAAAAAAGCTTGGATTTCGGCTTTGTCTTTTTCTGCCAAGTCAGCTGTGGTATTTATTGAGCATGGAAATTTGTATGAGACTAGTGAGTAAATGCTTTTCACTGCTTCATTAGAGGTAATTTGTGTAATATAAGCAATATCCTCGTTGGTGCTGAGACTGTTCAAGGAAGGAGATTTCATGAACCCACGTGAGCTTGCAGGACGTTTTTTTAAGTAAGGACTTGAAACTTGTTTTGCTGGGGTTAAATGTTGCTGCCGAGGAATTGGAACTATGTCGGCTTTTTCACGGGAGTCAATTTCTGTTTCTGCGTAAGGAGACTCTAAGTACTCTGCTATTTCTGCTATATAGGAGTTTTCTTCTTCTGAAGACTCATTGTCTGGCTTTTTTATTTGCAAGTGGATGTCTTCAGGAAACCCTTTGATTTTACCAACTTGTTTTTTCATTAAAGTATTTAACGTATGTTTACTTTAAAGCATTATTACTTTTTGCTTTTCCTCATGCAAGGCAAAGGCTTGTCGGAAGCAGCGTCTTGCAAAGCACCCACTATGTCTCTTCTTCCATTCTCCATTCTATTGAACTGCTCGGGCTTCTTTTCCAGTGACTTTATGGTTGCAATATTTGAGTTTTTAGAAGAACTTTTGTTTGGCAAGTGTCTTGGGAGTCTTTTAGGGTCGTAGTGGTACTTTTTTATGCCTGCTATCGGCACATTTTCACTTTGGTCAGTTCGGTCGTAGTAAGTATTAGTTGTTTTTTTCTCTTCTTTTTGAGTACTTTTAACTGATTTACAAGGTTTTGAAGGGCGATGCTGAGGTGCCCCCATTGGTTTTTTTTCAGCCCCGCAAGTTTTGCATGTGGCTTGTTCTGAGTCGTTTAAGAAAGTGCATTCAGAGCACCTCCACTGAGTTCTAGAGTCTCTGCCTACTACTCTAGGGCGCATTACTTGGGGTTTCTTTTGCTGGGGTTTTTGAGTGTGGGAATTTACTGTTCTTACCCGAGACATTAATTATAAGTAAGGCTTAATTAGGTCTAGGAACACCTGGGTAAAAGCTTCTAGGTTTGCTGGGCTTTTTCTGGTCCTGCTCTGAAAACTCGTTTTGGTAGTTGCCTCGGTCCCAGTCTCTATCGGTTTCAAAGCTTGAACTGAATTCTCTACTGTCTTGGGAAGACATTGAAAAGTCCTTGTTTCCAAACTCGTAGTCTTTTTGCTGGATGTTGAAGTCCCTATAGCTACTTGGAGCACCAAAGTCACTAATGGGTTTGTAATCTTGGGCCCCGTAGTAACTAGGACTCACAGATTGTGGCTGACTCCCGAAAGGACTGGAATTTCCAGGAGGCACTTGTCTGCTTCTGTCGAACCCATCGAAATTGTTAGGGTTGTAGTAAGGAGTTTGCTGAGGAGAAGTTTGCTGAGGAGAAGTTTGCTGAGGAGAAGGAGGAGGTATTCTTTGTTGTTGGTAGTACAGGGAGAACTCTGGGTGGAGGATGAGAAGCTCAGGCTCATACCTAAAAGCTGCGCTCTTTACTGAGTCCTTTAATTCTTTTGTGGTAGACACAAATTTAGAAAACATATCTGCTGCACTTACACAGGCCATTAAATACAAAGCCCTTCTCAAGTTCAAGCCTTCTCCAAACTGTTTCTTGAAGTAATTTGCATCTAAGTAAAATGTTATAGAAGCCCCTATTCCAAAAGTGATAAGGGATTTGATCCTGCACTTTTTGTAAATGCTCATAAACTCCTGGTCGGCGTTATCGCCCTTCAAAAATATTTTCTGGGTTTTATAGTCCTGCATGAATTGCCCAATAAGCTTATTCTGGTACACAATATTTTCGTGAGGATGCATTTTTATTAAGTTATACTTTTGCCTTTTAAACTTGCTTTGAATTGCGAGCAACTTACTAACACAGACTTTAAGTAAATTGGTTTCTCCAAAGAAAGTTCAAAGCTTTTGCTCAAACTCCAAATAACTTTTTCTGAGCCATTCTGAATAACTGTAAAGTGAAAACAGTAATTTTGGGAATGTTTATAAAAGTAATTGTTTTTAACTAAGTACTCTTCTAACTCTGCAATTTCTTGTTGTTTGCAGAGTTCAAGCACCAGTTCAAAGTTTATTTCAGAGTTTGAAAAGTACACTACAGTAGGACTCTCTGCACTTTGGAGCCAAAAAGATGTTACTAGCCAAGACCCTTTAGGAGGCTCTAGTAGTTTAAACGTGTTTAAATTGCAAACACTAAAATCAAGTGGTTCGTTTAAACTTAAGAAATCTTGTACCTTCTGTTTGTAGTGCTTAAAAGAGTTTTTAAACTCAAAAGTTTCAATTCCGTACTGAGAGTAAAAAACACCCAGTAAGGTACCTGAAGTTCCTTCAAGTAGTTTCTTAGTTCTTTTAGACAGTCTTTCTAGTTTAACCACTTCCCTAGGTTCCAGAAACTTTAGTATTTCCACTCCACTTAAACCTATTCCCCCAACCATACTATAAATGGAAGGAGTGCTTTGCACAGCTTGCAGAATCACTTTAGGTTCCCAAGAAGAATGCAAGTTGCACTATAAGTCTGAGTTTCACACCTACAACATCAAAAGAAAGCTTGTAAAACTAGAACCTGTTTCATACGAACTTTTCGTGCAGAAAAAGCAAGAGTCAGAAAACCTTATGAAGGCTTCTAACTTTGCAGCTAAGTGCACATGCTGTGGTAAAACCTTCAACTCCCAAAAGGCTTACGAAGAACATGTTTCTTCTAAGAAGAAAAAGCCCAGAAGCAACCAGTCCGAACCAGAAATCCACCCCTTGAACTCCTGTTTGTTCTGCAACCTTATGTCTGAGTCACTTGACGAAAACCTTAAACACATGTTAGTAACACACGGATTCTTCATTCCAGACATAGACTACCTCATGGACCTTGAAGGCTTAATGAACTACTTGCAAGCTAAGATAAGGGGAGGCTTTATTTGCTTGTACTGCAAAATAGAGGGCAGGTTTGCCCAAGCCATCCAGCAGCACATGATTGACAAACAGCATTGCTTCTTAAACACAGTAGATGACGAAGAAGAGTTTAGTCCCTTTTACAACTGGGGCGACGATGCTACTAGAGACGAAATTCCCGCTGAAATAACCCACACTGGAGAACTTAAGCTAGACTCTGGGAAGCTCATAGGCCACAAAGACTACCTTAGGTTCTACAAGCAAAACTACAGACCCAGGAACACACGCCACAGGGAACTCTTAGCTATTCTTTCAGAAGAGTACAAGTCTTTGCCAGTACAAACCTCTTGGAAAACACACCCTGAAGTCCACAGACACACTCAAGCCCGCATGCTTTCACAAGGACTCAAAAACAATTCTTTGCAGCACCATTTCAGGTCCCAAAATACTCTCTAATTTAAGCTTCTGCCTTTTGAGTTTGCTTGTAGAGAGGTCCGTAAAAGGCGTCTTTTTCTTCTTTAGTTTGGAAGCGTCCGTGACCGTACTTACTGGCAGTGT
>PR_CR_10_Liq_1_inCRDRAFT_1000551_pt1 | contig 23208 bp, 21 predicted proteins | sample PRCRCaboRojoPR_3_FD_10241 | JGI IMG/M metagenome (IMG submission 10241)
GCCTATTCGCACACACCGGCAGATGACGGCGCTCAACAGCCCGGCCTTACCGGTCAGGTTAAAGAAGATATCATTACCCGTTGGGCCGTGCTGGGTATTCAAATACACAAGGGTCAAATCCATTTTAATCCGGTTATTTTTAGTCGTAGCGAATTGTTGTCAGAAACCGAAAATTTTGAATACGTAAATACGGATGGGGTGCTCACCGAGACGCTAGTAGAGGCCGGTCAAATGGCTTTTACCTACTGCGGTACTTTATTCGTGTATAATTGGGCTCAGGAACCTCAAATTGAGGTTACCGAAAAGGGTCGGGAAGCCCAAACCACATCGGGCTTGACCCTAAGCCCAGAGCACAGTGCTGCTATATTTAATCGCAACGGTGTGGTGCAAAAAGTAGAATTGTTTTACCCCTTTAGATAAACGCTAAAAGCATGTCTTATTCCAAACAAAAAATACACTCTCTTACCGGTGTAAATGTTGCGGGCTTTACAGCCGATGAACTACACCACTATTTTTTAAAAACCCTCAAGCAAGGAATGCATGGCTTGTGCTTTAGTGCCTATGAAGAAGGGCAAAAACCTGGGGATACCCTCACCTATTCTCAAGTGGAAAAGCGCCTGAAAGTCTTGAGACCCTACGTGCAGTGGATCCGCACTTTCAGTTGTACGGAAGGTAATGAGCTTGTTGCCAAAGTCAGTAAAGGCTTGGGGCTAAAAACCTTAACCGGAGCCTGGCTGAGTGACGATCTGGAAAAAAATGAGCTGGAAATTGAAGCTTTGATTGACTTAGCGCAACAAGGTTATGTAGACATTGCAGCTGTTGGCAACGAAGTGCTGTACAGAGAAGAGCTGGATGAAAAACAGTTGCTAGAATATATTGGCCGGGTAAAAAAGGCGCTCCCTCACCTCCCGGTGGGCTACGTAGATGCTTACTATGAGTTTGAAAACCGCCCCCAATTAGCCGCAGCCTGTGACGTGATTTTGGCCAACTGCTATCCGTTTTGGGAAGGCTGTCCGCTGGAATATTCACTGCTATACATGAAAGACATGTACCATAGAGCGCAAAAAGCGGCTCCTGAAAAAAAAGTGATCATTACTGAAACGGGCTGGCCTAGCAAGGGCGAGGACTTCAACGGTGCACACCCATCGCATGAAAATGCTATCCGTTATTTTTTAAATACCCAGCAATGGGCTCAGGAAGATAATCTAGAGGTTTTCTATTTTTCTTCTTTTGATGAAGACTGGAAAACAGGTGATGAAGGAGATGTGGGCGCCTACTGGGGCTTATGGGATAAAAACGGGAACTTAAAATACTGAGATGAACCAAAAGAGATTGCCTTTTGCCAAAGCCATTTGCTACTCGGGCTTCCGGGAAGGGCAAAGCCCTGAGACAGACACTTTCCCAAGCTATGCTGAAGTTAAGGAAGACCTGGAAATATTGCATGAAAACTGGTCTTTCTTGCGACTGTATGCTTGTGACCAGCATGCTAAAACCGTCTTGGAAGTTATTGAAAAAGAGGGCTTCAATTTTAAGGTAATGCTTGGGGCCTACATCACTGCCGAGGTAAACAACCCCAATTGCCCCTGGGGCGGTGAATACTCAGAACAGCAGCTGCGCGAGAACAAGGCTCATAACAAAGCAGAGGTAAAGAGGCTGATTGAATGGGCTTACCGCTATCCCGAGATTATTAATGCGGTTTCTGCCGGCAATGAGGCTACGGTTGACTGGACCGACCATTTGGTACCGGTGGATAGCTTGTTGCGCTATGTAAAGAAAATTAAAGAATGTGTGAGCCAGCCGGTTACTTTCTGTGAAAACTATGTGCCCTGGTTAGACAAGCTAAAGCCCGTAGCTGAAGTTTTGGACTTTATTTCCATTCACACCTACCCGGTTTGGGAATATAAAAGCATAGAAGAAGGTTTGGCGGTGAGTAAAGCTAACTATGAAGCGGTGGCCAAAGCTTACCCCAACCATCAAATTGTCATTACCGAGGCTGGTTGGGCCACCCAGTCTAATGGAAGAGGCATTGAACCCCATCAGGTGAATGAAGAATTTCAAAAACGCTATTATCAGGAATTAATGGCTTGGGCCGATGAGGCGCAAATTCTCATTTACTATTTTGAAGCTTTTGATGAGTCTTGGAAAGGCTCTGACCACCCGCAAGAACCGGAAAAGCACTGGGGCCTCTACCGCCTTAATCGCAGCCCAAAACTGGCTATGACTCCATAGGAAGTTCTTGCAAAGAAATAAACGTTCGGCCTCGGCCTCTAATGCAGCCTCTGTTTTTTCTATGGCTTCCAGCATCCCTTTGGTGATGCGGTAATAATTTAGAAAAGCCAGATAATGCACGTTCAGCTCTTTTCGTAGACTCTCATTGGTGAAAAGTTCTTTAAAAGACAAGGGGGCACCTCAGGCCGCTCTATTTCAAAAAAAGGCGAAAGGGAATCACTTCGCACATGCTTTTCATAAGCTTCTGGGAGCATGTAGGCCAAAATTACCCGCTGCATATCTATTTCTTGAATGATGGTCATTATTTGGCCCCAAAGTTTTTGGTAGCCCAGGTCTTTAGAAACCTTTTTAAAATCATTCAGTTCGGTAGCCAATTCTACTAAAGTGGTGCGTAAACTCTTATTCTCAATAAGTGGCAACTGCCCCCAATTAATAATGGAGGTGAGTATTCCAGAACTATGGCTGGAGGTGTTAAAAACAATGGCACTAAAAAAATTATTTAAGATTCGGTCTTCAGTCGGAAGGCTATCAAGGTAGCAGTAGCTAAGTAATTGAGCCGCAGCTAAGGTGCTTCGCTTGGCGTGGCTTTCATCAATAAGCAAGGCTTGTTTGGTGCTGTCTAACTCGCGGTAAATCTGTACGATGTATTCTTTTTCGCGATTCAGGTCTTTAAAATCCTGCCAAAGATTATTGATCACAAAGGCCACTATAACGCCCGATACCACTACAAAAAACTCGGCTAAAAACCATTTTACCTTTCTCATGATCTTTTATTTTTACTGCTTATTCCTGATGCTAAAAGTGTTTGGTCTAAGTTCTTAAAAGATTTTTTTGCAATTTCGGGCAGGCCCGCCTGAATGAAATAGTCGGGCAGGCCCGCCTGAATGACGAGGCCGGAAAGACCGGACTGAATCACCTAGTCGGGCAGGCCCGCCTCGATGATCAATTAGGGCAGTCCCACCTGAATAACCTAGTTGGGCGGGATAATGCAAAAAATATGAACCCAGTAGAAAAATACATTTGGGTACAATCATCTCCCGGTAAGGAGCTGATGGATTATTGCTATCACCTGTGCACACAGCAAGGGCTTAGCCCAAAACTGAGTTATGGCATTCCCTTTTATTACGGCCAGCGCTGGGTTTGTTACACCAATAACAAGCCCAAAGCTGGCATGGAGCTTTGCTTTACCCGAGGCTTCGAATTTGAAGACCCTACCGGGCTTTTACAGGCTCATGGCCGAAAAATGATAAAAGGAGTTACATTTAAAACTTTAGAGGAGATAGACGAGCCGGCACTTTTGGCTATATTAGAAACTGCCATCAGGCTTGACCAAAACCGTTAACCAGAACTTTTAATACCGTAAGCAACTATGAATCAAACAGCCTCCCTTGTTTTAATTGCCGCCTTATTCATCATCATGTTTGGTATGGGGCTTACCCTTACCCTCCAGGACTTTAAACGGGTCTTAAAGTATCCCAAAGCTGTTTTGGGCGGATTGGTCAATCAAATCATATTGCTACCCTTGGTAGGTTTTGCTATTGCCTTTACCTTTAATTTGGAGCCTGCTTTGGCCGTGGGGCTTATCATTTTAGCTGCGTGCCCGGGAGGGGCCACCTCTAATTTAATTGCTCATTTGGCTAAGGGCGACACTGCCCTGAGCGTGAGTCTCACCGCAGTGAGCAGTTTAATCACTATTGTAAGCATACCCCTTTTAACGGCCCTGGCGCTAAATACCTTCATGGGCGTTAATGAAGAGGTAAATATTAACGTGCCACGCATTTTTGGGCAGTTATTGGTAATAATTGTGATACCCGTTTCCTTAGGCATGTGGGTGCGTAAGAAAGTGCCGGCTTTTGCCGATAGCATGGAGCGCGGTGTAAAAATTGCCTCGGCCTTAGTATTGGCTTTGGTAATTGCGGGTATTGCCATAAAGGAAAAAGAAAATATTGCCAGCTATTTTGAACAGGCTGGCAGTGCCAGTTTAGCCCTGAATCTCATAACCATGGCTTTAGGCTTCTTAACGGCCAAGCTCCTAAAATTAACCCGGCCTCAAACCATTACTCTGGCCATAGAGTCTGGTATTCAAAATGGCACCATGGCTATTGGCGTGGCCACCATAGCCCTCAACAATTCCACCATGGCCATTCCCGGGGCTATTTACAGCCTCATTATGTTTGCTACTGGTTTTGCCCTAATTTTAATTGGCACTTCAAAATCAAGCACCCTGGTAAAAGAGGCTTAAGGTTTGAAAATTTTAAAGGTCACCTGCGCTTTATTGGAACTTAAGCGAAGTAGATAGATTCCAGCTGGTAAACCGGCCAAATCCATTTTAGCAGCGCCACCGCTGGCAAGCACTTCTTTGCATAGTATTTGTCCGCCCAAGGTTAGCAGATTTGCCTGCAAGCCCTTTTGGTTAGGTAAGTACTCTAGAAAAAGAGCATTGGCTCTAACGTAATACGCAATTGCTTTTAAGGTCTCTTTTAGCCACTGAAACGTTGGGCAAGGCCGCATTTAGGGCCGCCTGATGGCGGTATTCTCATTTCCAAACGGGCCTTGACGGCTGCTATCAGCCGGGCTGTACACCCAATAAATGGGCGTGCCAGATTGAAAGTAAAATTCATTCTGATCTATAAATGTGAAAATGTCTGACCAATTGTAGTTAGATACCCAATTATTAACCTGAGCGCAATTTGGCGCATTACTACTGTAGGTAAAGGTCATAGCAGCCCAAACCTCTACCTGACTGGAATTGCTGGCGGCCCAATTTTGCAAACCGGGCGCTTTACTCTGGCAAATAGAGCAGTCTAAACCTTCAGACGCTATTAGTAGAGCTTTGCCGGTGCTAAGCACATTATATATACTGCGGCTTTGATTATTGCAATCGGTTTCTGTGCGGTTAGCAACTTGGGCTTGCAAGGTTACCGTAAACCATGCTAAAGTCAACAGAGTGTATAATACCTTCATTTTAAGGGATTTAAAAATAACGTTAACCTAAAAAAATGAGGCGGTTTGTTCTACCCGTAGAAGTTCAGGTCTAGGCTCCTTGCACCTCTTTAACTCCGGCAAACTCATCGGCCCAATGAGCCAACAACTGCGCCCAGTCTTCACGATCATTCAAACAGGGAATGAGGGTAAACTCTTCACCACCATTTTCTAAAAAGAATTCTTTAGCCTCTTCGCCAATCTCTTCTAAGGTTTCCAAACAATCCGAAACAAAGGCCGGACATACTACGGCCAGTTTTTTGATCCCCTGCTGGGCATATTTTATGATGGTTTTATCGGTAAACGGAGTCAGCCAAGGATCAGGCCCTAGGCGGCTTTGAAAGCTGGTGCTAAATTTAGCCTGAGGCAGCTTCAAACGCTCAGCCACCAAGTCAGTGGTATGGGTGGTTTGATGGCGGTAACAGAAATGATGGGCCGGTGAATCTTTTTGGCAGCAGTTCTCATAGTTGAGACAATGGCTCTTAGTGATATCACCTTTACGAATGTGGCGCTCAGGAATGCCATGGTAGCTGAATAATAAATGGTCGTAATCTTCCGGTAATTCCTGGGCAATAGACCGGCTTAAAACCTCCAGGTAATGTGGATCTTGGTAAAAAGCTTCTTTAACAGTTAGCCTAAGGTTGGGAAATTTTTCTTCCACTACAGCCCGCGTTTTGGTCACTACCGTTTCATAACTGCTCATGGCATAATGCGGATAAAGTGGTACCAGGAGCACTTCCTGTAGTGCCGGGTTTTGCTCTTGCAAATCACGTAAAGCCTGCTCTATAGAGGGTTGGCCATAGCGCATGCCCAAACCAATGGGCACGCTTGTGTGCGCTTGCACCGCAGCCTGCAGGCGTTTACTAAGCACAATTAAAGGAGAACCCTCATCCCACCAAATGGAACTGTAAGCTTCAGCTGATTTTTTAGGGCGTGTGTTTAAAATAATGCCACGCACCAAAAAAGTGCGGAGCCACTTGGGCGCGTCAATCACCCGCTCGTCCATTAAAAATTCATCTAAGTAAGGTCTCACCGCTTCTTTAGTGGGTGCTTCGGGTGAACCTAAGTTTACCATTAGCACTGCTTTCGTCTGTTTCATTTGCTTCTGCGTCCGTTTTGAGTCAATTCACTTTTCCGGTTAAATATTTTTTAGGGGTCACCCCAAATTTCTTTTTAAAGGCAGCTATAAAATGACTGGGATTGGTGTAGCCTATTCGATAGGCTGCATCGTTTACCTTAATATTGCCTTTGTCTAAAAATTGCCGGGCCGTATCCAAGCGGTAATCATTTAAAAATTGAAAAACGGTTTTACCGTAAATATTCTTAAAGCCCTCTTTTAAACGATATTCATTAAGGCCTACCAGGCGAGAGAGTTCACGCAAAGTAGGGGGCGTAGACAAATTTTCCAGCAAAATTTTCTTGGCGTGCCGTATGCGCTCAACGTTTTCCTCGTCATTTAAGAACGGACATTGCTCAGTATCCGTTCCTTCTTCGCGGGTAAAATACAATGCCAACACTTCCAAGGCTTTGGCCCTATTGAATAAATCAGCAGCCGGACCTTGTACCTGGGTGCTAAATAATTGGTTTAAAGCCACCATTAAAGCGGGGGTCAAAGCCCGATCTGTATAATACTTTTTATCAATATTATCTTTGTTCAAAAAAGCAATCTCCTCACTTTCTGCCACCAACAGTTGGTGCAGCTCTTCTACGGTGGCATACAGAAACATAATTTTAGACTGCGGCCTGATTTGAATATTGAGTGGCAGAGCCATCACTGGATTGTAGAATAACAAACTGTGCGACTCTTCCAGCTTTAATTGATAATTGCCTTGGTTAAATAGAAATTCAGCTCCTCCCTCTACCCCAAAGTAAAATTGAATGAGGCTCTGATCAATTTTACGCTCTAGCTGCACCGGATGATCGGCTTGGTTTTCTACCTGAACCATAAAAACACCCTCCCCAATTCGGGTATTTTGGATACTACTTTTTGAGGTATTTTTGTCCGATTCTGAAAAGCTAAAATCTATTTCCATAATGGCTTTTTAGTAAAACATGATATTTATCATTAATGATAATCCTTTGCTGTTCTTACTTTGCGCAAAGTTAATTAGAAGCTTAAGTAGAACGACTCTAAATAGATTGCTTCTTTCTTTTCGGATATAATTATTTCGTTTTGGGGCATTGAGGGAGTTTGAACTGGGATATTTTTGCGGCACATTATGAGAGATTTTAAAGAAAGTACATACACTAACTTCTTTTTAATTGGGATTGATCACGATTCAGCCCCGGTAGAAGTTAGGGAATGCTTTACCATGAATGAAGAGCAAGTAAGTCATCTCACCCATGAGTACCTGCAAGAAGGTGGAGATGCTTTAATGGTTTTGGCTACTTGTAATCGCACGGAAGTGTACGCCTTTGGTGAGTGCCCGCGCAGCATTGTAAGTCTTTTCTGCAAACACACTGGCAACTCTAAAGAATTATTTGATCAGTATAAAAATATTAAGCAAAACACAGAAGCCATTGAGCATCTCTTTGCGGTAGGCGCAGGCTTAAAATCCAAAATTCTGGGTGATTTTGAAATAATTGGCCAAATCAAGAAGAGCTTTCGTTTTGCCAAAGACCTGGGTGCCACCAATGGTTTTCTGGAGCGTTTGGTAAACAGCACGGTTGAATGCTCTAAGCGTGTGAAAAATAAAACAGAGCTAAGCACAGGCGCTGCCTCCGTAGCCTTTGCGGCTGTTTTACAAGTGAAAGAGTATCTCAGACAAAATAGCCAACCTAAAGTGTTGTTGATAGGTATGGGCAAAATAGGGCAAACTACCAGTGAAAACCTCATTAATCAAACAGGTATTCACGACATTACCCTAATCAACCGCACCGAAGAAAAAGCCGAAAGGTTGGCCAACCGCTTTCATGTAAAACACAAATCCATTGATCAATTAGAAGCAGAGTTGAACCAGGCAGATGTGGTGATTGTGGCCACTGGAGCCGATACTCCTACGGTGAGAGCTGAGCATTTCACCTCTTCTAAAAACAGGTTGCTTTTAGACTTGAGTATGCCTAGAAACATTGAGCCCAAATTATACCAAGAACCAGGTTTTAAGGTAATTGATGTAGATCAGCTTTCAGTGGTAGCCGAAGAAAGCATTCAAAAAAGGAGAGCCCAAATACCGGTAGCTCAAATTATAATTCAGGAAAAAATAGACGAGTTTTTGCTTTGGCTCGAAAGCCGAAAAGTAGCCCCTACTTTGCAAATGATGCGTCAAAAAATGGATGAGTGGAAAAGCCGCGAGCTGGAAAACGTAACTAAAAAATTTCCAGAGCTAAACCCTGATCAGGCCGAAGCCTTTGCCAGCCAGATTCTCAACCGCATTACCGGTCAGTTTGCCCGTAAACTTAAAAACGGTTCTGCTGATATTCACGGAGACCTTCGTACCATTCACCATATCTTTGAGCTCAATAATTAAGTAGCATTGAGCACCCCACTTTTAAGAATTGGAACGCGAGACAGCAAGTTGGCGCTATGGCAAGCTTTGCAGGTTCAAAAGAAACTGGAAAATCTTGGTTTGGCCACACAGTTGGTTCCGGTAAAATCACCCGGTGATTTAGACCTGAGTACGCCTCTGCATCAATTTGGCACCACCGGCATTTTCACCAAGATGTTAGACGTTGCTTTGGAGAAACACCAAGTGGACTTAGCTGTGCATTCATTAAAAGATTACCCCACTAACATCCCGCAGGGTTTGCATCTGGCCGCAGTATTACCCCGTGGCGCTTATCGCGATGTTTTAATTCCCAAGTCAGACGCGGCCTTTCTAGAAGAAGACGGGGCCGAAGCCATGATCGCTACCGGATCCATCCGCAGAATAGCGCAATGGAAAAACCGCTACCCCAAGCACCAAACTACCAACTTGCGTGGCAACGTACAAACGCGCTTACGCAAATTAGATGAGAGTAATTGGCAGGGCGCCATTTTTGCCAAAGCCGGTTTAGAGCGTATAGGCTTGCTGCCCGAAAACTATGTAGAACTAGATTGGATGATTCCTGCCCCAGCGCAAGGTATTGTTGGCATCACCTGCCGTGCGACTGATCAGGAGATGGTGCACAACTTAGCCCAAATCAATGATGCCACTGCTTTTTTACAAGCCAAAATAGAACGCGACTTTCTCAATGAAGTAGAGGGTGGCTGTTCTGCTCCGGTGGGTGCTTTAACACAACTTTCTAAAAACAACATTTTGCTTAAAGCAGGTGTTTTTGCTTTAGATGGAAGTAGTGCTGTAATTAGTGAAAAAGAGGCTACAATAAAGGAGGCCCAAAATTTGGGCCGAATTACAGCACGGGAAGTACTTAAAAACGGAGGCGCAAAAATTATGGAAAGCATTGCCAATGACTGAAGAACAGAAACCCCTGATTTTTTCTACACGCAGTCTGGAAAAAGAGCTCAAGGCCAAACTGTTAGAAGCCGGATTTGGCTATGAAGAAAAAGACTTCATAAAAGTATCGCATGACTATGAGATAGATACCTTTAAACTAGGTATAAACAACCCAAACAGTCAAGCACGAATTTTCACCAGTAAAAATTCAGTAATTAGTCTTCGAAGTTATTTAGCAGATTACCGCACAACACTCAGCCCTAAAAAAGTTTTTACCGTTGGCATTAAAGCCACGGAAATGCTCAAAAACTTAGGCCTTGAAACTTCGGCAAGAGCCACTAACGCCATTAGTTTGGCGCAGATTATTGCCCGCAACGCAGATGTAGAAGAAGTAGATTTCTTTTGTGGCGACCAGTCCCTTGATGACTTGCCCGAGTACCTGGAAAGCAAAAAAATAAAGGTGAACCGCTACGTGGTGTACCACACTCAGCTAGTGCAGGAGCAGGTGCCCACTGAAGCAATAAACGGACTGATTTTTTTGTCGCCTACCGCGGTTTTTTCCTTTTTTAAAAAAAACAAAATTGATGTGAATGTGCCCGCCTTTTGCATTGGTGCTACCACGGCAGAAGCGGTGCGTTTACGTTGCGACAATCCGCGGATTTTAGCCAATGAGCCTTCTAAAGAATCGGTGGTTGAAAAAGTGATAGAATATTTTAAAAACAAGTAAATCAGCAGGGGCTCAAGGCCGATGCATCAAGTACCCAATACCATGAGTGAACCAAAGAACGATTTATTCCTGCGCGCACTGCGTGGAGAAAAAGTAAAACGTCCTCCCGTTTGGATGATGCGTCAGGCCGGGCGATACCTTCCAGACTTCATGAAATTGAAGGAAAAGTACAGCTTTTTTGAGCGGGCCGAAACGCCTGAGCTAGCCACTGAAATTACCGTAATGCCCGTACACCAGGTGGGGGTAGATGCCGCCATTCTTTTCTCCGATATTTTAGTGATACCCAATGCTTTAGAGGTTCCAGTGCAAATGGTACCCGGAACTGGGCCAGTCATTGAAAATCCCATACGCACTATGGGCCAAGTGCAACAGCTACCAGACATAGATGTAAAAGATCGCTTGCACTATGTTTTTGAGGCCATTGAACAAACCAATCAAGCGCTAGAGCAAGCGGTACCGCTTATTGGTTTTGCCGGCTCGCCCTGGACCGTATTTTGTTACATGGTAGAAGGGCGCGGCAGCAAGACCTTTGATAAGGCCAAAGAGTTCTGCTACACCCAGCCCGAAGCCGCCCATTTATTGCTGCAAAAAATCACCAATACCACCATTGCCTATTTGCAAGAAAAAGCGACTCGCGGTTGTCACGCTTTACAAATTTTTGACAGCTGGGGTGGCCTACTCTCCCCCATGGACTACGAGCATTTTTCACTAAAATACATTCGGGAAATTGTAGACGCCTTGCATAAAACCACTCCGGTAATTGTGTTTGCCAAAGGTTGTTGGTTTGCCCTGGAGCAAATGGCGCAGATGCCCGTTTCAGCCTTAGGCGTAGATTGGACTATCACCCCCCAAATGGCGCGGGAGTTTACCAAGTTCAATGCCACCCTACAAGGTAATTTTGATCCGGCACGCTTACTGAGTCCAATCTCAGAAATCGAAAAACTTACGCACCAAATGATTGATGATTTTGGCACCTATAAATACATCGCCAATTTGGGCCATGGCATTTTACCCAACATTCCGGTAGACCATGCCAAGGCCTTTGTAAACACGGTAAAGTCCTACAGCTAAAATGAGTCAAACCAAAGAAGCATTCACACAATTTATACGTGATTTACAAGATCAGATTTGTAGGGCTTTAGAAGACCTAGACGGGCGGGCGCGCTTTAAAGAAGATTTTTGGGAACGCCCAGGAGGCGGAGGCGGCCGTTCCAGAGTAATGGAAAAAGGCCAAATATTTGAAAAGGGTGGTGTAAGCACCTCAACCGTTCATGGTAAAATGCCTGAAGCCCTTAAAAAAAACATGAATACCAAAGGTGAAGATTTTTTTGCCTGCGGTATCTCTTTAGTCATACACCCTAATAATCCTTTTGTACCCACGGTGCACGCCAATTACCGCTACTTTGAAATGTACAATGCCCAGGGCCAAAAAATAGACGGCTGGTTTGGCGGTGGCACAGACCTTACCCCCTACTACCTTTTTGAAGAAGATGCCCGCCACTTTCACCAAACCCAAAAACAGGCGGCTGATGCTCATGGCCCGGAACTCTACCCAAGATTTAAAAAGAAGTGTGACGAATATTTTTGGAACCACCACCGTGCAGAAGCGCGCGGCATAGGCGGTACCTTCTTTGACTACCTCAAGCCTGATGAGCAACACAGCCTGCAAGACTGGCAAAACTTCACCCAAGATATGGGGCGCTCTTTTTTACCCGGCTATGTGCCGATAGTGGAAAGAAGAAAAGATTTACCCTACAGTGATCAGCACCGCTATTGGCAGGAATTGCGCAGAGGCCGCTATGTTGAATTTAACCTGGTGCATGACCGCGGCACCCTCTTCGGGCTTAAGACCCAAGGCCGCACCGAAAGTATTTTAATGAGCCTGCCACCCAGGGTGCGCTGGGACTACAACCCCCAAACCGAAGCCGGAACGGAAGAAGCACGTCTTCTGGAAGTGCTTAAAAATCCCAAAAGCTGGATTGATTAAAAAAGTGTACAATTATGCTACAACGCCCTAGAAGACTACGGCAAAGTGCCGCTTTGCGCCTAATGAGCGCAGAAACCCATTTGCAAGCCAGTGACTTTATGGCTCCGCTTTTTTGCATAGAAGGTGAGAATATCAAAAGTGAAATTAGCTCCATGCCTGGCTATTTCCGCTACAGCCTGGATTTACTTTTAAAGGAAATTGAAGAGCTAACCGCTTTAGGCTGCCAGGCCTTTCTGCTTTTTGTTAAGGTGGAAGAAGCGCTGAAAGACAATACCGGCAAAGAGGCGCTAAATCCGCATGGCCTCATGCAACAAGCCACCCGAGCTATTAAAGAAGCCTTTCCAAATATTTGCCTCATGACCGATGTGGCCATGGACCCCTACTCCAGCTTTGGTCATGACGGTGTGGTGTATCAAGGTAAAATTGATAATGACGCCACCCTCGAAATTCTTACCGAAATGGCTATTAGTCATGCCCAGGCGGGGGCCGATTTTGTAGCCCCCAGCGATATGATGGATGGCCGCGTAGAAGCCATTCGCATTGCCCTGGATACAGCCGGTTTTCAAGATGTAGGCATCATGAGTTACAGCGCCAAGTATGCTTCTTGCTTTTACGGTCCCTTTCGGGATGCTTTAGACTCAGCTCCTGCCGATAGTGATCAAGCGCCCCGCGATAAGAAAACCTACCAAATGAATCCGGCCAACGCTAAAGAAGCCCTGCGTGAAGCGCAATTAGACTTGAATGAAGGAGCCGACATTCTAATGGTAAAACCGGCCATGGCCTATTTAGACATTATTAAGAGTATTAAAGAAATTTCCACTGTTCCTGTAAGCGCCTACCACGTAAGCGGTGAATACGCCATGATAAAAGCAGCCGCGGCCAATGGCTGGCTCAATGAGCAAGAAGCCATGCTGGAAAGCCTTACCGCACTCAAGCGCGCAGGTGCCGACCTCATTGCCACCTATTTTGTGAAACAGATTTTGCAGCACTTAAAACAGACTTGATTAATCGGCTCAAAAAAATTGTAGAAATGCTAAAAACGTAGATCGTATGAATACGCGAACCAGTAGTCAACTATTTAAAACTGCCTCGCAATACATCCCAGGCGGAGTAAATTCTCCGGTAAGGGCCTTTAAAAGCGTGGGAGGCGACCCCATCTTCATCAAGCATGCAGAAGGCGCTTATATGTATGACGCGGATGATAATAGATACATCGATTACATTGCCTCTTGGGGGCCCATGATTTTGGGGCATGCCTTTAGACCCGTTATTGAGGCCATACAAGAAGCGGTAACCCGCTCTACTTCTTTTGGAGCTCCTACTGAAACGGAAATAAAACTGGCGCAGTTAATCTGTGAAAACATTCCCAACGTAGACCGGGTGCGTATGGTGAACTCCGGCACGGAAGCCACCATGAGTGCTATTCGCTTGGCGCGAGGATTCACCGGCAAAGACAAGGTGATCAAATTTGCAGGTTGCTACCACGGGCATGGCGATTCATTTCTAATTCAGGCGGGCAGTGGTGCAGTTACGCTAGGCAACCCTAGCAGCCCGGGTGTTACCAAAGGTACTGCCCAAGACACGCTTTTAGCCGAATACAATAATTTGGAATCTGTTGATAAACTCTTGGAGGCCCACCGCGGTGAAATTGCAGCCTTAATAATTGAGCCTATTCCGGGTAACATGGGCTGCATTTTACCCCAAGACGGCTTTTTGAAAAAACTACGTGAGCGCTGCAGCCAAGAGGGTATCCTTTTAATTTTTGATGAGGTGATGACGGGTTTCCGCTTAGGTTTTGGCGGTGCCCAGGCCGTAACCGGTGTTGAAGCCGATTTAATCACCTACGGCAAAGTAATAGGTGCGGGCATGCCAGTAGGCGCCTATGCCGGTAAAGAAGAAATAATGGAATATGTAGCGCCTAACGGCCCTGTTTATCAGGCGGGAACCCTAAGCGGTAACCCCATTGCTATGACGGCCGGTTACACCCTATTAAAGCACTTGCTGGAACAACCGGAAATTTACGACTCTTTAGATCAAAAATGTACGCGTTTACACGATGGTCTCAAAGAACGCTTAGCCGAAACAAACTTACCCCACACCTTAAATAAAATGGGGTCTATGGTAAGCCTACATTTTACCAATGAAGCGGTTACCGATTTCACTTCGGCTAAAGCCGGAGACAATGAATTCTTTAAGCGATTCTTCCATCTGATGTTAGACCAGGGGATCTACTTTCCCCCATCGGCCTATGAGAGCCTGTTTTTAAACGATGCCTTAAGTGAAGAAGATATTGATTATACCTTGGCTTCAGCCGAAAAGGCTTTTGCACAATTAATTTAAAAGAAAAAACCCTGGCTTCGCAAAAGGGAAAGCCAGGGCCTCTCATCAACCAACCAACATATAGGTAGCAGAACGCTACCTTCTCTCAGCCAATTTTTTAGTCTTTAGTGCTGCTTACTGCTAAGCTGTAAACCACTAAACCGAAACCAATTTTGTTAATGGCATCAGCAATGTTGTAGAATAAATCTACGCTGGAAGGATCGCCAAATCCACTCAACCATCCACCAGGCATAAACATGTAACCAATGGGGTAAATAGCCCAACCTACTAACACAAACCAGGCAAGAGTTCTAATACTCTTAGCAACCATTGGGTTATCGGATTTATCACCTAATTGTTTTACCTCGCCAAACCAGGCAGTGTAAAGGATATATACATAACCTATGGTAGATAGAACGCCCCAGGTTACGGAGTGAGTAGTGTCGCCACCTTCTGGGTTAAAGGCTTCACCAATGTAGCCAGCCACTAACATCCATGCTGATGCTAGTATTAACTTCCAAAGTAGCCCTTTAGTGGCTCCTGCTGGTTTAGTTAAAAGGTAAAACTCCACACACATTAAAGGAACCGTAAGAGTCCAGTCAATATACCTAAGCGCGGTAGGGTTTTCACCGGTTTGAGCATAATAATCGCGCATGTAATAATAGTGCACGGCTGCAATACCTGTGATTAAGCCTGAAACCAGTAAGCTGGTTTTCCACTTGTCTTGCACTCTTGAGCGCTCCATAAAAAAGAACACTGAAGCAGCGAACATGGCCATGTAACCAGTAAAGAAAGTAAAGGCTACTGGATCATCCTTTGGAATTGTTAATACGTCTAAAAGCATAATCGTTAATTGTTTTGTTTAACTTAATTGAACGAGTCCTAAACATAGGCTTTTTTAAAAAGGTTTACAAGTTTTAAAAATATTTTTACTTCCCTCTTATTTCCAGCCTGTTAAAAGAATAGAGCATCGCCAGCGCCCCTTCTCTGGCACTCTTACTTGTTTAAATTTTAGCCCCCTTTTTCTAGACACACACTCGTTAGGGAATGGCGCTAGCAATTGGAATGCTATGCTTAATTTTGAAACTTAGATGTGATTACTTTTATGAAGAATTTGATCTTTATCGGCTGCAGCCTGGTAATTTTTCTTAATGCCCGAGCACAAGGTTTGCCCCTACTCAAAACCTATAATTATAAAACTGAGGTATTTGGGAATGACGGTGTTTATGCGCACGCTTATGAGCCGCAGAGCCATCGGATTTTTATAATTCAGCGCAACACCAATCAACTACTCATTTTAGATATTTCAGATCTTACCAAGGTGCGGGTGGTTAAACAGGTTTCGTTGGCTCAAGGCGGAGCCCAACCCAATGATGTAGCCGTAGCGGGAAATATGGTTGCAGTAGTTACTGAGAATAATTTGCCTCAAGCCAAAGGCAAAGTTATGCTATTAGACACCAACGGAAATTTTCAAAAGCAGTTGGATGTTGGCGCCATGCCTCGCAGCGTAGCTTTTGGTAATGGCGGAACGCATCTTTTGGTGGCCAATGAAGGAGGTCCAAGTGACGATTATTTCTCAGACCCTAAAGGAGGAGTCTCAGTGGTAGCGATTTTTGGTACACCACCTGCCCAACTCACCCAAACTAACGTTGTAACCATTGATTTTAGCCGCTGGGATACCACTCAACACCACCCTGACTTACGCCTGTTTAACAATGCAGGCCAAATGCCTTCAGCAGATTTAGAACCTCGAAAAATTGCCGCGCTGAGCGGTTCTTCTAAAGCAGTGGTAACATTAGGTACCAATAATGGCTTAGCTTTTATTGACTTCTTTAGCGGCACGGTAGATACGGCCTATGGCTTAGGCCTAAAGGATATGGGAGTGACTAATCAGGGCTTTGATGGCGGTAGCACCGGGGCCATTAACATTAGGCCGCGTAGCCAAATATACGCCTTGTACAACCCCACTGGGGTGGCCCATTTTAAGGCCAATGGTGAAGATTATTTCCTTACCACCAATGAGGGTTTACCCCGAGATTATTCGGCTTTTTCAGAAATACAGCGCTTCAAAAACGCACCCACCTCAGCCGCGGCATTTCCCAATAAAAACACCTGGGTAGAAGACAGCGCCATTGGCATGCTGGAAGTAAGCACAGAATTAGGTAAAGCACGCAATGGCTTCATTCATGATAGTTTAGTAGCCTTTGGCGCAAGATCATTTTCAGTTTGGAATGACAGCGCCCAACTAATTTGGGATTCAGGTGAAGAAATTGAGCAAACGCTGGCCATTTTGCAAGCGCCCCATTTTAACTCCAGCGCCAACTCCAATTCCAGCCGTAAAGCTGAGAGCCCCAAAAGAGGGCCGCAGCCCAACTCTGTTACCGTAGGAAGCGTAGATGGAGTGCGCTACGCTTTTGTAACACTCAAACAAATGGGCGGCTTTTTGGTCTACAACCTTAATAACCCTACCGCTCCCCTTTTTGAACAGTACGTTTTAGATCGTAATTTTTCAGTACCCGCTAATGACACCGCTGCCGGAGATTTGGGCCCTGAAAAAATAACTTTTGTACCGGCTAGCCAAAGTCCGAACGGCATAGCGCTCTTAATGGTAAGCCATGCTGTAAGCGGCAGTTTTAGTATCTACCAATTAGGACAGGGAATTGGCCTGCAAGAAAGAGCTCTTAATCCATACCTTTCTATTTGGCCCAACCCTTCAACCGGCCTTTTTCACACGAATGCCCACCAAAAACTTCAAATTTTCAACGCCCGGGGTCAATTAGTTCAAGAGGTGTACCAAGGGGAGCCTATTAATTTAACCAATGCGCCAGACGGTTTTTATTTGGTTCAAACGCAATCGGGCGAAAGCCTGCGCATATTAAAAAAATAATGGCAAAAAACGTTTTTGGAGAACCTTTAATCACCTGTAGCACAGAGCCCTTAACAGGTTTTTACCGAGATGGCTGTTGTGAAACGGGCCCGCAAGACTTGGGCAGCCACACGGTTTGTGCGCAGGTAACGGCAGAATTTTTAGACTTTAGTAAAAGTCGGGGTAATGATTTAGTGACCGCGCGCCCTGAATACAATTTTCCGGGCCTAAAGCCGGGCGACTTCTGGTGCCTGTGTGCCAGCCGCTGGTATGAGGCTTACCAAGCAGGTAAAGCACCTAAGGTAAAGTTAGAAGCTTGCCATGAAAACGCTTTAAACGTGGTGCCTTTAAAAACGCTGGTACAGTATGCCATTGGCGCTAAAGATCTTTAAAATACCGCTAAAAATATTTGAGAGCAATTATGAAAGGTGGTGAGGCCCAAAAATTCATTGACTTCTACCAACAGTTGGCGTTAAACCCGGCCGTTCTACCCCAGCGGGTGAGGGTAATGAACCCCTATCAAGATCCCAACTCAGAGGCGATGCGCCTGGTGAAGGCTTTTCACCTTCAGTTTTTCAATGATAATCATCCGCGAAAGCTTTTAGTAGGTATTAATCCCGGCCGGCACGGAGCTGGTGTAACGGGTATTCCTTTTACCGACACGCCAGCACTGCAAGAACATTGCGGAATTACAACCCCTTTGGAAACGCGTGAAACCTCGGCCACTTTTGTGTACGAGTTTATTAAGGCCTATGGGGGGGCTGAGGTCTTTTACCAAGACTGGTTCATTGGTGGGGTTTGTCCCTTAGGCTTTTTGGTTAAAAACAAAAAAGACAACTGGGTTAACTGGAATTATTATGACGATCGCCAGCTTCAGGAAAATGTTACGCCCTTTATCCTGGCAAAGTTGCGAGAGCAAATAGAATTGTGTGGCCACCCCACCCAATGTGTTGTACTTGGTACTGGCAAAAATTTTAAGTTTCTCAACCAGCTAAACAAACAGCACGCACTTTTTGAAAAAATTACGCCCTTAGAGCATCCGCGCTATGTAATGCAATATAAACTCAAGCAAAAAGAACACTACATAGCTAAATTCCTGGAAGTGCTCACTGCTTAATCGCTTGGAGGTGCGGAGGGGTAGTTTATAGTTTGCTGCAAGGGAATTTGAGTGGCACTGAGGGTCAATACCTCTTCACCGTACTGTAATTTTACTTTTAGCAGCTGCGGCTCACCCAAACTATCTTTAGTTGAAAACTGCTCGTATCCTACTAGGGTATTTTCCTGAGCCGATTTTTCCAGACTCAGACTGCGCTCATCTACCTGCATGCTTAAAGGCTGTGCTGAGGTGGGTAAGGTATCTAAAACCACAAAATAGCTTCGGCTTAAGCCGGCTGATGGTGTTCCGCCAACCTGCAAATGATAGTAAGCATCTAAAATCTTAATGGGCCCTTGTGAATTTTTGCTTTGCGCCCCGCACTGCCAAAAAACCAGGCCCAACAGGGCAATCCGTACTATACTTTTAAATTGCTTCATCTTATTCTATTATAATTTTACGGGTGCCACTTTGTGCATTCACCTGCCAACTAAGCCAATACAGACCTGGCGCCCAATTTTGCGTATTGAGCCTTACTGCACCCCCTTTAGGACGGTAATTTTCAAAAACCAATTGACCCTGACTGTTTATTAATTTGAATTGCGCCTTTTCGTTTTCAGGAAAAACAACGTTGAGTAAACCCTTAGCCGGATTGGGAAAAACCTCTACAGCGTACTCTTGATTAGGTTCAACCACTGAGAAGGTACCGCCATTTAAAACTATGGCGTAATCCTCTACCTCACCTGGCGCGTTACCACAGGGCTCAAGTGCGTTGGGGTAGGTATTAGACCGATAACCTAAACGAACGCGCATAGTAAGGGTATCAGCACCAACAAACAGGGGAGTGGTAAAATTAGCCTGCACCTGAGGTTGGGTAACTGGAATGGAAACAATCACTTCACTGGTATCAAACTCAGAATTATCGTCAAAATCTATCCAGGCGGTTAGCAGCTCATCAGTGTGCTGGTTCTGGGTAAAAGCCTCAAGGGTATAGCTGGTATTGTGCTGTAGGCTCACCAATGATCCATTTGTGTAATCGGCATACCCATCATTACCAGATGTGTTGTCTAAACCTGCCAATTTTATCCTATTGATATAATTTTGATACGTCCCTGCGTTTCCGCCTTGAGCGGCACACAAGCCGGGTGACTTTTGGGTATACATGTAGGTGTAGGTTATTGACGTATCAGCCTGGTTGCCCAGCGCTAGAACCTTAAAGAAAACCGTATCCCCGGTTTGCCCGGATGGAATATCGCCCAGCGTTTCCCAGGTTTGAGCGCCTAAATTTTGCATGGCCAAACTTTGCCAGTTTCCTGAGCTACCCAATGCATACTCAACCCATACTTTATTGAGGGTGCCTGTGTAGGTGATTTCTGCGCGTACAGATTGGGGTTTATTAGCTCTGGGTTGGCTTAAACCCGGATTATTTTTGAGGCTTACGTCCATTATTTTTGGATACGTTTCGCGCCCTAACAAGGGCACTTCCCACGTACCACGGCCCCAGGTAGCCCCTCTGAGCGTATTGCTTCCGTACATAATCTCCAGCTCATTCATGGTGCAGTTGGGCAGGCCGGTATTGAAAAGACTCCAACTGCCGCTTTGCAAGGGTTTGGTGTACACACCAATTTCTGCGCCCACATAAATGTGATGGGGAGCTCTTGGATCAATCACCACCGTACGAATGGGCATATCGCCTAAATTGCCGGTAATATTCTGCCAGCTTTGCCCTTGGTTAAAAGTGATGAACACCTTGTTGCCATCATTCGTGTGGTGTCCATAGGTCACAACCAGAATACTGTCGTTGTGGGGTGCAAATACTACATCGGTAATAAAACGATTGGGCAAGGTGCCCTTGATGTTGTTGAAAGTTTGACCACCATCTCTACTAAGGGCAATTCTTTGATCTTGGGTGCAAACCAAAAGGCGGCTGTTATTTTGAGCAATGGCCGCGTGGTTGATATCATCTGAAAAAGGTTGCCCAAGGGTTTGCCAGGTTTGGCCAAAATCATTGGAGCGGTGCACGTGGTCATCAAAATTGTAGATGCGCAATTGGTTTTTAGGGTCCAAAAGAAGAGGGGCTACCCAGTAGCCGTCAGAAGATCTGAAACCCGCCTCTTGGGTGATACCTCCGTCATAGCTTACTCTTCGTCCGCCAAACTGAAAACTTCCCATCAAGTAATCATCATTTAAGGGGTGAATGAGACCTTCCATACCATCCGCACCAAAAAATTCCAGCCAGCCATCTTCGCGTAAAATACTGGTACCATTATCTTGGCTACCGGTTACAGTGCGGTAATGGTTGCTTTGACTTACCGCCAAGTTGTAGTTTTCACGGATGCCCGTACCGTCACTTATAATTTGCCAGGTTTGGCCTTTGTCACTGCTTTTGGCCAGGTATCCATCGGTTGCTGCATATAATACCCCATTAACCGACTGGGCCATGCGTAAATCAGCGTGTACATATTGGCCTCCGTTAACGGTTATGCCGTTGCCTAAAGCCCACCAAGCTACTTGCGAAAAATTTCTTCCACCATCAGTGGAGGCATAGAGGTCTAACATCCCAAAAAGCAGATTGCTGGTGTCTTGATCATTTACGGTAAACCCATCACAGGTACCACGCGGGTTGCTTAATCCTGTAAAAGTATTCCCTAAATCATAGGAAACGGCCACGCCATTATTGGCAGCCACCCACACACAAGAGTCGCAAGGTGGAGCAGTGGCTATTTTTATTTCACCGTTGGTACCTACCGGTAGCGAAGGGCTTGGGTTAAAGGTGGCCCCCCGATCCGTAGAAATCCAAATTTGGTTATTTCCAAAACTGCTATTGTAGACATACAAAATATCGTTATCTGTAGGGTGAAAAGCAATTTGACTGATATTACTAAAACGCAGAGAGCGGCTGTAAGTCTGCAAATTATCAGTACTGGTGTAAAAGCCCTGATTGGTGCCTATAAAAATGAGGTTGGGCACTCGGGGGTGATAGCGTATCACATTCACCTGATCATTGGTCCCCAAGCCGCCCCAGCCCAAATTAGCGGGTGAAAAAGGCGACAACTGCCAGGTGACCCCGCCATTGGTAGAGTGGTAAATTCCGTGTGTGGTGCCATTGTCGGCATTGCGGATATTGGCAAAAATTTCTTGATGGTTGGTAGGGTTTACAGCCATGGTATTGACCCCGGTAGCGGGCAAAAAGTCTGTGGTAGACTGCGACCAGCTCTGCCCTCCATCCTGTGTATACCAAAAACCACCGCTGCGTGAACCCAGGTAAATAACGTTAGGATCAGGAGCATGCACGTAAAAAGTTTCTACCCGGCCCAAGCCTGGTGAGTAATGCCCGGTAATTTGACCCAGCGTGAAAGGTCCTAAATCTTGCCAGGCATGGGTAAACTGCCCTTTCTGGCGAGGCTGCTTTTCTAAAAACTGCTCCCACTGTTTTTGAGCAAAATAAGGATCAATCTGGCTGCGGTCTCCGCTAGGGAAATACTTATATTCATTGCTGTATTTCCAGCGCTGGTAGCCCTTGTAACCACTTCCTTCTTCATGGGCCTGCGTTTGGTAGTAGGCCTCGGCCTTCTTTACCACTTGATAAAAATTAATCTGATGGTTGTAGTAGTGCTCTTTAAACTCTTGGCCATGCAGGCCTGTGCAGAAAACCGAGCCCAGAAAAAGGCTAAAGGCTGTAAAAATGCGCATATGTAAAATTTGGCTCCAAGATACAGTATAGCGCACAGAAGCTTAAATGGTAGTCAATTGAAAACACAAAATATCGGTTGAAGCTTTCAGCCCCGCCCTACCTAGCTAATTAGGTAAAAAAGCGAAGGTCGAAAGGGCTTGAATAAAAAAACTTTATCCGCTTTAAAGCTTTGTACTTTTGCCCTGTGCAGCAGATTCCCCCCGAATATATTCGCAAAATTATTCACGTAGATATGGATGCCTTTTACGCATCTGTAGAACAACGCGATCACCCAGAGCTGCGCGGTAAACCGGTGGCCGTGGGAGGCTCTAAAGAACGTGGAGTGGTGGCAGCCGCAAGTTATGAGGCTCGCAAATTTGGGGTGCACTCGGCTCTGGCATCGGCTATAGCCTACCGGCAGTGCCCGCAACTCATTTTTATAAAACCCGATTTTGAAAAGTACCGGTCCGTATCGAAGCAAATACGCGCCATTTTTTTGGAGTACACCTCTTTGGTTGAGCCGCTTTCGCTGGATGAGGCTTACCTGGATGTTACCGAGAACAAAAAAGGGATTGCCACCGCTACCCGCATTGCCCGCCAAATAAGAGAACGCATTTTTGAGGAAACGCAGCTCACGGCCTCTGCGGGCATTTCTATCAACAAATTTATGGCCAAGGTGGCTTCTGATTACCACAAGCCCAATGGCCAAAAAACAATCATGCCTGAAGAGGTTTTGCCATTTTTAGAGGAGTTGCCTATTGGCAAGTTCTTTGGTGTAGGCAAAAAAACAGCTGAAAAGATGAAAAAACTGGGCATTCACTACGGCCGGGATTTGAAAAAATGGGATCAAGCCTTGTTGGTGCGTGAGTTTGGCAAGAGCGGAGTGCATTATTACAATATTGTGCGTGGGCTCCAGAAAAGTGAAGTGAAACCTAACCGCATACGCAAATCTATAGGTG
>PR_CR_10_Liq_1_inCRDRAFT_1000552_pt1 | contig 23161 bp, 18 predicted proteins | sample PRCRCaboRojoPR_3_FD_10241 | JGI IMG/M metagenome (IMG submission 10241)
TTAGCTAAAAAATAATTAAGTTACATTCCGAGAGATAAAGTGAGAAGTTTGCTTCACAGGTATTAAGTCAAGAATTCAATAATAATTAAATTAAGTTAACTGACCGCACATGATTAGTATGGCCTTTTAGTTCTTGAGTCTGTAGACCTGTAGAAAGGTCCCAAACTCTCACTGACTTGTCTCGATCGCCACCTCCAGATACCAAGTACTTGCCGTCACTTGATAGCTTGACTGAAAGTACTTCTCCAGTGTGTCCTCTAAGTACTTGGGTAGTTTCTCCAGAAGTCAGACTCCACACTCTAATGGTTTTGTCTGAACTTCCTGAGACTACAAACTTATCGTTCCTTGAAATAGCAACTGAGCAAATAGAGCTACAATGTCCTTGAAGGACTCTAATCAGCTTTCCAGAAGTAGGACTCTAACAGTAGACTCCATACTCTAAGTGTTTTGTCTCTAATTGCTGAAACCGCATACTCTCCATCGCTGGAAACAGCCACAGACCATGCCCAATCGCTATGCTCCTTGAGTACTTGGATTACTTGCTCAGTAACTAGACTCCACACTCGAATGGTGCAATCCTCACTAGTATCCCTTTCTTCAGTCAGTGTGGCCTGTTAGAAATTGGTCTCTTTGAGTCTGAACTTTTGCACTTCTGAGTGAAAGGAGGCTTCATAGAATTGCTTTTTGGCTCTTGCAATTCCAATGAACTCCTCAGAACTCAGAAACTTAAGTGCCTCCAGAATGGGTCTCAGGTTACCCACTCTTTCAAAGGTGAATAGTTTATTTGGCTCTCTCCAAATTCTAGCATCTCCGCTCACAATTAGCCTAGGTTCCATTTACCAACCAGAAATAGTCTGAGGAAAACTTTAGAATTAGTCCTCATAAAAGACTAAACTTTAATATAGTTCGTTGAGAAGTTGCACTAACTTTTTATACATTGTAGCATGGAATTGAGCAAGAGGCTCACAAATAACTACTAAGTTATGGTTTAAAGAATAAGCAAAGAATGACTAAAACTCCTAAACATTCAAGTCTAATTCAAAGCCTAGAAATATGTACATAGCTAAGCACTGATGATTTAATCAATTCTTTTACAACTCAGAACCCATAAAATTTTAATTTTCTATTGCTCACTGATCTCTAGTCCCTTCTTGAGGATAACTGTCGTTTATTGCACTAAAAATTCAGTTCTAAGGAGGCTTTGCAGAAGTATTTTTCTAGCTAATCTTCTTTATTAGTAGCACTCCATGAATACTATCAACCTCAAGAATATGTTGGGTGTAAGGACCTAGGTTAGTTGTCATTTGTAATATACCTTATATAGTTAATAGGTGAAAAAATGTCGCTAAGCTACTCGCAGTTGTCAAATTCTCCTAAAACAACGTTTACTCTATGGACGGGATACTTTTTTTCCATAAATGTTGTTGTTGGGGCAGGGTTTTTGACCTTACCCTACGTTTTTCACCGCGCAGGGTGGTTGTTTAGTTCTGCCTACATGATATTTACAGCATTTGTATGTTACTTTATAGCTGCCCAACTAATTGAAGTTATGAGCAGGGCAGAAATCATTCTACGGATGAGAGAAGAAGGCTACAAAATCGACAAACCCTCTTTTAAGGAATTATTTTTGGGGAGGAAATGTGAAGGGAGTATTCTTTTGAAGGAGAATTACACACCTCAAATCACGGATAGACGCATTGACGTCAGTGAATCTATGAGGATCATATTTGGGAACGTTCATGGGGCCCTGTATGTCTTCATGCTGTACTTTTACTTCCAAGGCGCGCAAACGGCCTACGCCTCAATTTTTGCGTCCTCCTTCACTGCCAACATCCCGTTGTATACTTCTTCTTGCGACATAAGCAAGCAGGATGGTTTCATAAACGACTGCAGGTTCAATTACTGGACCTTTTTGCTCATCTACGGATGCGCAATGATGTTTCTGACAATCAAAGGAATGCAAGAGCAGAAGTGGCTGCAGGTAACTCTTACTTTCATGAGGTTCCTGATCATGTCGATGGTGATTTTTACGTCCCTGGCACTTATCATAACTAAGGACCAAATTGACGGAGGAGGAGGACATTCTCCGGACATGGGAAGTCCTATGAACCCAGAACACGCTCCAAACGCACTCTCTGTGATACTTTTTGCATTTGTTTACCAACTGCAACTTCCGTCCATCATTGAGTTTGTGCAAGACAGGGAAAAGAGTTTGCCAAGAATCATTATGATGGTTACAGCTACCTGCATGTTCTTTTACCTGTCCCTGGGGTTGATAGTTCCAGCTGCAGTGGATAGCCCCGAGTCCTTAGTGACTCTCAACTACAAAGACTACACAGGGGGCTACTCTGAACGCTACTGGTGGGCTTACATCATCGGGTACCTGATTGTGCTTTTCCCAGCTGCAGATGTGTTTTCTAGTTTCCCTATAATGGCTATACCTCTATCAGACAATCTGATTACAATAGCGTTTGGGACCTCTGCCCAAGAAAGGATTGAAAGGAAAAAAGTAGTGGGTTTTAGGGTATTGTGTGTTTGTTTGCCTTTGTTTGTTGCATTCATTGAGTCAGACTTGGGAGTAATCACTACTTTAACAGGGTTATTTGGGTTCTATTTAGTTCCAATTGCAATTCCACTGATGCATCTTGGATCCAGAGTTATGGTTCCGCAGAAAGGGCCTTATGACGTCAAGTTTTCACCTGTGTGGCTATCATGGTTGATTATTATATTTTCAATAGGAATATTATTTTATTCAATCATAGACTTAATAATCTATCTTTAACTACTTCTGAAAAAACTAGGTGCTTCGGACATCTCGAAAGGCTGCAGAGAGTTACCGCCTACCACTTTATGGTCTTTGAGGTGGGCCATGTGGGAAGCCAAGAAACTAAGTTCTGACTCCTGGATTGCTGCGAAGTAAGACCCCAGAGTAAGCCACGACAGAGTATCTAGGGTTTCTTCGTTCATGAGTCTTTCCATGCTTTGGGCCAAGTCGTCCTTTTTCATGTAGTCAGGCATGTTTTTGTGATGAGTGCCTTCTAGAATGTAAGGCAGTAAGTAGTGGACGTGGGGGTTAACTCTAAACTGGAAAGCCCAAGGAACGTGCCCGGGCAGCAACTCTGCATAGCTAAAAGCATCTCCAAGAAGAAATCCAAAAAGTCCCAAAACTACCCAGTAAGCTCTTCTTTGTCTGTGGAAGCTTCTGAAAAGTATGCTCTGGTACTTTTTGCTTAAATGCAGCCTCAACAAAAAGAGTTTAGTTTTGACCCAGGTCAGTTTTGGTTTGCTTTTTAAGAACTTGTGACGTGCCAGTATAAGCCTAGTGACTAAAGTGGGTTTTTTCTTAGGGAAGTTAACTAGAGTTTGTTGTATTCTGTCGTAGATGTGGAGGTGCTTTTTGTGCATGGGTGCGTACTTTGGGTCAGTTCTTAGTGCTTCAAGTATTCTTTCAATTATCATATTTATTACTTAGGGCTTACTTCAAGGGCCTTTTGGTATCCTTCGCTTTGGCCTTGAGTCCATCCTTCTTCCCACCCTTCCTTGAAGCCTTTCCAGTAAGCTTCTTCGTCGATTTCGTCGGTTTCAGTTCCAGCATGCTCTCCTAGTTTCCTCATGTCTTGTACTCGGCGTTCCCACTCCATGTTTATTAACCAGCTCATTAACTCAGTTACTAGTTAGTCTTCTAACCGCATATATACGTTGTTTTCTCCTAAAGAATGCAATTTTTTGAGTCGGTCGTTAAAAGTGGTGTTTCTCCTAGAAATTCCCCGGAAAGAATTACCATACCTAGTCAAGTAGTCTTTAAGAACTTCTTTGTGGGCTAGTTTTCTGCAGGCCCTATCGTAGTCGTCTTCGTCGAGTATGTCTCCTCTGACAAGTTCCTCAATGACGTCTTCTAAAGTAATAAATCCTTGAATGTCTTCTGTGAAGTTGGGGTCTATTACTAGTGCAAAGTGTCCCTTACCCATCTTAAACATAGACAAAAGGTCCAGTAAGTTAGTGTCAGGGTTCACTTTTAGGGGTTCACGCAACTCGACTCCACTACTTCTGATAGTTAAGCTTTGCTCTGGGTTAACTGTAATAAGCTTTTTGACGTGCAAAATTCCAGTTATGCTGCTTCGCTTTCCTCTGTAAATAGGTACTCTGGAGTAACCACTGTGAAGTAAGTCATCAAGGAGTTCGAAGTTAAGTACAGTGTCCTCACTTAAGCAGTACATATGTTTGGAAGAAGTCATAAACCTAGATACTTCTGCGTCCTTAAGATCAATGGCCCCGTGTATGATTTTGGCTTGCCAGGGCATAAGGCCGTGCCTTTGCTGGGAAGTAGCTTCTAGGTGTTGCTGGAGTTCAGACTGCACATGGAGGTCTACTAAAGTTTTGAGGTCTGCATCGTTGTAGCGAGTAGTCATATGGTGTCCCAGAACAACATCTAGTAAAATTGCTATGGGTTTGGCCAGGGGGTAGAAAATGCACATGACAAATTTCACGAGAGGCACGAGCGAACTAGCTATTTGGAGCTGATTAGGACCAATGAGTAAGGCTTGAGGAATCACTTCTCCAAAAAACAAGACTAGGGTAGTTGAAATAATGATTGCAGCCCAACTAGGGAACATTTTGTCCAAAAAGATTGGAAGGGCTTCCATGGCTACAGCATTGGCTAGAAGCAAAGTAACTAGGAGTTGGTGGTGTTTATTGACAACTGGAAGAACTCTTTTTGCTTGGACTTGCTCTTCAGGAGTGCCTGCTACTATTTTCATTTCGAGTTCTAAGTCGCCCAAGGACATCATTCCTACGGTGAGTCCAGACATAGCACCTGCGAAGAGCACTAAAAGAGTAGAAATAGTTGAGTAAATTAAGTACAAGTCCCAAGTCAGTTCTTCTTCACTTTCAGCCTTGCACAAGCATACTAGCAGCCCAAAGATGATTAAGTTTCTCATTTCAATTTAATATCAGAAAGTTAACTAGCTAATCCAAGTTAAACAAGTACATTATTAAGTTTTCCCAAAAGGAAGCAAACCTTCTTGGAGTTTTTTTGATGAACTGGGAGTCAAAAACAGTGTCTTGGTGGTTAAGAGGTATGTATTGGTCGCGCTGGATATACTCAACAGTTTTTACTCCAATCATTGTGTTTTCAAGCAGCACTTGGCCGTTGTATGACAGGGCTTTTTCAGCTTCTTTTTGGGCAGAGTACTTTATGGTTATCCAGTTACCTTTGCTTCCGATGATTTCTTTGATGTTTCCGAACTGGAACTTTTTTGCGATGGCGTCTTTTTGGTTTTGGTTGAATCCAAAAACAAGCACATTATACTCCTCTTCGTAGTTAGGAGAGAACTTTTTGGGGGGTTCGTATTGTTGGTGGAGTGAAGAACGAGAAGGAGGAGGGTGGGGCTTGATTTTGGAAACAGGAGTTGCAGCTGATTTTTGGCATCTTTTTAGTATTGCAGGGGTCTCAAAGACTCCTGACTTAGGTGATTCGCTTTCGAACATTTAAATCTTTATTATGGCGGATTGCTGTTTAAGCCTTAATGTTATAATATTTAAATCTCGGTAATGGCTTCGATTTCTGAACTAGTCAAGTCGCTGAAAGAAGGACTTATTTCTAAAGAACAGTTGTTGCAAAAAATAGACTCCCCTTTAGCAAGTAATTGCCAAACTCCTGAAAGGCCTTTTACGGTTTACACATCAGACATCGAAACTAACTCTGAAATGAAGTGCAATTTCGACAGCATCGACAGTGAGTACTTGCAGACCCAAGAAGAACCTAGAAGACCACCTATGATGACTTCTCAAAGCAGCACTACGTTCATCAACAGACCTTCAAACTTTCTGAGGAGACAAGACTACTGGGAGTCCATCAGGTCCTACAACCAGGCACGTTTGCAGGGCCAAGCTGCACTTAAAGAGTTCGAAGAGTGCACTTTCAGACCTAAAGTTAACACGGATGCTGAGGTTTCGGAGAAGGTGTTTAGTAGACTTTACAGAGTAAAAGATGTTTCGCACTTACTCAAAATCAAAACTGAACTTGAAAAAGCCAAACAAGAAGCTGAGTTGAGTCAGTGCACCTTTAAACCCAGCCTGAACCCAAAAAGCAGTTGCGTTTCTAGCCGTTTACTAGAGTCCTCTACGAAGAACCTAAGTCCTAGGTTTAGAATCTTTTACGAAGACAGCTGCACGTTTGCTCCCAAGGTAAGAGGACTGCGCAAAGGAATGTCAGCTGCGAAGCATTACTTGGAAGAGGACCCTTTCGAAAGGTTGTATAAGCCCAAGCAAGCTGAACCCGAAGAAGAAGTCAACCCTTCTAGGTCAATGTCGAAGTCAGTTTCTAAGTCAGCTTCTGTGAAGTCGTTTGGGGACTCTTTTTCTTCGCGTCCTTTTTTCGAGAGACAAGCACTTTACGAACTCATGAAGAAAGAAAAAAGGGAAGCAGCTTACAAAAGACCTCCTACTGGTTCTGTGATGTGCGANAGGAGCAAAAAACTAGTGAAAAAAGACTTTTACGAAAGGAACCAAGAACTCCTGGAAAGGAAAAAGTCCAAAGTANAACAGGCCCTTAACTCAACTCCCCTACACAAACCCAAACTAACCAAACGCGGAAAGTCTGCTAAACCAAGAGGCTTCAAAGAAATGTGCTACGGAGACCCACTCCGCAAACAAGAAAAAATCAGCCAGAAAAAGGAAGAGGCTGAACAGCAAGTTGAGGAACTGCACAGACCCCACTTCAGCCAAAACAAGTCTTACTCAAATGTGAGTTCACGCCTCAACCTCATAGGTGACCCTAGTTCTTATGTACAACGGATCAAAGAAATGGCTCGTCAGAAAGAAAGACAAGCACTCGAGTTCAAAGAAACCCAAGAACAACAGGAACTGTCCCAATGCACACACGCCCCACGCACTATTGACGCTCCTTCTTACGTAAAACAAATAGCTCGTAACATGGCAATGCTCAAAGCAGAAAGGAGTGTCAACCAAGTGCCCTCCAAGCCCGAATGGCGTTGAGTAAAGTAACTTATTAATAATGGGGAGTTGTACTTCTAAAAAAGCTGCAAAAGAAGCAACTACTAACGAGGAAAACAAAGATCCTGTAATCAAAAGGACCTTTGGGTCCCGCAAACCTGTCCATGAAAGTACTTCTCAGCAAAACATTTTAGAATTCTACACGCTAGAGAAGGTGCTGGGGTCTGGACACTTCGGTAACGTCCGGAGGGCCCACCCCAAAAGCAACCGGAACCAAAAAGTAGCCATTAAGTCGATAGACAAAAGAAAACTCAAAAAGGCCAAAGACCAGCAAATGCTTAAAAGAGAATTAGAAATACTCCAGACAGTGGACCATCCCAACATAATTAAACTGTATGAAAGTTTCGAGGACCCCAAGTACCTACACATAGTTATGGAACTCTGCAGCGGAGGGGAGTTGTTTGAAAGGATCGTTGAAAAAGGCAGGTACACTGAAAAAGAGGCTTCTATTATAATGCGCAGTATACTTCGGTCAGTGAACCATCTCCACAAAAACGGGATTGCCCATAGAGACTTGAAGCCAGAAAACTTTTTGTTTTTAAGTAGAGACGAAGACTCAGAACTAAAGTTGGTTGACTTTGGACTTTCCAACAAGTTTGGGGACAAGTTTGGGGAAAGGATGCAGTCAATGGTAGGCACTCCCTACTACGTAGCCCCAGAAGTACTCCAGGGTAGGTACGGTCCTGAGTGCGACTTGTGGAGTTCAGGTGTGATCATGTATGTGATTCTAAGTGGCACCTTACCCTTTCCAGGACAGTCACATTCTGAGATTTTCAACAAAATTATAAGGGGAGAAGTTAAGATGGACGGAAGGGTCTGGACTTCAGTCGGGCCGTATGCCCGGGACCTGATCAAGAAACTAATGGTTTACGAACCTAAGAGTCGGTTGAGTGCAGAAGAGGCCCTGAACCACCCTTGGTTTAAAGAAGCCAAATCTGCTAACCAGATCACAATTGACTCGAACATTTTGGAGAGTCTGCAGAATTACAAAGCAACTTCGCGTTTCCAAAAAGAAGCCTTGTCAGTTGTGGTTAAGCACTTGAGTTATGAAAGCATTCAAGACTTGAAGAACGCCTTTTTTGAGTTTGACACTTCAAACACAGGCTACTTGTCACTGGAAGAAGTGCAGGCAGCTTTGGAAAAAGCAGGGTTTAACATTGCGGGGAGCAAAGTCAGGGAAATCATAGGTAATGTAGACTACAAAGGAGACGGGAGAATTAACTACTCTGAGTTTATAGCAGCTACTTTGTCTTCAAAGATGGACTTGAACGAACAAATAATGTGGAATGCGTTTAACCACTTCGACCTAGACAACACAGGGTATGTGACTGAAGACAACTTGAAGTCTGCTTTGCTGAAAACAGGAAAGAGTTTAGAATCTGAACAGATCCAAGAAATGATTAAGGAAGTAGACCAAGAGAACAACGGAAAAGTTAGTTTTGACGAGTTTAAGGCAATGCTTATGGGAGGCACTAAACTATAAGTAATATTAAAAAATGCAGGAAAGAAGTTTGCTGAGAGAACTCTACCCCCACTTGTTTGAAACAGAAAACACAGCTAAACAAATGATTAACTCTTACCTCACTGTGGAGTCCGAATCAGAACTAATTAAGAAAAAAGCCAAGAACCCTCACCCTGTTTCTTCTATTGAAGAAGACTTTGCTATTGCATTCCAAGTCATGAACAACTTTAAAAGGGAACAAAAACCCAAAAAGAAAGTAGAAACTGTCACTGTTCCCAAGAACCTACGGGAATTCGACCCAAGACCAGGAATTGAAGAAAGGCACCAAAAAGTCAAACAAATGAGGGAAGCAAGGAAAAGTAAACCCCCCCAAGAACCCCAAGAACCGCAAGCAAACCCTAAAACTAAGCAGTACGAAGAAATCACCCAAGAAGAAATAGCCAAAATGCGTGAAGAAGTCAGGCAAGAAGCTGAACGTGTGCGGCAAATGGATTTGAAAATGCGGCAGCAACGAAGGGAGTTTGAAGAAGTTGCTAAGCAAAAACAACAAATAGCCCAAACCAAAAGTGAAGTTGACAGTGCCTTCAGGAACTTTAAGCTAAGTACTATTCTCCAAACTATTGAAGATGTTTGCAACTCTTCCAACTGGAAGTTAGTTAATTTTTCGTTCAAACAACTAAGTGCTTACTCAATCCAACTGAAGTCCAAAGAAATTAGAGTGGTGAGGAAACTGAGGTTCAAAAAGCTAAACAAGTGCTTAGGTGCTTGGAAGAACTTCACTCAGAGTCAAGTTTTGGAAAGAGAAGCCGAGTTGCTGCAGCAAAAAAGGTTTGAAGAGCAAATCAAGAAACAAGAAGCAATACATCAGTATTCTTGTTGGGTGCTTAGAAGGGGCCTTACGGGGTGGATTCAGTTCATAAAAGTAGTTCAGGAAGAAAGGCAACAACAAGAAGAAGAAACGAAGCGCAAACAAAAACTCAACAGACTTTTGGAGTTTGTGCGCCAAAAAGCTGAAAATGAAAAGAAACAAAGAGAACAAGAAGCACAACAAAGGGAACTCCAGAAGCAGAGAGAACGTCAAGCACAACAAAGAGAACTCCAGAAACAAAGGGAACAGGAAGCACAGCAAAGGGAACTCGAAGAACAAGAACTCCTGAAACAAGAAATTGGTGTGCAGGCAGAGGAGACCCAACTAAAAGAAGAAGTAAGTGTTGAGTCTTCAAACAAGTCCCAAAAGAACCCAGTGAAAGCTCCCAGAGAAGTTTTAAGCATGCAAAAACGCCAGGAAGAAAGAAGGCTCAAAAGAGAAGCCCTGGCGGCTAAGTACAAACAAAAACAAGAAGAAGAAGAAAGGAAGAAAAAAGAAGCCCAAGAACAAGCCATCAAAGCTGAAAAACAGAAAAAAAAGGAACTAATTGAAGCCAGAAAAAAAGAAGAACAACTTAAAAAGGAAGAACAACTCAAGAAAATACAACGAATCGAAGAACTCAAAGTTAAGTGCACCAAAGCCTCAGAACACTACGATAAGTCTCTGAAACTGAAGTACTTTTACCCCTGCAAGAAGTATGTAACTCTTTGCAACCAAATCAGAAGAAAGGCCCAAGAAACCGGGAACTCTGTGATCCAGAAACTGATGTGGAGTTACTTCTTAGAAGGAATCAGGGAGTCCAAAATCGAAACAGAAAACCAACTGCAAAAAGAGTTCTCCAGGGCCTACCAAAACTACACCAAGAAACTGAAACTAAAAGCAGTGAAGTGCATTTTGCAAGAAGCAAACAAAACCAAACAAGAGAAAGTTTGGGCAAGCAGTGTGAGGGAAAAGACCCTCAAGAGGTTTGCAGTCAACTGCTGGAAAGAAGCCATGTCAGCTCTGCAACTAGAAAACTCTGAACAAAACAAACGCGAAGACAAGCTAGTTTCTACGTTCAGACTGTACAGTTTAGGAAGGAGAGTTATGAACTGCCTCAAAGACCACCTACAAGAAGAACAAGAGAACAAACTTAAAGAACTCCACACTCAGGCTATGTGGGAAAAAGTCCAGTCTTGGCTGAGTAAGTAACTTAACTTGACTTATTTAAAAACTGAAGAGTGTAGTTGTTTTCTCTACAAGTAGAAATAACTTCTGCGAACCTTTTGTTGAGAGTCCTGTAGAGGGTTTTGACTTGTGTGAGACCTTTGATTGCAGAACTGTGGTACTTCAGAATGTTTCTGACCCACACCAACAACAAACCTAAGTCCTTGGTTTTGGGAGTTTCTTCGTAAAGCAAAGTTAAGAGTCTTAAAAGTTCCTGACCTGATATCTGCGAAGCTACGTTTGAAACTTCACTAGGAGGCACTCTGTAAAGGACATCTTGGGGAGACTCGCCCAACTTCAAAGCAAGCAGCATAGCTGTTGCAAACTCTTCCTGAACTAAACTTTTGATAACGTTGCCGTGTGAAGCTTCCAAAGAAAGTTGTAGGGGAGTGAACCTTTCTTCAGGTTTCCTGGAGTAAATAAGCACTCCTTCAGTCGTAACCAAGGCCATTTCCTTGTTGGAAAAACAAACTTTAGTCACTCGGACTTCTTTGTAGGGCTTCCTTAAGATGTCTGCAGGTCGGTGGGGCTCAGGAATTCCAGCTTGGTTGAAGTCGCTATGGAGGTTGTATTCGTCAAGTTCCAATTCTGAGATAGGTCCTGCTTCAGTTATGTTTGATGAGTTTAGTTTCTCCAACACTCCTGAAAGCGACCTGTTTTCTGTGAACGAGAATCTGTGCAGCAAAACTTTGTGTCTGAGGTCGTAAATGCAGGCAAACTTACTTTCGCCTCCTCCCAAAACCATCCACCCGTCAGGAGAGTAGCAAATTGAATTGAACTTTTTGTTTTGGGGGTTGTTTTTTGCAGTGAACCTGTCAGTGTAGCCCCTTCCTCCAGCAACATCCCTTCTGCCTTCAATTGAACCTTGCTCTTCGCAGTTGGGCAAACTCCATAAACTAATTTCTCCATTGGAACAAGCAACTGCTATCTGGCGGGAATCAGGACGCACACTTAAAGAAAGCACCTCTGAAGAATGCACTAGTGGTTCGGAGCCTCCTCTCCTTTCAAACACGTCCCAAATTCTAGCAGTCGTGTCCCAAGACCCACTCACAAGCATGTTTTCTGAAGTAAAGCTCAAACAACTGACTGGTCCTGTGTGGCCTGATAGTACTTCGCAAAGTGCTCCAGTGGGCAAAGCCCAAACGTAGATTTGGTAGTCTTTGGAACCAGCACACACTACTTCCCCACTTCTGTCGCAGGCCACACAAGTGAACTCAACAGGGTTTGCAGTTGTGAGGACTCTGAACTGTTTGTACTTGTTGATGTCGTAAGCCCTTACAGTTCCATCTTGACTGGCAGAAATTAAGGCGTTTGAAGGAGTGAATGCCAGTCCTGCTACAGAATTCAAGTGTTCTGAAAAAGTAGCAAAGTTTATTCCTCGTTCCCAAAGTTTGACTTTGCCATCAATTCCGCCTGTGGCTAGAATGTGTCCTTCAGGGCTGAACTCTGCTGTCACTAACTCAGAAGAGTGTCCCATTTGTCTCAGAACATAAGTTTCGGACTTCCACTCCCAAACAACAAGTTGTCCTAGAGTTTTGGACCCAAAAGCTATCCACTCTCCAAAAGGGTTAATTCTAAGACAAGAGATTTCATACTCAGTCATGTTAAGAGTGTGCAGAACCAAAACTTCTTTGGAGTTGACTGAGTAAAGAGCAAAGTTGCCTGTTTTGAAACCTACTACTAGTAAGGAAGAAATCATATCTGCGCAGTTCAGAGTAAACACTCCTTCGTGCTGGAGTTGGTGTTTCTGGACTAAGTTAATTTGGTGAGTGTTGGACTGGGACTTGGGAGCTCGGCCTACTCTTCTTTTGTAGTCGTAAACTTGTTTGTTGAGGAATTCTTCTGAGGCTTCTCCCCACTCCCATACAAACACTCGGGCATCAGAGCTAACTGTGTAAATTTGGTCTTGGTTGAAAAAAGTCCCCAAAACGGGTTTTCGGTGTCCTGTAAGAGTAATGGGAATGTAGCCTTGTTGTTTTCCTAAGTGGCAGAACCTAACTGTTTGGTCTTCGGAACTAGTGACTAAGTAGTCCTTGAAGAAGTTAAAGTGAGTGATGGGTTGGGAGTGCCAGGCTGAAAAAGACAAAAAGGGAAGCAAGCTTCCTTGTTTGTTTTGGAAACAACACTCAAAAACTCGGAGTTTGTTTTGGAGGCCTACTGCAAGGAACCTGCCGTCAGGACTGAACGAAAGTTTGCTGACCGGAGAGTGGAAGTTTATTTGGGTCAAAAGGACGTCTTTTCTCAAACTAATTACTTGCGCATAGCCCTCGAAGTCAACTTGAATGAGGACTTTTTGGTCAGGAGAAACAGCAATTACTTCAAGGTCACTTCTTCCCTGGACAGACACAGTTCTGCAAGTTTGGTTGACAAGGTCGTAAACGTTCACTCTGGAACCAACTATAGTGAATAAAGCATTGCCGTGGTGGCCAAATTCTAAGTTTCCTTGGTAAAACACATTACCACATTGGTGTGTGAGGCAGTAAGCGTTCATTTTTATTGTTGATCTGTTTAGAACTGAAATGAGTGATATAAAAATGTCATCTATAGAGCAAGCTATAGCAGCTTTGTGCGACCCCACGCAGTCCCAACAAGTTAAGCAACAAGCTTTGCAAGTAACAGAATCTGCAAAAACAGACCCTTACTTTTACAAACTGGCACTTCAAAAGATTTACGAAATTAACCTGGACCACCCCTACGCCTTGAACTTTCTGTTTTGGTACTTACAGGCTTTGACTGAAGTAATGGCTGAGCAATACCCCAACTTTAGCCAACCAGCAAAACAAGAAATCCAGTGCTTCCTGTTATCTGTGATTGACTCTAGACAAAACATGCTTAACTTCCACATGAGTCTTTTGAACAAATTCGCTTTGCTTTATGTGCAAGTCATCCAGCACGACTTCCCCACGAACTGGCCAGACGCTTTCCAAGAACTCATTAACCGCGCTTATAACTCAGAAATGCACCTTAGGTTGTTTTTGGCTGTGCTGAAGATCTTCCAAGAAGAACACGCTGAAGAAATCGGGAGTTTTTCTCAAGAAGAGCTTAGAAGAAGTAACTTGCTGAAAGATGCTGTGCGGGAAAGAGTTTTGGTGCATGCTGCTGAGATCTGGAAAAAAGTCATGGAGTCCCAAAACACAGACTTAAAAGCAGCCACTTTCACAGTTCTTGCTAGTTACACAGAGTGGATTCCTTTAGAACTCACCCTTTCGTTCACTAACTACATGACTTCTATGATTAACGACGAGAAGTGCCAAATTCCTGTGCTCAACTGCTTGAATGCCCTTGCTGCCAAAAAGATGAGTCCTGAAAAGAAGGTGGAACTCGTAAGTAACTTGCAGTTGGTTGAGTTCATTTCTTCCTTCAACCCTGAAAACTTCCAACAACTGCCTCCTGACGTTCCCAAGACAGTAGCAGCAGTTGTGGACACCCTAGGGAGTGTTTTGACAGACTGTGGAGACTTCGAACGTGTGCAAACGTTACTTGGAATTGCTTTAAAATGCTTAGTTCTGGACGACCCTTCTATTTCAGGCGTGGTTTTGCCCTTTTTAGGTAAGTACATACACCACTTGCGAGTGAAGGAGTTTCTGGAACCACCCCAGCCCATCACAGAACTTGAAAGGCAAAACATCAACCAAATTTGTTTTTGCACAGTTAAGAGGTGTGAGTTCCCTGGCTACTTCGAGCATGTAGGACCTGAAAACTCCGACGAAGAAGATCAGTTTTACCAATTTAGGAAGGAACTTGCTGACTTGTTCAAAAGACTACTCCACGTAGAAGCTACTAAAGAGCCCGTTCTGAACTACCTCTACCAGCACTTCAGTGACTTGTTATCTTCTTTGGAGCAAAAGTCAGTAAACCAAATAGAAGCTCCAATGTTTTTGCTGTTCCACTTTGGAGAGTGTATCCAGGACCTAAGCACCTTACTTACTACCCAAACTACTTATTCTGCTTTGGTGAAAATGATTTTTTGTAGTGGAATTAAAAACTACAGCCACAGAATAATTTTGTACCAGTACTTTGAAGTCGCTGTGAGGTACGGAGTGTTTTTTGAATGTCAAGAGCACAAACCTTTAATCACGAACGTACTAGAACCAATGCTTCGCCATATAAACAACCAAGACCCTTCTGTTTCTAATCACTCTATTTACATGCTTTTCAGACTTTGCTTGAAAGCCAGCAGGGCTATTATTCCTCACTCTGATGTAGTTATCACAGCTGTAATTGACCGACTTGATAAAGGAGTGCTTAGTTCCGAGTCTTCAAAGTACTTGTTCAAAGCAATAGGTCTTATTGTGGGCTGCAAAGACATGGATTCCCAGCAACAAGCTAATTGCTTGTCCCAAGTAATCCAAATGGTTATGAAAACTGTTTCAGTTGACTCAATCAACATGATCAGTGAAATACTTTCAGGCTTTGGGTCTAAAGTTAGGTCTCCTGTTGACACACAGATTACACAACTAGCTAACTACATAGTAGGTTCAATTCCTTCCCAAGGCCTGACAACTGACTACTCAAAAGCCCTGATATTTTTTGGGCAAAAACTGGTAGAAACAATAGAAGACCAAGCCAGTCCCTTCCTCAAACAACTCATTTCAGTACTGATCGCAAGTTCCAACTTTGAAACCATAGAGTCTGTTTTTGCAGTAACTTTTATTTAGCTCCTCACACAAGTTTCTGCTAGGTCTAGGTACCCCAGCAACACTATTTCTCAGGAAATTTGCATTCAACTGATAAAAATGGTTATGTACCAAGTGCCTAAGCCCAACGAAACTGTTTCAGACGAGTCGCAGCAACTGATTTCAATCAGAAGGAACTTTATCAGAATGCTAGAAATGCTTATTTCCAAAGACGTTGAGTTTTTGAACGAAGAAGTTTTGAATGACCTGATTCTATACATATGCAATATGGCTGTTAACACAATTGAAGGAAGTGTAAGTTCTATTTAGTCAATAAAAGCAGCTTTGAGTACTCTGAACAAGATCCTCAGTAAACTCTATGGTTCTTCTTACTCCAACTTTGTAGCTACTAAGTTGTTTGAGGTGGGGAAGAACTTAATTTGGAGCAGACTTGACAGAAGAGCCCCTGAGTCAGCTAGCATTGCAATGGAGATCGTGAACAGCCACAGAGTGCTAAAGAAGTTCCTAGAGTCCAGTGGAAAGGACTTTGAGTTCATGCAGGCTTTGAAACAGGACTTAACTCAGGAAAGGGCTGAGGAGTATGTTGGGTACCTTGCTTCTGCTGACCAGTTGTTTAGTCAGAAAGTTTTGTTTATGAGGGACATCATCCTCACTTCTATTGAAGAGCATAAAAACTATTCTAAGAATTAAGAACTTTAGACTTTTTAGACTCTAGGAACTTAGAAGACCTGCTTGGAGAGGTCGACTTAGAAAAAACCACCCTGACACTGTTGTTGGTTAGTTTGTTGGTTTCTAGATTGTGTTTGCTTTCAAGTTCAAGGGAGTAGTTGAGGATTCGTTTGTTGAGGGAGTCTAGTTCTTGGTTTTTTCTTTTGTTGAGTTCATTCAGTCCAGACTGGATTTTGATTTCTAGAAAGTTCGTTTCTGAGTCTTGTTTCCTTTTCAGTTTCTTTGCAAAATTTGAAACTTTGACAGCTTGTTGGTGCTTCCAGTGCTTTTTCAACTCTTTTTCCATTGAGTTTAGTTTTTCCTTCATAACGTGGGCTTCTTTGTGCTGATTTTGCTTAACTAAGTGGTTGAACATTCTGAGGTAGTTTAAAAACTCAGAGGAGTACTTAGGTTTGGAAGTACCGTCGAAGCTGTTTCTAAGTTGCTTGATTTCGTTGTTGTGTTTCTTTTCTAACTTGTGCACTGCAGTTGTGCACTTGCTGCTGTAGTCACTAAACCTATTTCTCCAGTGCTTGCTGAATTGGCTGACCATTTGGAATTTGTCTGACTGTAAGTTCTGGAGTTCTTTGGCTTGCTTATGCTTAATTGCAGTTTTTTGGTTTTTATGAAAACTCTTAGTTAATACCTCAATTTTTTTCTGGGTTTTTTCAGCCTTTAAATATTTACTTTTGCTTGCATATTCCTTGCGTTTAAATTCTAATTCTGACAACTTGTTTTTGAGTGTCTTCAGAATGTCTTTTGCGTTGTCCAAAAACTCCGAACTCTCCATTTTACTTATTTTTGAAAAAATTAACAGCTTTCTTGACTTTTTCTGAGGTCACATTGAACAAAAAGTGGTTGTTTTCCAGTTCCAGAGCAGACTCTTTGAAAACAAACTGTGGAGTTCCAGTGCAGTGCTGCGCTAGCGACAAGCCTCCCAAAGAATAAGCTGTATGGTAGTAGTCAGGCGAACTCCCTGGCTTGTCAAACAGTCCCATGGGGGACTGACAAGCTACCAAGATGTAGGCCTGAAGTGCTAGGTTGTCGTACAGGGAGTACTTAGTGGGGATTCCAAGGGTTTCTTTCAAAACGGGAAAACACCCCCCAATCCAAAAGGAGTAGCAACTATCCACTAACTTGTTAGTGCGTCCATTGAACCCTCCTTCTTTCTCCATTTGCCTGGATACACACCACTCCAGCATTGCTTCTAGGTCAACTAAGTGAGTTTTTCCCATTAAGTACAAACTAGCTAAGCCACAGTAAGTAAACCCCCCGTGGGCTTCTGAAAAGGGCTCTCCTCCAAGACCTCCTTCGTAAGTTTGGCACCTAGCAATGAACTCAGGAGTGTCTTTAGTAACTTCTTTGTCAAGTATTCCGAGTATGCTAGCTACACTTATAGCACAGTAGATTGCCCTCATGTCACTTTCTCCTTGGTGGTGCATTCTAAAGGCTCCAGGGATGCTTTCGTGCTTCATAGATATGATGAAGTTTTTGATTCCTTCTACATCAATGATTTTCAAGGCTTCCTCCATGTCTAGTATCATCAAGGCCGAAACTGCTGCGTAGGTTGGAGCTAAGTGAGGCAACTGGTAAGGGCCTCCGCAAAAAGCTCCAGTCTTGGGACACTTGCAAGCTTTAAGGTACTCTATGACTGCTAGTTTGGTTTCTTGAGTGATGGGTTCTTGAAGAAGTTCTAAGGTGTGGAGTAGCCAAAACAACAACCAAGGCTGTCCTGAGTTAAGAGTTGATACTGCTCTGGGCAGTTTGGTAAAGCCTTGCTTGCAAAAGTACCCGTGGCCTTCGAAGTCCAAGATTACGTAGTTCTTGTAGGTTTTTGTTTGGATGTTTAAGCCGAGGATTGCAAAGAGTCTTTCAACTTCTTGTTCGATTCTTTTTTGTTCTGTGGAGCTTTTTCCGTAGTCTGTCATATTAGTATGGAAGAAAGCAACGAAACCCTATACATACAAAACTTAAACGAAAAAATAAAGCCTGAGGGTAAGTTCCACTTAGAAATGAGAATCTTGCTGTACCAACTGTTTGCACAGTATGGAACTGTGCTTGAAGTAAATGTACAAAAACAATACAGAATCAGAGGCCAGGCTTTTGTTGTTTACGACTCCAAAGAAGACGCAACTAACGCCATGCACCTTCTCCAGAACTACTACTTCTACGGAAAGCCCATGAGGATTTCTTTTGCCAAAGCAAAGTCTGACGTCATTGCCAAACGCGAAGGCACATTCATTCCTCGGAACCCCGGGGACAATTCTTACAAAAGAAAAGCTTTTTTTGAAAAACTAAAACAAAAACAAGCTGCTAAACGAGGACAAGCCATACAAGCTCCACTTGGCACTCAGTTAGGCGAACACAACATCCTCTTTGTAGAGGGACTCGACTCCTCAATTACTGAACACACTCTCCAGTTAGTTTTCAGTTTATACGAAGGTTTGTCTGAAGTAAGACTCATTCCAGAAAAACAAGTAGCTTTTGTAGAGTTCAAAAACTCCAGCCAAGCTAACAAAGCCCTTAAAGGACTCAACTCTTACTACTTCAACCCTAGTTCCCAATTTAGAATCAACTATGCTAAAAGGTAGTTAGTTTAAATCTTTAGGAATTCCTTTATGTGTTCGGTAAAGCCTTTGCCAAATGCCTTTTCGGAGAATTGCTTTGAACGTTCCCGTGCAGCCTTTCGTAGTCCTGAGTAGTTGGAGTAGTTGAGGATCACCTTTTCAAGGCACTCAGCATACTCCTCTGGACTTCCAGCTAAGAAACCATTTTGTTCTGGAGTGATTATGTCGTACTTAGGTCCTCCAGAGTTATGGGCAAGAGTCACCAGTCCTGCTGCCATCATTTCGACCACACAAATTCCAAAGTGTTCGTTCCACATACTGTGCAGTCCAACGTTTGCTGAGCCCAGCAACTCTAAAAGTTCTTGGAACTTCACGTTCAAGTGGAACTCAACGTTGTCTTGTATTGCAAGCTTACTTGACAAGCTTTTAATAGACTCCACTCTTTGATAGTCTTCTTGGTTTCTGCAAGAACCCACTAAAAGCAGTTTGGTGTTGGAAAGTTGGTGGTTGTTTTGAATCAGTTTGGCAAGTGCTTGTAACTGGAGTTCATGGTCCTTTTCTGGTCTGAACTGTCCCACTGATATCAACTTTACTGGTTCAGGGTTCTTTTCTATAGGGATCTTTAAAAAAGCTTCAATGTCGCAAGGCGGGTAAAGAACTTCGCAGTGGGTTTTCCAGGTGTTGTTTATGTGGTTGAATGTCCAGTTTGAGTTACACAGAGCTAGGTCACAGAAGTACCCCATGGCCTTGTAGGCCTGGAGCAAAAAGTAGTAGTACACAACCTTGGCTTTACTTATGCTAACGGAACTTGCAATCCGAGAAGCGTTGTTGTAAGAAGGCCTTAGTTCTCTGACTCTCTGAAGCATGTCTAGGGAGATGGTGGGGTAGTGCACGTAACTCACCACTTTGACTCCTGAAAGTTTAGCATAAAAATACCCTCCAGGGTGTCCATGGGTGTCTATCATTACTTTAACTGGGAACTTTCTAAGGGCTTCTTCTGTCACTAAAAAGGACCCCCAGAACTGTCCTAGAAGTGTCAGAACTGGGTAGGTTTTGGCTTCCATCCACTTTTTCCTCGCTAAATAGCAAAATGATATATTGGTATTGTTCAAGTCAATGCCGAAAAGTTCCTTAGTTTTTTGGAAGATGACTTCTGGGGCTTCAGTGTCAGTGGTGTAAATCACAAACTTAAGTTGGTTTTGGGAAGAAACTAGGTACTTCAAAGCAGTCCAAAGAACTCTTTCTCCGCCTCCTCCGCTGTTGCTGAGTAACTTTTACCAGTAGGGGTGCAGAATCCCTATGTAGTCTCTTCTCCTTTTGAAGCGAACCCAAAGTGCCGAGCCTAAAAGGGCCAAGCTCAAAAAGCTGAGTGTTGCTAGTAAGTACCATATCATTTCTTAATTGCAATACTGCCATGATTTTTTACACGTGTATTGTGTTAGCACTGCAGTTTTCCACACAAGCTGCAGTCATCGGCATAGATTTGGGTTCTGAACTCATAAAGACTTCAATCATTCAGCCAGGAAAGAAGTTCGGGATGCTTGAAAGTCAGCATTCCAAAAGAATGATACCTCACTTAGTAGCTTTTTCCGATTCAAAAAGACTTTTTGGCGAAGACGCAAGTGCTTACTTAGTTAAAGACCCCTTTGCTGGGTTTAACTACACTCAGAGAACAAGCGAGTCTTTGGAGTTCAGCAATGGGCGGGTCACTCAAGACCAAGCAGAAGCTATGGTTTTAGAGCATATTCGCAAGATTTCAGACAAGCAAACTTCGGAAAAAGGAAGAGAGTGCGTAATCACTATTCCAAGCCACTACAAACAAGCTCAGAGAAAAAACTTGCTTGCTTTGGCAGAAGCTGCTAGGCTCCAGGTTTACAGTTTGATGCACGAAAACACTGCAGCTGCACTTTACTATGGGATTGACAGGTTCGACAACTCGACTACCCAGTTCATATTGTTTTATAACTTAGGTTCTTCCCAACTCCAGGTGACTCTGGCTAAGTACAACTTAGGCACGAAAAGGTTCAGTAAACTTAGCAGCAAGCCAGTTGAAAACATTGAAGTCCTTGCACATGCTTCCTCTACTTCTATAGGAGGCAGTGTTTTCGACCAGAAAATACTTGAACGCTTGCTGCAGAAGACTCAAGAAAGAAATTCCAAAGCAGAAGCCAAGCTGTTGCGCGAAGCCAATTCACTGAAGAAAAAGTTGAGTGCAAGTAAAAGTGTGCTTGTGAGTGAACTAGACTTTACCTTTGAAAGAGAAGACCTTGAGGCCCTTATCCAGCCTGAAGCACTAACTGAACCTATTGAGAAGGTGCTTGAAAAAGCTAACCTAGGCCTGGATGAACTCACGCAAATAGAGTTGGTTGGAGGAGTTTCTAGAATTCCAAAGGTGCAAGAAGTTATTAAAAAGAAGTACCTAGAACCCCAAACTCACTTAAACGGAGACGAAGCAATGGCTTATGGGTCTGCTGTTTATGCAGCTAACTTCACAGAAGAGGTCCGTGTAAAGCCTATTTGGATATCAGATAAGCTCCCCTACCCAATTAAAGCTAAGTTTGGAGAGCTTAGGGAGTCAGTAGTTTTTAAAGAACTTTCTAACTTGGGGTCGTTTAAAAAGGTGTCCTTGAACTCCGACAGCAACTTAGAAATCACACTGGCTGCTAAGTACGAAGAGACTTTTGTTGACTTTGTGAGTTACCAAATAACTGAAGTGGAGCTTTTGAAGAAAAAGTACGGAGTCACTCCAACTATACTGGTTACTCTAGAACTAGACTCTAGCGGAGTAGCTAAGTTGAGTACTGTGCAAGCTAAAGTTGAAACAGAAGTGGAAGTTACTGATGAAGAGTCTGAAGAAACCCACAAAAAGAAAAAAATATACAGAGAAGCTTTGACTTTTAGTGAAAAGTACCTGGAAGAACCCTTTCCTCTCGAGGAAGAAGAAGTCAAAGCTCTCAGGAAAAAACTAGACACTTTCACTAAGTATGATGAAGAACTTAAGTTGAAAGCACAGTACAGAAACGAACTTGAAAGTTTAGTTTACTATGTCAGAGAAAAACTAGAAGGGCCTGAGTTTCTGAGTGTCTGGAAAGAAGACGAACTCCAAAGTGCCACTAAAGCCCTTCAAGAGGCTTTGGACTGGGCTGAGTCAGAAACTTACACCAGCGAAAGGGTTCTTGCGAAGAAACTAGAAATAGAAGAAGTAGTAAACCCAGCCTTAGAAAGAGAAAAAGAACTACTTAACAGAGAAGAAGTAGTTCTAGATGCTTACTTGAAGCTACAGGAACTCCACAAAGACATGGAGTACCTCAACAAAACCAAAACATGGGTTGAAACAGAAGAAAAAGCCAAGGTTTCCAAACTGATTGAAGACACAAAAGCCTGGTTGGACCAAAAAGTCGAAGAACAAAGCCAAACCCCTCTTTATGAAACTCCTGTTCTCAAAATCAACACAGTAACTGCTAAACTCAAAGGAGTCGAAAAAAGAGTCCAGGACATTAAAAACACTCCCCGTCCAAAACCCAAAAAGGAGGACCTTTAGCCATTAATAAATATGAAACGCTGCTTTAGAATCAACACAGACTTCGTTAACAGGTACAGAGAACTCCCTCCTCCCTTTGGATTCAACGGACTGGGAGAGATAGTTTACAGACGCTCCTACTCAAGACTCCAGAACGAAGGCAAGTACGAAAACTGGGCGGAAACAGTTGAGCGAGTTGTAAATGGCACATTTGGGCTCTGGGAAGCACACAGCTCAGTAGACCCAGAAACTCTCCAGAAGAACGCCCAAGTAATGTACGATAAAATCTTTAACTTCAAGTTCACTCCTCCTGGAAGGGGACTCTGGGCAATGGGAAGCAAAATCACAGAGTCAAAAGGACTCTACGCAGCCTTAAACAACTGTGCCTTTGTTTCTACTCAAGACTTAACCTTTGAAACAGCCTACAAACCATTTACTTTTTTGATGGATGCTTCTATGCTGGGAGTAGGAGTGGGCTTCGACACCAAAGGCGCAGGCAAAGTGAACGTACAAAAAACTCAAGGTTCGTTTCAGTTCAAAGTTGAGGACACTAGAGAAGGATGGGTAAAGTCACTCCAGGTTCTGTTACAAGCTTACTTTGAGGGAGGCCCAGTTCCTGAATTTGACTACTCCCAAATAAGACCTGCAGGACACATTCTCAGGACTTTCGGGGGAGTCTCGTCAGGACCTGGGCCTTTAATAGAATTACACAGCCTAGTGTCCTCTGTACTCCAGAAGAGAGAAGGCCTGCCTCTCACTTCTCGAGACATTGTTGACCTGATGAATTTGATTGGGAAGTGCGTTGTGTCAGGCAACATCCGCAGAACAGCGGAAATCGCATTTGGAGAGCCTCAAGACTACGAGTTCCTAGAACTCAAAGACTACAACAAGCACCCGGAAAGGATCGAGTACGGGTGGTCAAGCAATAACTCTGTGCTTGCTGAAGTAGGCATGGACTACCGACAAATAGCTGAGTGCATTGCCAAGAATGGGGAGCCGGGTTTAGCTTGGCTTGGAAACATGCAGAAGTACAGCCGCATGTGCGAAGAACCAGACTTCAAGGACAGCAAGGCACTTGGAGGCAACCCTTGCTTGGAGCAGACCCTGGAGTCCTACGAACTGTGCTGCTTGGTGGAAGTGTTTATCAACAACCACGAGTCCTTTGAGGAGTTTAAGGAC
>PR_CR_10_Liq_1_inCRDRAFT_1000553_pt1 | contig 23154 bp, 20 predicted proteins | sample PRCRCaboRojoPR_3_FD_10241 | JGI IMG/M metagenome (IMG submission 10241)
GGCGAATTCGATACATCCATGCTGACTCTCGTAATGACGCATCCGCATCAGGATGCTCACTTAATTGCTCAAAACGGGTAAGTGCAGCCATCCAACGACCTTGTTGCATGGCCTCAATGGCTGTCTGGTAGAGTTCGACTGGCTCCGTCGGGTCCAACAATGAGTTAGTTGGCAATGAACTAGTCGGCAGGGAGCTAACCGTCGTTTGACTCCCTTCTATGCGCTCCGCACCAAACGTCACAGTTATACCCATAGTGAGTAACACTATCGAGCATGCAATTGTACGAATGAGGAAACGCGCTAGACGACTCACGAACCGAGGTAATGCAATAAATGATCCAAATGTAGCTCCAACTCATCTTCCGATGGATCATTGGAACTGATAGGATAGTGACCTTTTTGTCGAAGAGCGTTGAAAAAAGGTTCCCAGGCATGTTCTGTGGATCCAACAACCACAAAACAACCATGTAATGAATCTGAAGAAGCGTTTGGGGGCTCAATAAAATAAACAACTCGTAATTGGACACGCTCAATACTCGCTAACAAGGCAAGGTCTGCATGACACTGAGCCCGATCCTGTGTTTCGACACAAAAAATTTGCGGGATTCCTTCTTTAAGTCCTGCGTGGGAAAACATCCAACTAAATAAATCCTCTCTGCGTAAATGTCCTTGTGACTCACCCGTCTCATCATCTACCACATGCAACACGTTTGCACCTGATTCGATGCATAAGCGACACAATTCCCATACATCTTTGCTTGATGACACAATGGGGCCTTGCTCCGTAGAGTCATGTCCCAAATGGTCTATAAGTAAAGATTTTGCTGAAAACATGAGTATAAGTCCTAGGGGTCAACTTCCTCTGCTGGGTGAAGTCGCCCTTCAGAATCAAAAACGTTTAGTTGGCCATTATATTTCTTAGAGAGGCCTTTCAAGATATCGGTCGACGTTCGACCCGAAACTTGAATGCTTGTTTCATCATAACATTCGTTTTCAATAACTGCAAGAGTTCGTAGTGAGGAAACCACAGAAAAATCAGTGATCGGCAGAGTTAACTCAAAGTTGAGAAAGTCTTCTTCAAGTCGATTTTCTACTGTTTTTCTGAGTCTGTCTAATCCCATCGTTCGTGCAGCAGACACATAGACTGCTTGCGGGTATTGCTGTTTGCATTCCAAAAGCTGTTCTGGGGTTGCTTGATCAATCTTATTGAATACCCATTGCACGGGTGTCTTGGAAGCACCCAATTCGAGCAAGGTTGTTTGCACCGCCTCAATTTGTTCTTGCGTCATGGGAGAAGATGCATCGACAACATGCAACAATAAATCAGCGTCTTTCACTTCCTCTAAGGTCGACTTAAAGCTTTCAACAAGATGATGGGGTAATTTCCGGATAAAACCCACGGTATCAGATAATAACACGGTCCTGTTGGGTAAGTCCCATCTTCTTACCGTGGAGTCAAGTGTCGCAAAGAGACGATCCTCTGCGAGCACATCTGTATGAGTCAGGGCGTTTAACAACGTTGATTTACCTGCGTTTGTATACCCAACGATTGCGACTTGCATGGTTGAGGAACGGCGCTTCCGGCGTGTAGCTCGTTGCTTGTCAATTTTTTTGAGTGTCTCTTTGAGTGTGGCAATTCTTTGACCAATGATGCGACGATCGGTCTCGATTTGTGTTTCCCCAGGGCCTTTCGTGCCAATCCCACCGCTTTGACGCGACAAATGGGTCCAAAATCGGGTTAAACGTGGGAGTATGTAACGTAATTGAGCTAATTCAACCTGTGTTTTTGCAGCATTGGTCCGCGCTCGACTAGCAAAAATATCTAGGATCAATCCTGTCCGATCCAACACTTTGCGTTTTGTGATTTTTTCTATCGTCCGGAGTTGAGTCCCTGTGAGCTCATCATCAAAAATGATTACATCGACTTTTTTTGCTGCACTATCTTCTGCGATTTCATGCAATTTTCCTTTGCCAAGGTAACTTGAAGGCTCAGGGTGATCGCGATGTTGGGTATGACGCCCTACTTCGACAGCTCCAGCAGTATCAGCAAGCCTAGACAGTTCATTCAGATGCTCAGATGCTTCATGTGTTGTGACATCTTGCGTAATCAGTCCTACAAGAAGAGCTTTTTCTTTTTTGGTAGGATTTTTGCGAATGGATTCAGTGTGAGAAAAACTCAAACGCTACTCAACAATATTTACAGGATTCATTTCAGGGGTTTCAGCCCAAGATAATGAGGAAAGCTTCCGATTCACTAATGTTTGAAAAGGAGTCACTTTGTTGGTTGGAACAAACAGCTCAAGCCTCATCAATGGACCTGTAAGCAAACCGTTTTGATTCACAGATCGGTAGAAAAATGTGTAATGCAATCCATTAGAGCGTTCTTCCGTTGAGTAATCTACGATTTGTGTCCAGTGGATCGTTTGTGCTGGCTCGTTAACATTTTTAACAATGCCAGTATTTGTAATCATCCGACGTGAGGCCATTACGCTTACCACAAACCAATTCACACCAATCCATGACAATCCAATGACAGTTGAATACAGGTGTGTCTGTTCTTGCCAAACAGCAAGACTCGTCACTAGGGCCATCATTAACAGAAACACAGAGGAGAAAATAGGATACCCAACCATCCTCCCTCCATTCCACGAAAGACGTAACTGACGTAAACGCAGTACGTTTCCGACACTGTAGGCACTAATGATGGGTGTAGCTACAGCAAAAAACCCGAGAATCCAATGAAATAAGACAGTTGTAACGGTTTCGATCATCCAGTAACGTTAGTCATGAACCTAGAATGCACTAGGATTGGTACAAGTTGCGTTCTTTCATTGAACGAATCAAGAGACACAATAGTATATTTACGTGATGAAACCCTTCCGATCCTTGCCTTTGTTGGCTCTTCTCGTTTTTTCCCTGCAAGCGTGTGCACCTGTACAAGAAGCCCGTTACTCACTCTTCCCTGCGGCATGGGCACCTTGGACAGACGGGCTACCAATACAAAGTCTGGCACATATCACGCCCTCTGAGACCAGCGAGTTAACTGTTGGGCGTTCGTGGGACGATCCAAGCACATTCATTTGGGAAGGAATCCCTTCAGAGAGATGGGTCCAAGGTGATGGTCACCCTCTTAGTGAGATTTCAGAGCTTAATCTCCAGCCAGAGGGCATCTCGATCATTGCACTATCACCAGAGAATCACGTACCTGTTTGGTTCATTCAAGATCTTTCCATTGAAGATCTTACAACATCTTTATCAACACCTGTAGAACCTTTATATGAGTTTGGTTCCCTCACGATGCATGTCATTGCACCCGAAGAAACATTTGCTCGACTTACGGGAGATATTGCTCAAGATGCATTGTTTGTGGTCGAGTTTGGCCGTTGGACATTGATGTCGACTCACAGCCAAGCATTGGAGTGGGTTGTTGGGGCATTTACCAAAACACACCCTAGAGCACATAATGTGACTAAAAAACAGGGTCCAGGGATAGTGTACACTTTTGAAGCATGGGGGTCTTGGCTCGCTGGACTACTGGATTTCGTGCATCGCCCATTCATCACACTCGTTACGAGTCAGCTGGGAAATTGGACCGTCGACGATCTTTCCACTCAGGAATTCCGCATGAATGACGAGAGTACTCCTCAGATTCAACTGAAGGGGGACTACCAACCAAAGCAAGTAGATCCAGTTGACTATCAATCTACACCCCCTGAAGCATGGCTCGCGGAGATGATTCATAACCCAGGATTTTCTGTACGTCTTCATCAGTTTCTTCCAGAAGATGCAGCTGGATTTGCGATCGCTTATTCACCATTGATGGAAACTACCAGATGGGCACCCTGGGTAGGTCGTGGTGGACCCAATGTGGAGACTCCTTTAGATTCAACCCTTATTTCATTCGCCCCCCTACTTGATGGAGCTCGTGAAGAACTCTCAGCTGAGACTGGGCTAATTCTATTTTCGGAATCTGGTCTGGACGCATCTAGTGAATGGGTGCATTTACGTGCCATAGAAAATCCAGATCGCATACAAGATCTTTTTGAGACACTTGTAGATGAGACGTTAGCTGATAGAGAGGGATCACTGTATGTATTTAATCGTGGTTGGCCTGTCTTATGGTTAGGTGCTCAACCTGCTTTGGAAGCCATGATTCAACAAGGGAGCACCCCTTCCTCCATGTCTCAACGGTTATGGGTAAGAATTACAGACCAAGCAATACTAATGGCAAATAGACCTGGCTTGGTACAATCAATCCCAACTCGTGCTTCACGTAATTCAATGGGTGCCTGGGTTGAACAACGGCTAGGTGAAAATATGTCAGAAGTCACGTTTGTTGCAGGAGGGGTTTTCGAGGATTTAAATCAATTTCTTGGCCCTTGGCGCAGAGAGCTATCCAATTCACTTCCATCTTCATGGCTGCGTCAAGAACGGGTATTATTGATCGGTCAACCATCGAGTGACGCAAATCGTAGTGGGTCCAGCGATGCCGAAAACTTGAGTCAAACGTGGGAGGCAACAATAGAATTATCTGAGGATCAGCAGAGAGGATGGGAGAATCGTTGGATCTATCCACTACCAAGGGTGTCTCTGACTCACTCTCCCAAATTACAAGACATTGGCGGGTCCAGTAGACTCGAGATTCTCTACAGTACCCGTGGCGGGGCTGTGGGAATGTTGGCTTCGGACGGTACCCAACTGTTGCAACTTTCAACAGGAGTCGATACTCCAATGGGTGAGCCAAAAATCTTTGACTGGTATGGGACACAACAGGAGATCATTTTTCAAGCTGCAGGGCGAAAAGTCTATGCTTGGGATCCAAATGGCCGTCTTTTACCAGGATTTCCGATTCAATTGGAAGAAGAGATAACCACGCCTTTGTCTCTTGGAGATGTTGATGGAAATGGACTTCCAGACATGTTATTAGGTACTGGAGATGGACAGGTCTGGGTATTAGATGGTCGCGGCAATCCACTCCCGGGCTGGCCTCAACAAGTGTTGAGTACACAACGTGAACCCATCCACTGGATTCCAGGAACTGGTGGACTCACTTCATCCGTGATGACAATCAATGAAAATGCTCTTTATGTTTGGAATCATGAGGGTGAATCGTTGCCCGAGTACCCTTCATTTATGGACGCTCCTTTTACAGGAGGAGCATCTGTAGATCTAGCAACGTCAAGGGTTGCGCTTGCTTCACGTGACGGGCAGGTGTTTGAGTATGATATTCAAGTCGATGGTCAATCCTCACCCACGCTTACCCTCGCCGACACCCTACAAATTGTAACCGAAGCAAGGCAAGGTACCCTTTTACCCTCACTCTCCTCTGTAGGATCATACACTGCATTCACATCCAATTTTGGATACGTATTTGTTCATGATGCTCAACGAGATACCCTTTATACAACGAAAATGCCTGGAGATGCCTCCACTGATGGAGCCGCAATTCTGCTCGAGTGGGACGACCAAGTCCTTGTAGTTGGAGCAACGCAATCAGGACAGGCATTGGCATGGTCTCTGCCAGGTTTACAACCGTTGGATATTTTGCCTCCAGGAAGGATTGAGAGTTTTACCTTTGGCGATGTGGAACAGGATGGAGACATAGAATGGGTCGTAAAAACACCGGCTGGTATACAAACGTGGACACTATTTCCACCTGTCATAGAGCCCGCTATGCCAGACACCCTTACGCAGTAGGACTGACCAGTACCTCAAAAGTAGCGTGCTACACCTATTGTGAAATATGTATCAGGCGTATCTAGTCTGAATGCAGCATCCAATCGTAAGATGGAGAATATGCCATTGATTGAACCCCCTATTTCAACATGGGGACCGTCTGTTTGACGAAGTACTGGGGTTAGAACTTCATACTCTTGCTGATACAATGGGTCTGACACCCAAGCATTGGCAGCCCCCCCAAATACGATAAGTCCAAGCCCCTTTTTTGATAGTCCCCATAATCCTAGTGCCTCGAAAGGGGTCGATTTAAAATCATGTTCGGCATAAACCCGCCAAAACCGATCCCCTTCGTATGGAAACGTAGACTGTGTTTTTAACAATCCAAACGGAGCAAACGACAGCGTTGATGGCTCAATAGTAAACAGATGTTGATAGGGTAGCCGTCCTTCTGACAAACCTGCTGATGCTATCAGAGAAAAAGTGTTTGGCAGAAATCTACGTTTATAAAACGTCTCAATAGAAAGCTCCCCTTCTATCTGAGCTCGAACAAAGTTATAATCACTTCCAATCGAAGCATCACTGTAATCTATGTCGATTTGAATGCGATTCACACCAGCAAATCCAATATTTGAGACCTCACTTCCACCTGATTCAGAAACAAGGAGCCCTACTGCGAGACGGTGTATAGCACCTTCATCAATGGCTGGATTTATCCTGCGTGGTTGGTCACGAGAGCCCGTAAGACTGTAGGTGAATAATTCAGTGGAGCGCAGTGAAGTCTCCTGCAAGGCATGAAAGCCCATACTCAACCCAACGTTCTTTCGATCAATCTGGAGGCTAGACAGCCAGCCTTCTTCTAGATAATGATCCAATGGGTCTACAGAGCCAAGTAGAAAAGAGAGGCTATACGCTGAACGAGGCATCCAACGAAGCTTTTGNCGAATCGTAGCTTTTTCNACNACNCGCACCTCTCCAGTGANTCTCNTNGACTTANNNNATTGACGAGAAAGTCCGATTCCTAATTCNCGATCCCAANCTTTNCTNTGGAAGGCATACCCACCCTCAAACACNATGTCTAATTGGGCTTTATCCTCNAACTCCCCAAATTTCTTTGACACTTCACCCCCAACATAGGCTCCATTCACACGATCAACCCGAATCACAGGGGTATAATACTCAGTAACCAAGTCTACAGCTTTACCAAGAGGCCCTTCACCTAAAAACGTTGTTGAATCCTGATCGTCATCAGAATCATCCAACATTCTGGCCAAGAATCCAGTAGGCTGAAATGCCTTATCAAGTGTCATCGTGCTATCAAGCTCTCGATACGCAGTATCCTCTTCACGTGTAAGTGGGACCCTTGTGCGCCCGGCCTCTCCGATTTTTGTGGAGGCAATAGATACGGAGTCCACGGTAACCATATCCTCTTCTTCCAAAATTACACGTGGAATAGCCGTATTTACATCATAGGTAGCGACTCTAGCAATTTGATTTACGTGAATTGCTGGGAACTGAAGTCCAGGTAGGCCAATTTTGATCGTACCCTCTACCCGAGAGTCTACTGGCAACCAGTATTCCTTTCCATAATTTGAATACTGTTGGCTATACGTAAATGAAACTTCTTGTGCAGGAGGGGGAAAGGTAATCACGTTTCCTGGTCGAAGATTCACCTCAAGTAATGCATAATCATCGGCCAGCACATAGATTGTTCCTTCAAATGTTGGTTGAAGTTGACGCCTGGGTTGTACCTCTATTTTGTAGATCAACTGGTCATCAATCCGCTCATAGTCAAGAAGTTTGAACTGGTAATAGTCGAGCGCATCTGGATGGGTAACCCCAACGACGTTATAACTCAAAATCTCAATGTTATCATCGTAAAAATTAGGTAAGTCATTTACACCTATTGGGATAATGGTATCATCAAGATTGGATGTTTTCTCATACGTCTTTAGTATTTCACGATATCCTTGATCACGGTCCCAGTACACATCATTAATGGACTCTGAAATCAATACAACCGAACTGTCATTAGATAGCGATAATCGAGTGTATGCTTCTGCTTTAAAGGAATAAAGCCCTTGTTTCCATACTTGCTTACGAGCTATAACACGCTCCATAATGGATAATGCGGGATCATCTTCCGTAATAACGAGTTCAGGTAGCTCCGCAATGGATGGGCGAAGGAAAATATCTACCAAAGAATCTCTTGGAGACTCGATTCGAATGGTTTGGGTTTGGTATCCAAGGAAACGTGCACTCAAAACTGCCGGGAGTGAGTCTATATAAATCTCGAAACGTCCTTCTGCATTGGATACTGTCCCTCTATACGTCCCTAGAATTTGTACCGTTGCCGTTGGCAAGGTCTCACGACTCTCGGAATCGTATAATGACCCCACGACTTTAACACCTACATGGAGAGAATCTGGTTGAGTGTGTGGAGTGCTCTGCGTAAGTGTTACATACCCATCCTTATCAATGGTTGGGTAGTCAGAAGAGCCCTTTCGCTCTGCATATACAATACTCACATTTGCGAGAAAATATACTAGAAGTACTATGGAGTAACGGATTTGCATAAGGTATTTTACTTATCCCAGACTGGGTTTGTATACGAATGGTACTGCAGATAGTTCGACTCTAGAGTAAGTCCCCTAGGGCTGTTTGTGCGTCTGTATACATAAATTCAAACCCATGGTCTTGGAGTGCATAAGGCATGACCCTCATACTACTCAAGATGGGTTGAGCGGCCTCGCCAAAAAGCAGTCGTAAAAGTGCAGGTGGAACAGGAAACCAGGAAGGTCGTCTCAACGCCCATCCAATCCCTGAAGCAAACTCACGCATGGTGACAGGTTCAGGAGCACATACATTATACGCACCTCGAAGCTCTGTCTGCTCCATGGCATAGAATAGTGCCCTCACAACATCATCTATATGTATCCAAGGCAAATAGATGGAGGGATGCCCAACGGGACCACCCAAAAACCACCGGAATGGCGGTTCCATTTTCTGCAACACACCAGACCCTTTCCCTAATACAACCCCAATCCTGGGAATTGCCACTTCCACTCCCAAAGACTCTGCACGCATGGCCTCCTCTTCCCAGGCCTTACAAACATCCGCTAAAAAATCATCGCCATATGAGGCTTTTTCTGATACGATTTGATCTCCTTTATCTCCATAAATGCCCACTGCAGATGCTGAAATCATCAATCTAGGTTTGGATTCTACTTGACTCATAGCGTCTACCAATGCGCGCGTTGTGTTCACACGACTAGAATGAATCGCATCTTTCACCTTTGGACTCCATCGACGTCCAGCAACAGATTCCCCTGCCAGATGAATGACGACATCCACGNNTTCCATNGCAGCAGTGAGCTCGTCGGGATCCCATGAGATTTTCTTGCAGTTACGAGCAGAAGGATAGGGTAGGTTGTCAGGATTTCTGGAGACCAATACGAGGTAATATCCTTCCTGGAGGCACGCTTGAACCAAATGGGATCCAATGAAACCGGACGCTCCCGTGATCAAAATCGTTTCTTCGGGGGATGTTACGTTTTGCAAGGTCATGGGGCTAAAGGGATATCGTCACATATAATTGCATGTAGAGCCATACAAATGGAATGGAAAGGGTTAGAGAGTCAAATCGATCCAAAAAACCACCATGTCCTGGAAATAATCGTGAGGAGTCTTTCACGCCCGCAAATCGTTTCAGTCGACTTGCAATTAAATCCCCTAATGGGCCAAAAAAAGCAATAATCGCGATTAATGGGCTCAACCATATGACGTCTTCCATCGCGATGATTGCCTGAATAGGCGGATAGGTTAGCATAAAGAGGATGCCCAGAACAAACCCAACGATGGTTCCAAAGAGTCCAAATGCAACTCCTTCCCAGGTTTTGCTTGGGCTAATGCTGGGGGCTAAAATTCGACGTCCATATCGACTCCCACCAAAATAGGCAAAGATGTCATTTCCCCAGATCATTAAATATGTCATCAAAAGGAGAAAAAAGCCCTCTTGTGTAGACACTGTTCCCATGAAGTCAGTCACTCGTAACTCCATTAATAATCGAAACGATACTGGCGCATAGACACCAATGAAGATCATTTGAATCGTATCATTCCATACCGGTACTCCCTCACGTGGCCATGGAGACAACACCAAAGTGGTCAAAAAGAGGGTCACTCCAATGAGTAATGTCCAGTTTGTTGGGAATAAAAGCGTTAGTAAAATCGCCGTGGCCAGTGAAAAGGAAACCCAGCGTGCAAGCTTCTTTCTAGAGGGGTGAATCGTAGACCATTGGAGCATCTCAAAGACCATGAACAGCGCGATTGCCCCCATCATCCACCGAAATGGCCATTGCCCAAACCATGTGATTGCCACAAAAAATGCGGCACCTGGAGCAGCAAACGCAACTCGCTGACGCAAATTACTCATGGTCAAGAAATGCTTTTGCTTCCTCAACTTTATCCGTAGGCACGTAAATATATACTAAGGACATCTCTCCTATGGTAAGTGAATACGCCGTATCTCGTTTGGAGAGAACCTCAACAGGGATATTGGCGTCGCGAATCGGGCCTGCAATCAATTCAGCCTCAAGCTCCGTCTGTGTTTGTGCAATACAACTCCAGCCGTCAATGGCGTTTGGTTGTGAGTCTTTAAATAGTGGCATGTGATTTTGCCCGTTTGAAATGGTTCCAGAACATCCGACCTAGGATGAGTGTGCCGATAACACTACCTACAATATACAAAAGCGAAGGCGGGGTCTCCGTTCCCATTTGGACCATCGGCGAATCGGGTGCAAACCGAACCAAAAGTACTGCACCTGCATTATTGATAAAATGTGCCACCATAGCTGGAATAATAGATCCTGTAGCCACAGTAATGGCTCCTAATGCTACTCCTAATAATGCTAGTGGTAACATATTTGTCAGTTGCAGGTGATACAAACCAAACAACACACCTGATAACAATACAGCCATCCATGTAGATGTGGATCGTTCAAACGAACGGAGCAGGTACCCTCGAAAGAGTACTTCTTCACAGATGGCAGGGACGACTGCAATATGAAATAATGCAAGTCCTAATGCTCCTTCCTGGCTGATGTAGGATTGGATCATTTCAAGTTGCGAGTCTTGCAAGGCCTGAAGTGATTCAGGAACAGGAAGCAGTCCATTTATCCAGCCTGATGCCCAGACCAATGGTTGAATCACAATAAATGCTATTGCAGCAAGTACAGAGCCCTGAAAAATTCCCGTTGTTTGTTGGAGCCGAAGGTAGCGGGATCGATGATCATTGGCTGCAAGATGCCATCGTGTAACTGCCCACGTTGCGATGCCCAAAAATGTAATCTGACCAATAGAGTTCCCAGCAAAGAGAAAGGATGCTTGATCTTGTAGAGCTGCCGTTGGATCACCTTCGACCAAAGCTCCTGGGTCGCCAAAAATCATTAGAAGAGTGATTGCAGCCACCAATCCTGCAATCTGAAATAGAAAAAAGGCTCCCACCATCCAAAAAAGTGAAAGCCCTAGATCTGAAAAGCCATTTCTGTGAGCAAAAGATCGCTCGTCAGCTTGAAAGCTCATAGACGCAACATGGTTGGGTATAGCCTAAAACTCGTCTTTCTGTGCAAAAAGCTTCACCGCTAACAAAGAGGTCAAAACATTCACAATCATAAGTACAACTGCGCTAATGGCTGCTGTTTGAAGGACTCCTGTTAATGTAAATTGCTTTTGGAGGCTCTCGACGGTTGAGTCTATCGCTTCATCGGGAATATTTGGCATTTGTTCCATATTAGCAATGGTTGAGCGAATGATTCCATCCGCATATCCTGGGTCGATGAGGTACCAAACTTGTGAGAGAGCTACAGATGCAACAGTAATAACAAGGGCAATTTGAACACCTACCAAGGAGCCTTGTCCAAAGGACATGACTGGATTTCCCTCTTTTACTATGGCACGTACCGCTAAAAACCCTGCAAACGCCGTCAAAAAGCATGTAACCACGCCACCAATCGCCGTGGGGCCAAAAAAGCTGCCTGATGGCTCGGAATTGATTTGAACATAGCCCATTGCAATTTGAAGAACCGTGGAAACAATGCCGAAAATGAGGCCATATAGTAAAATGATACTGAAAGGAGACCCTGAAGATTGAGACAATTCTTGATCAGACATGTGGAAAAAGATTAGTTGGATGTAAAGTGGAACGCTTCTTGGATAGAGTATACCAAAAACAAGCCAAACCCAAAGCCTAAAATCGCTCGACTATCCAGCGTATTCACCCACAAACCACCCTGATTTCCCGCGACATCCACCACTTGAATTGCAAACCACACCAAGGCCATCCATGCAAGACGTTTGGGCCACGTCTCTTCTATCCATACCGCAAACCACGGAATCAGAGCATGCAGCCAAGCACCCCACATCACACCGCTAAAAATGCCAAAGCATCGGCTATTCACTGCCATTTGTATGCCATCAAATAGGTAGGTTCGATCTGCAAGGGCATGACAGACGGATGAAAAGGCGATATAATGCCAATGGGATAATATTGGAGCCTCCTCAAGATAGACGCCAGGGCCTAATGTGAATATCCAAAGGAGTGTGAAAAAACCTGCCGCAAGGAATGGGGCAACCCTTTGAACACCTAGAGACTGCTGTGTCATTTTTTGGTTGTCGTGAAAGCGCCCATCGCCGTGTATTTATCTACACGCTGCTGAATGAGCTTCTCTGTCGAAAGAGATCCAAGGCGATCCAGGCTTTCAATACATTGCTTTTTGACAGTCTCAATAGCAGCTTTCGGATCACGATGCGCTCCGCCAAGTGGCTCTTGAAGCATCCCATCAATGATTCCAAGCTCAATCATATCGGGTGCAGTTAGTTTTAACGCTTCCGCTGCCTGTTCTTTATAATCCCACGTTTTCCACAAAATAGAGGAGCAACTCTCAGGCGAGATGACCGAGTACCATGTATTCTCCAACATATACACCTCATTACCCATACCAATACCGAGTGCACCCCCGGATGCGCCTTCTCCAATCACAATTGTAATGATGGGCACCTTGAGTGTGGCCATCAGGCGTAGGTTTCGTGCGATCGCTTCCCCCTGCCCTCTCTCCTCGGCCTCAAGTCCAGGAAACGCTCCAGGTGTGTCTAAGAATGTAATCACAGGGATCCCAAATTTTTCGGCCAGCTCCATTAATCGATAGGCTTTGCGATACCCATCCGGGTTTGGCATGCCAAAGTTACGATACTGACGATCCTTGGTTGTGCGTCCTTTTTGTTGTCCAATCATCATCACTCGCCGACCCTCCAGCATAGCGAGACCACTTACAATTGCTGGGTCGTCCGCATAGGCACGATCTCCATGGAGCTCGACAAATTCGCTACACATGTGATCTATATAATCGAGTGTGTAGGGGCGATCCGGATGGCGAGCAAGCTGAACTTTCTGCCAGCGAGTTAGATTACTGTAAATGGAGGAACGCAATTCATCCACCTTTTTTTGAAGTTGCTTGACCTCTTTACTCAACATTTTATTGTCGATAGCCTGTAATTCCTCAATTTTATTCTCGAGGTCGACGATCGGTTTTTCAAAATCAAGCGTTTGCATAAGGCAATATGGTCAGATTCTATGGTTTTTCCTTGATATCCATGCGTTCGGCAAAATAATCACAAAAATCACGCATATCTCCAGTGATTCGCTCGTCCTTCGTGGCACGTTCAAGTGAATCAGCCATGGATGTGAGTGTCTGGTGAAAAAAGATTTTCATTTCATCGACCGTCATTTTATGCGTCCACAAATCAAGCTTGAAGGTGTCTTTTGTGCGAGAGTCCCATAATGAAAGGAACATCGCTCGACTTTCTGTCTCGTCAAGTGTCGCGGTATCATCAGCGGCCCACCGAATCTCTCTAGGAATATGATTCTCATCCACATCCACTTGAATACGGATTTCTTTGGTTGTCAACGAGGTGTCAGTCTTAGAGTCAGCCATAGGGCCAATGGATCGTGTTAAATTGCATAATGTGCATCGAGGAAAGATAAAACATCCTGAAACTCTTGTGGTAAGTCTGAGTCAAACTCCATCCAATCACCACTTGAAGGGTGTGTAAATCCTAGCGTTTTTGCATGAAGGGCTTGGGTCGGGCATGCGTCAAAACATCGTTGGAACAAATGTTTTGTTGCTCCGGTATTGATCCCATATCTCACTCGATCACCTCCATACACAGGATCATGAAAAACTGGATGGTTGTGATGAGCTGCATGTACACGGATTTGATGTGTCCGTCCAGTCTCTAAACGGTATTCTACGAGCGATAGAGTCGGGTATGCCTTCACGACTCGATAATGGGTAACAGCAGGTTTGCCATAGCCTGGGTCGTCATTTTCACCCACCACCGCCATGACTTTGCGATCATGTTTGGATCGACCGATCGCTCCAAGATAGGTCCCTTCATCAGGTTCTGGGGTGCCCCAAACGAGTGCCTGATAGGTTCTAGCAGCGGTTTTTTCCGCAAATTGTTTTGATAATTCACTTAATGCATGATCATGTTTGGCAACAACAAGTAACCCACTTGTATCTTTGTCCAATCGATGTACAATACCAGGACGTATTGTGTCATGATCTTGTTGAGGAAGCCCATCTTTCCCACCCGTATGGTATAAAAGTCCATTTACAAGTGTCCCCTCCCAGTTTCCAAATGCCGGATGAACGACCATACCAGCTGGTTTGAGCACAACAAGCAAGTCGTCATCTTCATACCTGATATCGAGATCCATTTGTTCAGGTTGTGCTTCTTTGGGTGGGGGTTTGGGTAAATCGATGTCAATGACATCACCTGCTTGGACGATATAGGAAGATTTTTCCCCTTTTTGATTGACCTTTACGTATCCATCCTTGATTGCTTGCTGAACCTTTGACCGGGTTGCATTTTGGACAAAGCCAGTGATATACACATCGAGTCGAACCTCTGTGTGTTGACCTTGGGGTACTTCAAAGGTCATTTGAGTGGTCTCAGAGGAATCTGGGTCAAGTTCATGAGATCCATGTTGGGTAGAGTGTAAGGAATCCATATTGGGTGTATCCATATAGAGTAATGTACAAAGGTTCGAAAACTCACTGCGGACAATTCTCATCCTTCGTACTTTCGGGGGACACAGCGAAGGCGCATAGTATGCTTACACAACTACACATTTCCAATTTTGCACTTATCGACGAACTCGAAATTGAGTTTGGTCCAGGGTTCACCGTATTAACCGGTCAAACTGGAGCTGGTAAAAGTATCATTATTGGGGCTCTACACATGATTCTTGGAGAAAGGGCGGATACGGAGATGATCCGTCACGGAGAGTCCAAAGCTGTGGTCGAAGCGTGGGTGGATATTTCGAAGCAAAGTGCTGTTCAAGGAGCCATTCAAGACGTTGTCCAAGTGGAGGATTCAGAGACACGCAAGCAAACACTGATTTTACGACGAGAAATTCGTAGCTCTGGAAGTAGAGCCTTTATCAATGATACACCCGTGACCGTTGCACAGATGCGTCAGATTGGCAATCAACTCGTAGATCTGCACGGTCAACATGATCACCAGATATTGCTGAATGAAGATGAGCAAAGAGGGTTGTTGGATCAACTTGGGAATGTGCCCCATGCTCGACGTGCGTATGAAGAAGCCTACAAAGAGACTCAACAAATTTACCAGGAGTATACCCAGGCTCTACGCCAAAAAGATACCGCTGATCAACGATTGCAACTGATACAATTTCAGCATAAGGAGCTCATGGACGCAGCTCTTTACCCGGAGGAGGAAGAAGAGCTTCGTGCTGAAATGAATCGACTCGATAAGTTTGAAGACCTTCAAAGCAAAGCAGGACACATTGTGAGTCTTGGCCAAGATGAGGGAAGCGGAGTCATAGAGCAGCTTCGAAAACTCAAAGGACTTCTTAGGGAGTTGCACGACTTGGAACCACAATTTGAAACCTATCTTGAAGAGTGTACATCCGCACAAGTAAGCTTACAAGATCTGTTTGATTTTACGGAGCAGTATCTCGATACCCTAGAGTTCAATCCCTCTAGATTGGAAGAGTGTCGACAACGGTATGCAAGCCTGCAGAGACTTGAGAAAAAATATACCCTCACATTGCAAGAGCTCATCGAGTATCGAGATACCATTGGAGAAGAAATTGCCTCTTTTTCATCCTCCGAAGAACGTATCGAACGCCTTGAAGACGCTTATCGAACAGCCAAAAAGACACTTGGTGAGAAAGCTATTGCACTCCATCGTGCTAGAGTCGAAGAAGGAGAAAAAACGGCTCGTGCGATCGAAAAAACATTGGACGCTATAGGGATTCCTGATGGAGAGCTAAAGGTTGAGTGTACGTGGTTGACACAGGATGGATTTGAGGTTCAAAAAGCAGATTTACAAGATGAACTAGACTCAAGTCCACAAAACGAAGCGTCGATTCCCTCAACTATTCACTGTCTAGAGCACGGAGCAGAGTCCGTTCGACTGCTCATTCGTACAAATAAGGGTGAAGCGCTCAAACCGCTTGCAAAAATTGCATCGGGTGGGGAGATCAGTCGCATTATGCTTGCCATTAAATCGATTTTAGTCGAACAACAATCGTTACCTGTGATGATCTTTGACGAAATAGATACGGGAATTAGTGGCGGTATTTCAGAGAAAGTTGGTCGCAAGATGAGAGAAATGTCACGGCACTGCCAAATTCTTGCTATTACCCATCAAGCTCAAATAGCCTGCCAGGCAGATCATCATCATAGAGTTTGGAAGCAAGAAGTTGAGGGTCGTATGGTATCTACACTTGAACCGCTTACACAACAGGGGAGAATTGAGGAGTTAGCCACACTGTTAAGTGGTGAAGACCCCTCCAGTTATAGCGCAGAATTGGCCAAAGAGATGTTAGATGCCGCCCAAAAAGAAATCCAACCCCTTACGCAGCAGTCGTAGCTGCTAATTCAAAGTGCTCTTGTGCTTGAGATACAATCTCATCCGCGATTGCCAAGCATGCAGTTGCAGCTGGGCTTGGTGCGTTTAGTACGTGAATTTGACCTGGAATCCGTTCGTAATAAAAATCGTCAAGGATTTCACCACTCGGCAACAATGCCATGGCTCGAACGCCAGCAGGAGCGGTTTTTAGATCAGAAGCTTGGACGGCTGGTACCAATTCTTGCAACCCCTTGACGAACGCACCTTTGGATGCAGAACGAACCATTTCATCAAGTCCCATTTTCCAGTGTTTTGCTGCCATCTTCCAAAAACCGGGGAATAAGAGCGTTTCTACGGCTTCTGGAACATCTAAGTCGAGCTTGTGATACCCTTCACGTTTAAATGCAAATACCGCATTNGGACCACANTCAACTCCTCCTAAGACCATCTTTGTGAAATGAACACCCAAAAAGGGAAACTCAGGGTTCGGTAACGGGTAGATCAACGCATTTACAAGCCATTCAGAGGATTTCTTGAGCTCATAATACTCCCCTCTAAATGGGACGATTTGTAGATCGGTTTGTATGCCTGCTGCTCGGGCGACGACATCTGAATAGAGCCCTGCGCAATTCACAAGATATTTCGTTTTGTGCACGCGACTGCCAGCGTGGATATCTATCTCTGGAGAATCCGTCGATCCTTTTGAATGAATACGATCGACTTTTTCACCAAAACAAAACTCAATGCCTGCGTCCGTTAGCTGTTTCTGTAACTCTCTTGAAAATCCTACATAATCAACAATTCCTGCACATGGCACGTGAATCGCTCGAGTTCCTTCAACTTCAGGTTCAATCTCCTTCATTTCTTGGCGATCTATGACCTTGATCCCTTCAATCCCATTTTGCACTCCTCGATCAAAAATTGCCGGTAGTCGATCTGCACGGTCTTTCGCAGATTCAACAATAATTTTGCCACAAATATCATGCTTTACATCATACGTCTGACAAAAGTCGACGAGCTGATGGCGGCCATCCACACAATTCTTGGCCTTGAAACTGCCTGGTTTGTAATACACACCAGAATGAATCACACCTGAATTATTACCGGTTTGATGCGTTGCCACACGGTTTTCTTTGTCCATTACCCGGATTGTAGAATCGGGAAAGGCTTGATGGAGTTTGTAGGCTGTAGACAATCCTACGATACCTGCCCCAACAACTGTAAAATCAACCAATTTTGACATGCTCAAAGATACCGAGACTATTACGTCATGCCAAGAGGCAGGATCGAATGATTCTTGTTATCTTTGAAGGATATGATAAAATCTATGACAACATTGAACAGACATTTCGTGAAAAGACCTCACTACTTTTTTGGCAAACCCATTTCTTTTGCCTTTTTGAGCCTCATTTTGATACTTGGTTTGACCTCATGTCAAAACCAAGAACAAGGATTCCCTGGAATGAATGATCCTCAGGCTGTCATTGATGGGGCAACGTTTCAGACCTTAGAGGGAGAGCCTGTGCGTTTGTCAGATTTTGAAGGACAATTTGTGGTTGTTGACTTTTGGGAAACATGGTGCAGTCCTTGTATGGAAGTGTTTCCAGCCATGCAAGAACTCGAAGATGAGTATGGCGACAAGTTTACCATGCTAGCCGTAAATCTTGGCAAAGTTGACGATATAGAGACCGTTAAAGAGTTTAAAGAGAACAATCCTTACACATTTGCCTATTTGATTGATGCCGAAAAGGCATACGACCGATTTCAAGTTCCTGGGATTCCATTCAAGGTAATGGTTGGGCCCAATGGGGAGGTACTCAAGGCTGAAATGGGTTCTTCAGGCCGCCAAATGGACTACAATAAAGTGAAAACATTGTACGAACAGACTATGAATTAGAGCTGTCACGAACCTGAGTAATAGAGTTGCTGGTTCGGTTTTCGTCATGCCCTGCACCAGAGTCTACCCAAGTAACCCCAATTTTTTTATACGATTATTAACCCACTAAACAACGATTCATGAGTTTATCACCCAAAGAGATTCCATACAAAGTCAAAGACATCTCACTCGCTGAGTTTGGACGAAAAGAAATTGCTATTGCAGAAGCAGAGATGCCAGGTCTAATGGCCCTTCGTGAGGAATATGGAGCCAGTAAACCACTTGCAGGAGCAAGAATTGCTGGTTGCTTACACATGACGATACAAACTGCTGTCTTGATTGAAACCCTTGTAGAGCTAGGCGCAGATGTGACGTGGTCATCATGTAATATTTATTCAACCCAAGATCACGCAGCTGCGGCCATTGCAGCCGCTGGAATTCCTGTTTACGCATGGAAAGGGATGACCGAAGAGGAGTATGAGTGGTGTATTGAGCAAACCCTCACATTTGGCGCAGAAGAATTGCCATTAAACATGATTCTAGATGACGGCGGTGATTTGACAAACATGGTATTGGATCAACGCCCTGAATTTGTAGAACATATTAAAGGGATTTCTGAAGAGACGACGACGGGCGTACATCGTCTCTATGAGCGCATGGAAAAAGGGACCCTCCCAATCCCTGCCATTAATGTGAACGATTCTGTCACCAAGTCTAAGTTTGACAACAAGTATGGCTGCCGTGAGTCATGTGTCGATGCCATCCGTCGCGCAACGGATGTAATGATGGCTGGAAAGGTAGCTGTTGTTGCTGGATACGGTGATGTTGGAAAAGGGTCCGTAGCGTCTCTTGCTGGAGCGGGCGCACGAGTTATTGTAACTGAGATTGACCCTATTTGCGCTCTTCAAGCAGCCATGGATGGATTCGAGGTGAAAAAAATGGCTGATGCGGTGAAAGAGGCAGACATCATTGTGACAGCGACTGGAAACAAAGATATCCTCACCTCGAAGCATTTCGAGGCTATGAAAGACAAAGCCATTGTGGGCAACATTGGTCACTTTGACAATGAAATTGATGTGAAATGGCTAAAAGAGAACACCGAAGAGATTAACATCAAGCCACAAGTCGATATGTATCGCTTCAAAGATGGTCGTGAAGTGATCCTATTATCACAGGGTCGTTTGATGAATTTAGGAAACGCAACCGGGCACCCTTCGTTTGTGATGAGTAACTCATTTACCAATCAGACGTTGGCTCAAATGGCTCTATGGCAGCGTCCGGATGAATTTGAGGTGGGTGTTCATGTCTTACCGAAAGATCTAGATGAGAAAGTTGCTCGACTTCACTTATCAAAAATTGGTGTGGAACTTGAGGAACTTAATGACGAGCAAGCTGGCTACATCGGCGTCCCTGTGAAAGGACCCTTTAAGCCTGAGTGGTATCGTTACTAATCCAGCGAAAGCAGGTCTCGCTTTTGGATCTATGAAACAACATAGTGCGCACTTTTGGGGGTTTTGGGTCGCAATCGTGATTGCACTTTCAAGTACCCAGTGCACGCAACGAAATGAGACCGCTCAAGCACAGGCCGATGCTAAAGGTGAGTCTGCGGATGGTGTCAAGGTGATGACATTCAACATCCGCTATGATAATCCATCTGATGGGGACAATCAGTGGTCCAATCGAACTACATTTGTAGCAGATGTGATTCATAACTCGGCGGCCAGTATCGTTGGGATACAGGAGGGGCTGCACCATCAAGTTGCCACATTAGATTCACTTCTTCCTTCGTATTCATATGTTGGGGTTGGTCGTGATGATGGGGCCACGGAGGGAGAGTACACAGCCATTTATGTGGATACGACACAGTTTGAGATTATAGAAGAAGCAACATTCTGGCTTTCAGAATCTCCTGACCGCCCCTCAGTTGGGTGGGATGCATCTATGGAGCGGATTGCCACTTATGCTATACTCTTTCCTCGGCCATCTTCATCTCTTCCATCAACTCCCTTTCTTGTGGTGAATGCTCATTTTGACCATCGAGGTGAACGCTCCAGAACACAATCTGCTTTATTGATCCAGGCCAAAGTGGAGGAGTTACGACATTTTGGTGCAATGGAGTCCATTCCTGCGTTAGTTATGGGTGACTTTAATGCCAGTCCATCCAGCGACGCAATGGAGGTATTTCGTTCGTTTCTAAACGATAGTTACCATGCCACCATGTCTCCACCCATCGGACCTGTGGCTACATATAATGGATTTAAGGTTCAACCTGGCGGATATCAAGACCCAGACGGTAGAATTGATTATATATTCACCAGTGATGAGTTTTCAGTTCAAACATATGCTGCAATTGACGAGATTCGCGATGGTAGGTATGTGAGTGATCACTTTCCCATTCTTGTGGGTGTAAGGCTAGGGTTTTAATCCAAGCAACAGAGGTTTGGCGCCGATGGCTTCACATCTTGTTTGTTGAATCGAAAGGCGGTATTTTACTTGTCTTTCCTGATATGCGCCCGTAGCTCAACTGGATAGAGCGTCTGACTACGGATCAGAAGGTTGGGGGTTCGAATCCTCCCGGGCGTACAGTCACGCATTCTGCGTGGGCTACTTTACCCCTTCGATTCCCCTAAATCCACCATTTTCCTAAATGCTGCATCGTAAATAATTGAGCCAAAACTCGTTGGATGGGTGTTCGGATCATGAGTTGAAGCATGCCATATTTACTCCAGTTGCGTTGAAATGATCGGCCCATTTTCATATTCCATTCTGCTCGCTTGCCTGCTTGCTTGGCTATAAAACGCTGTTTGTGTGAATATTTGCTGAGTGATTCCTCATACTTGGACGTTGTTCCGAACCTCTTTGCTAACTCATCTGCCAGCACATCACAATCAAGCCAACCTAGATTCATCCCCTGGCCACCTATAGGACTAATAACGTGGGCAGCATCCCCTGCCAAAATTACCCGCCCTTTTACAAACGTTTCCGCCAGAAAATGTTGCACGCCAAATGAGCTAAGCATTGTTGAAGAGACCTCTGGTAGGTCAATTCCTGTTCGTTGATGAATGAGTTGTTTGAGTTCTTCGTCGGACGGATCTGTGATATACGCCTCCGTTTTGACTACCCAACGTCTGCGCCCACTCTCCAATGGAAAACTCTCCACCAAGCCGTCTTGATGGAGTGTAATCATTGCATCATCCCCAAACGACGTAGTATCCTCAAAATCACCCATCAGATATGTATCAGGATAGCGCGAGCCATGAAAGGCAATACCAGCATTCTCACGAACCATACTTTGTTTTCCATCACACCCAACAAGGACTTCACACGTGATTTGTTGCTCTTCGCCTAGACTATTGGTCACATGTACGAGGACACCATCAGAATTTTGCTCATAAGATTGCAAGGATACACCCCGTCTCACTAAGGTCTTATCGACCTCCTTACATGCTTGCTCTAGGATAGATTCTGTTTTTGATTGGGGTATACTCAATACATATTGGTGGGGCGGAGGTAAACATGAGAATTGGATAGATCCCATGTAAGAACGATTGAGGTAAGCATGGCCTTGTCGAATCTTTATACCCTCTTCTAGAAAGCGCTCTGCAATACCCAGATGAGTGAATAGATCCAGGGATGGAGGATGAATCCCAATAGATCTTGAATGGACTGTAGGCGTCTCATTTTGCTCGATGACCATACACTCTACTCCTTTTTTTCGCAAGCACAGTGCCAAACAAAGTCCTGTGGGACCACCTCCTACAATCAAAACGGGTATCTGCATAGACGTTGTCATTTGGTACTCATCAATAACGTCAATGGTAATAACCACAATGGCCATTGACGCCCCATGTGAACTCTTCGCGCTCTATTGTTTTTCATGGTCACTAGCTTGATATGTCACGACTACTCTAAATGGCCATATTTTGTTCACACTCCAAGATGTTGGGAGAACGTCTCTCAATTCTTGAACAGTATAGCTTCGTTGAATCGATCGAAGCCCATCGCCCCTAATAAAGGTTCCTGAAAATCGTCCAAGCGTTGCAAGGCTAAATAAACCATAGGCAAGATCACTACGATGAATATCATTAAATAGCACAAGACCTCGATCATTGCATAGCAATTCGGCATGGTTACAGAGCTCAAGACATTCTTCATTGGACATATGGTGAAGAACGTGGTTGGTGATGATCAAATCAAACGTTAAACCCTCACCAATAAGCTCCTGTGTATGCCCTTGCCTATATGAAATGTGAGTGTCTAATGAATGGGGTTGAGTCCTTTCATGATTGGACCAACCACGTTGAGATATATAGTCTAAAGCTCGTCGATCTATGTCAAGTGCGGTGGCTTTCACAACAAGTCCGTCCTGAGCGGCCCACCGACAAATGGCACGAGTGATATCTCCACCTCCACTTCCAATGTCTAGCAGTGTAAGTGCTTCATCAAGTTCTCGGGCCATTGGGCGTATGTAACGAATATACAGACCCCTCCATCCTGCGAGATTCCGATTTACCCTCTCAAAAGCATCGTATGTCCTAAACAACGCCTCTTGGTCGCACAACGGGTTGTCCATTTTTTCGTGCAAATCAAGTCGTCGATTATTCAAAAAAAGAGGCATAGATAGACCTATGTCACGAGATCCATCGTTTGCGAAATACACC
>PR_CR_10_Liq_1_inCRDRAFT_1000554_pt1 | contig 23129 bp, 20 predicted proteins | sample PRCRCaboRojoPR_3_FD_10241 | JGI IMG/M metagenome (IMG submission 10241)
GCTCGTCTGGCGGTGCCGATCCAGACTCGGCCGCGTGAGCAGCGTAGTTCTGCCCGATGCACACAACAGTGCGAATATCGGCGACCGGGGGGCCGATGCGATGCCCGGTAATGTCCATGGCGGGCAATTGCCCCGCCTCGAGCGCCCCACTGATGCGCGTGAGACCGTCTTCGCTGAGGAATTGGGCATCCACATCGGTGGTAAGCGGACGCAGATCGAAAGCTGCTCCATCCACAAGAACAACGGGCGTCTCGCTGCCTACCCGACCCACACGCATGACATTCACGACTTCCCTACTCCTTCGCTCTCGAAATTGTGATGAGTTGGGTCAGCTGAGGTTCGGCGCTAACAGGATCTTGCTCGCATCGCGTGAATAGGAAGCAAGTTCCCGAAAGACATCTGGTCCAGCGGACAGCGGCTCTACCGCGTCTACGAGCGCAGACGCAGTCTCGACGTTACGACCTAGCCAATCGACGGTGGACCGGAAATCCTCCATCGAATAGCAGAACGTGCCGATCAACTCGCGCTCTCGCACGGAGATCTCGAACGCACTGAGCGACAATTGGGGTTCCGCCATGCCTATCAGGATCAGACGTCCGCCCCGCCCGGTGATCTCCAGACCCTGACTGATCGAATCACTAGAACCGACGGCATCGAAGATCGTCCCGACAACCATGCCTGTTTCGGAGATGGTCCCCGACAATCTTTCCGGGGCTACCGCGGTGAATCCTAATGACTCGAGCAGAGCGCGACGCGAGGCTAGCGACTCGGATACGACGATGTCAGCAATTCCGGCTCGCGCCGCCCCGAGTGCAACCGCCTGGCCAATCGGACCTCCGCCGATCACGACGATCGCCTCACCTGGCTGCAAACGTGCTCGTCGTACGGCATGCCAACCTACTGCCAGTGGCTCGACCAGCGCACCCAGATGCTCAGGGGTCCCCTCCGGCAGTGGCAGAAGATTCGCCATCGGAGCGACCATCAACTCGGCGAAAGCGGCGTCCCACTCGGGAACCACGCCGATAACCCTCAGCGACTCACATCGCTGCTCCTCATGCTGGACGCACGCTGGGCAGGTACCGCAGGACATGGCGGGATTGACCACGACGACCTGTCCCTCGTGAAGGTGATCGCTGCCGGCGCCAAGCCTCTCGATCCGGGCCACCGTCTCATGGCCCATGACCTGCTCGGGATGCCGCCTGCCGGTATGCCCTGTGTATCCGTGCAGATCACTACCGCACACTCCGGTGGCAACAACCCGCAGGAGCGCCTCATCCGGCCCCGGATCGCGAACATCTCGTTCCTCGACCTGTAGTTCCCAGGGACTCTTGAATACCAATGCCCTCATGACGCCTCTCCGCTCCAGGTATCCCGAAGTTCCGCAACTGCCCGCACACCCCGGACGACGGCCTCACTGCTGTTGGCCAGGGAGATACGAACCCATCCATTTCCGTTCTCACCGAAAGCCGTTCCCGGCGCTAATGCGACCTGCTTGCGCTTGACCAACTCCAATGCGAACCGATCGCTATCGCGCCCATCGATGGAAACCCACAAGTAAAAGGCACCCTCGGGCTCCAGGTAGGACAAACTCATCTCTCGGCACACTCCGAGCGCCGCGTCCCGACGCCCTCGATAGGCCGCAACCATCTCCCCCACGCATTCCTGGGAACCCGTCAATGCCCCGAGTGCGGCGTACTGTGCAGGACCCGAGACGCACGAAATGAGGGGCTCTTGCACCTTGGAGAGCGTCTCGGCTATCGACGAGGGAACTGCGGCATAACCCACACGCCAGCCGGTCATGGCGTAGGTCTTGGAGAAGCTGTACGTCGAAATAACGCGTCCTTCCGAATCCACCAAAGAGGGGCTAGGACAAGAATCCGCAAAGACAATCTGGTCGTAGCACTCATCGGAGACGATCAGTAGGTCCTTTTCGCTCGCTACCGCGTACAGGTCCTTCACAAGTTCCATCGTTGGAACAGACCCGAGCGGGTTTGACGGGAAGTTCACGAGCAAAACTCGCGTCCGATCCGACACTCGTTCGCGAATGTCCTGAGGATCGGGCAAGAAACCGTTTTCCGCCTTCAAGGGGTAGAAGACGGCCTTCGCCGAAAGCAGGTCGGCCATCATCCGAAAGTTCGGCCAGCCTGGATCCGGGAGGAGGATCTCATCGCCCGGGTCGAGCATGGTGACCAACGAGGCATAGATCGCCTCAACCGCTCCGGCGGAAACGATTACCTGATTCGGGTCGACCTGATACCCGTTGACTCTTGCGACCTTCTCTGCCAAGGCTTCACGCAGCATCGGGATGCCTGCGTTGGGTGAATAACGAGTGGCTCCGTCGGCGATCGCCTGCATGCCGGCCTCCCGTACGTGCTCAGGAGTCGCGAAATCCGGCTCACCCACCTCCAAATGCACGCATTCAGGTGTCCTCCATGCGAGGTCCATGATTTCCCGAATGCCAGACCTAGGCATCTGCACAACAGATTGACGCGCTCTCATGAGTCGCCTTTCACCTCAATTCCTAGGATTCGTTCAGCATTTCCACCGAGTAGCAGATCCCCGACGGAATCGTCGATTCCCGGTAGTTGGTGCGCGGGAAGGTCAATGAGTGCGCGGTATCCCGGTTCCTCCTTGATCCACGGCCAGTCGGAGGCCCACATGAGCCGAGTCGGGCCGAAGGCTTCCAGTAGTCGCCACGAGACCCCGCGGAGATCCTCATAGGGGTAACTCTCGCGACTGAATGCGTAATGCCCACTAAACAGCACTGCCACGTTCGGATGTTGTGAGAGTTTCTCGACGATTTCCAGACTCGGCGGTGGAATCGCGGCATCGATCCTTGGCCGACCCCACTCGTCACACGCGAATCCGGATTGGCAAAAGCCAAGATGGTTGAGAACGACGGTGAGATCGGGGTAGCGCTCAATCACGCCAGCCAACGCTCGCAACTGGTGCTCATCGGAATAGAACCACGCTGCAACGCCAGCCCTCTCAAGTTCCGCCAGCATCTCAAGGAAAGGACCAGGTACCTCACCGGATGCATCCGCACCCAACGTCCAGACCCGAAAACCCACGAGTGGCAGTGCATCCAGGCGCCGCCGCAGATCCTCTGCGGGCGAAGGGGCCGTCGTATCCATCACCGCCACGGCTGAAAACCGCCCGGGGTGTTGGTTCATAGCATGGATGACGTACTCGTCATGCTCATCAAGACTTACGAGAACTGAGTGCGAGACCCCTTCAGTGTCGGCATACCTCAGGTACTCCTCAACTTCGGCTCGTCGCTCTTCTGGATGGAGCGGATGTACGCCCCGTGGGTACTCAGCACTCAGGGCCGTGAATAAGTGCATGTGAGCGTCGATAATCGGCCTAGTCACGAGGCTTCCTCCCTGCCAGTCTGCGCAGCCCCTCCTGGGTTCGCGCTCGCTCCTCGGACAGGTTCGAGAACAGCTTTCCTCCGATACCCACTGCTACGGCTCCTGCATCCAGCCACGTGGTTGCCGTCTCGACACTGACGCCCCCGGTCGGGATAAAAGACACGGAGTCGAATGGACCTTGCAAAGAACGCAGATAGTCGACACCTAGTGAACCGGCCGGGAAAAGTTTCAGCAGAGTCATTCGCACCCTAATTGCCTGCTGGATGTCCGACGGCGTCATCACTCCCGGCAAATGCGCAATATCTGCTCGTTCACATGCTGCAACAACATCGACATCCAGGCCGGGAGCAACTGTGAAGGTAGCGCCCGCCGCAGCCGCTTCCGTGACATGCGAACCTGTCAGCACGGTTCCCACTCCCACCTCGGCAAAACCCGCCTGCCGGGCTTGATCAACGACATCCGGCCACTGTGGCGTGTTGGTAGTCACCTCCAACATCTCGATACCTGATCGGGCGAGCCACTGCAGGGTTGCCGCAGGATCTAGCCCAGCGCTCTCTCCTCGAATGATGGCAATGACCGGTAGTCGAGTCTCTAACTTCTGTTGGAACGCCTCTTGTCGCGTGAATGTCATCGACGAACCCGACGCTCATCGACGGAACAAATCTCATCTCTCCGGAAGCTCGCTGAGTCGCCGGGATGAGTCTGCACCCAGGCAGAGGCCCGTGAGGAATAGACGGCAGCCAACTGCGGATCGATTCCTTGTTCCAAAGCGGCGATGAAGACGCCTGCGCCGGCATCTCCGGCTCCGATCGGATCGAATTCTACCCTCGCACTCAGCCTCGACAGTGACGCTTCGACCGACTACTTGAATCAAGTTGACACCCTGCCCGCCAACACGTCCGTGTCGGTTCGCGATGACGACATACTCGAGATCGAAGTTGGCAAGAGCCTTTTGAGCGGCGGCAACAGAGTCGTCACCTAAGCTGAGGATGTCCCGCAAGTCATGGGGCGAGGCAAAGAGCACATCGATTTGCGGCAGGATATTTTTAATCCAGCCCTGCATGTCCTGGACCGTGCACAACTTGCTGCGGTGGTTGATTTCGAAATAGCGACGACGATTCCCCCCGGGAGTTAGTAGCGCATGGACCAATTCACGTGGCCCCTCTCCAAGAGCCAAGGTGATCCCTGACGCGAATACCGCCGTCGACTTCTCCAGGAGGTGCACCACATCGAAGTCGGCGGGGCTTGCGTAGCAGCAAGCTGACCCGTCGCGGTCGTAAGTGACGGTCACACCGCGCGGTTCCGCACCGATTTCGATGAAGTAAGTTCCGACTCGCTCAGGACCGTGGGCGATCACCGGTTCGACGCCATTGGCACGAGCGTGGGCGACGATCCGGTCTGCCAGCACTGAGTCCGGCAATCTGCTGACCCACCTACTCACCAGACCCATGCGACTGGCCGCTATGGCGGCATTGAGCTCGGCTCCCCCCACTCCGAATTCGAGGAAGCGGCTGGCAGCCAAGGCGCCTCCGTCTGACGGCGACAGCCGCAGCATTGCCTCCCCCACGGTCAGAAGTGCCGATTCGGTCATGTGCGAGAACCCCTCCTTTGCTACAAAGAGGGCGATAGCGAGGACGATGATCGCCCCTCGGAACAGCCCCTGGCTGTATTGGGAAACACCGATCATGTTCAAGGCGTTGTCTATCAGGATCAGCAAAACGGCGCCGCCGATAGCACCAATGAGCCGTCCCCGGCCGCCAAGGAGGGAGGCACCGCCGATGATGACGGCCGTGATAGCCGACAACTCGAGGCCCTCACCCGTGGTCGGGGCTCCCACTCCGGCGCGCGAGACTTGAGCGATGCCCGCGGTGACCGCGAACAGCGAACACAGCACCATCGCCCAGGTGATCACCGGGCCACTATTCACGCCTGACCGCCTCGCCACTTCCTTGTCGCCCCCGACCGCATAGAGCCGCAAGGAGAGTCGGGAGAAGTGGAACCACGCGAACAGCAAAGCCAACATCACCAATAAGGCGATGAATGCATACGGAATTGGGCCAACGGATCCGTAGAAGAAGTTGATGACACTCGTCGGAACGCTACCTACGCCCTTGACCGTATAGGCCAGTACCAACCCCTCCAGTACCGAGAACATACCGAGAGTGACGATGAAGGCCGGTGCCTTGAAAACCACGATGAACAGCGAGTTCACCAGGCCAACGGCTAGTCCGATCGAGTAGGCGAGCGCAGCTGCAATGAGGAACTTGCCCATGTCCCCATCTCCGATGCCGGAGACAAGAACCGCGGTCAACTTGACAAGTGCCGCAACGGAGAGATCGATCTGTCCCGCGATGATCGCGATGAACAAACCACAGGTGATGATGATCAGCGGAATCGTCTGACCAAGAACGTTTGGAATATTGCGCTCTGTCAAGAACGTATCGGAGGTCAACGATGCCACTGCTGCAAGAACAGCGACGATGATCCACACCGCGTAACCATTGATGAACAGACCGGAAACGCGTTCCTTCACGGTGGTCATGCATTCCTCGCAGAACTCAGTGACAGGACATTGGCTTCAGAGGCTTCATCGCCGACCAACTCACCGACGACTATGCCGTCGTGTACGACCAGGATTCGATCGGTCAGCGCCAAGACATCCTCGATTTCCGAACTCACGACGATGACCGCGGCGCCTCCTTGGGCCACCTGGCCCACGATGTCGATGATTTCCGACTTCGCACCGACATCTACGCCTCGCAGAGGTTCATCCAATAGCAGCAACTTGGGCTTGGTGCTGATGCATCTGGCGAGTACCACCTTCTGCTGGTTACCACCCGAAAGTAGGCGAACCTCTTGGCCGGGCCCGGCCGTCTTAATCGACAAGCGATCGATCATCTCGTTGGTGTGCTTGCGGCCGACCACCGATCGTAACCAACCCCAGTTCGCCAGACGACGGAGGATGGACAGGGTCACGTTATTGAGCACGGACTGGTTCAAGATGAGGCCAAGGCGCTTTCGATCTTCCGGCACCAAGACGATTCCCTCTGAAATGGCTCCGCGGGGTGTTCGCACACGTATTTCCCTGTCACCCAAATGGACCGCCCCCGAGCTTGGCGGTTGCAGGCCGGCGAGCATGCGCAGGATCCGGGATCGCCCAGAACCCGTCAGTCCGGCAATTCCCAGGATCTCTCCCGAATGCACGGTGAAATTCAGCGTCTTGTCCCCCGTGCCGGGTAGTGAGACGCCGCTAACGACCAAACTGGGACCGGTGCTCGGTTCGGATTGTCCGGATTGCCACTTCGGTGGCGCGTCCAGCAAGACTTCACGGCCGACCATGGCCTTGATCATGTCCCCTTGCGTGAGATCACCTCGTGGCTCGTCAAGCACTTTGCGGCCATCGCGCATGACACACACCTCGTCGGCGATTTCCATGACTTCGTCGAGGCGATGGGTGATGTACACCACCGCGATACCGGTGCTCGTCAACCTGTTCACCATGGCGTACAGCAGAGATAGTTCATCGTCACCGAGAACCGCACTGGGCTCATCAAGAATGACAACGCGTGCGTCTCGAACGAGAGCTTTCCCGATTTCCACCAATTGCTGGTTAGCGATGCTCAAATCACCGACCGCCATTCGTGGGTCGATGTCGGTGGCACCTAANACATCGAGAACTTCGCGAGCCTTTGTTTCCATAGCGTGCAGGTCGATGAAACCCGCCCGAGATGGTTCGATTCCCAGGCTNAGATTCTGCGCCACGGTCATATTNGGCAGCAGGCTCAACTCCTGGTAGACCGCGACGACACCTCCCGCGAGAGCGTCGCTCGGGCTTGNAAATCGCACTTCGGATCCGTCGATGCGGATTGATCCGGCGTCTGGCTGCAGNACCCCGGACATGATCGAGATCAGCGTTGACTTGCCCGCACCGTTCTGNCCCAACAGTGCATGGACCTTGCCACCTTGCAGATCGAGATCTACATCGATGAGTGCCGGCACNCCGGAAAATGCCTTGCTGATACCCGACATGCGNAGGAGAGGNGCATTGCCCCCCTCCCNCGCACCATTGCCGGAATCAGCAGAGGTCGAGTGAGACCAGGATGTCATCGCTCAGTTCCTCGGCTGGAATCCACAGATCGTCACTGCAGTCCATCCGTACGTAATCGTCGATCTCGGCATCCGTGAAGATGGGCACCTCGACGTTGACGAAGCTCGAAACCGGCTCACCCTGCAAAGCAGCGAGAGCGGTATCGAGGCACTCGGCGGAGTGGGCCGGCGGGTAACCGATAGCCGCGAACTCGACGTTGTTCTCTTTCGCCAGCTTCAAGAAACCGTTGAGCGGTTCCGCCGTGATCGGAGGAACATCGAGCCCGGCTTCGTTGTACGCCTGGATCACACCGACGTTCTGCAGTCCGCTGTCTGACCAGATCGCATCGATGGAATCGCCGTACTTGCCGATCATCTGCTCCATGATGGTCTTGCCTTCAGTTGGCGACCAGTTCGTGTACTGGGAATCAAGCACCTCGATATCGGGGTACTGAGCGAACACCTCGTTGGCTCCCTCGAATCGGCTCTCAGCGGTCGGCACGCCGGGAATACCAGCGAGCATCACGATGCTTCCGGATCCACCGAGCTTCTGAGCAACCCACTCAGCTGCGAGAGCTCCGTTGAGGCGGTTGTCCCGGTCTACGCGAGAGATGTTCGTATCGGTATCCACGATGCCCGTACACAGAACTACCGGCACGCCCTCAGCAGCAGCGCGCTCGATCGGCGCCTTGATCGCCGGACCCATGGGGGTGACGATCAGCGCATCGACTCCCTTGGCCAGCAGATCGTTGATGTCGTTGACCTGCTTATCTTCCTGCCCGTCGGCACCGGCGTATTCCAAAGTCACGCCTGCTTCCTCAGCAGCAGCCTTGAGGGTCTCGTCGTAGATTGTCGCCCACGAGTTAGTCGGACCCTGTGAAGCGAAGCCGATCGTGTACGGCCCTTCCTTCGCGAACTGCGCGGTATCCACTTCGACGATTCCCGCATCCGTGGGGGTCAAGCCGGGATTGGTAAGTCCTAGCGCAGCCCAGTCCTCCTCCCATGCAGTTGCGAGTGCGTTCGAGGACGCCTCCGCGTCCTCGCCCTGCTCCCCTTCGTCGACCGCTTCATCCGCGGTCTCCTCGGCTGCAGTCTCAGCGGCCGTCTCGGCAGCCGTTTCAGCGGCTGTCTCTGCTGAATCACTGCTGCCGCTTGAACATGCTGCAACGAGTGATGCTGCAGCAGCCAAGCTGACCATGCTCAGCATTTGATTGCGTCGTGTGCGACGAATCATGTGGTGCTCCCTTCCTTCATATCGTTGTCATCTTTTTGGTTCATCGACATGCGTGTCCAAAAATTTGCCTAGACCCGCATCGGAACTGGTCGCTTTTTCCACTTCCGCCGCCAACTCGTTGTCTGAATGGCCACAGCTCCCGCGATGATCGCGCCCTTGACAACGAGTTGCAGCCACTCTTGAGCCCCGGACAGCACGATCATGTTGAGCGCTGAAGCGATGATCAGGGCACCGATAGTGGAGCGCCCAATACCGCCGATACCTCCGGCAAACGACGTCCCACCAATGACCGCCGCGGCAATGGAATCAAGGTCGTAGCCGACGCCCAGATACCCGTCAACGTAACCGATATAGCCTCCGAGGAGAAGCGCAGCGAGAACGGCAAGTAGCGAACACACGACATAGGCGCTAACCGTGACGCGAGCCGTTGGAACTCCAGCCAGTCGAGCAGCTTCGGGATTGCCACCAGTGGAGTACATCCATTTGCCCCACACGCTTTTCGTCAGAGCGATCGCGACGAGAATGAGCGCAGCTGCAGCGATGAGAGTCGGTACTGGCAACCCGAACCATCTAGCCGTGCCGACCGTCGCTAGTGCCGGCGGAACACTGCCACCCGGCACTCCTTGCGTCCACGCGGTCTGCACGCCGAGGATAAGAACGGTGGTGGCGATTGTTGCCACGAACGGCGGGACCCGTCGTGCGACCACCAGAAACGCATTGACGAGTCCGATAGCAACGCCGACGAGAATGGCAATCAAGACAGCGAATAGGAGTCGGCCATCCGAACCTTCGCTGACTCGGGCGACGACCACCATGGTCAAGGTGATGGTGGCACCAACGGAAAGATCCACGCCCCGAACCAGCAGAACCACGGTCTGACCGGCCGCGACCAATGCCAAGATCGCAGCCTGGCGACTGAGGTTGGACAGGTTCGCAGGGTTGAAGAACTCAGGCGCCACAACCAGGGCCGCAAGGATGACGACAACGAGTCCCAAAGCTGGCGTCAACTTGGACCACGCGATCCGACGATCACGTTGAGTGGTTGTGGCTGTGGTGCTCATGAGGACCCGCAGAAATCCCGGATCAGTTCGGCATAGATGGGAACCGATTGCTCAAGAGCCTGGACGCTCACCCGCTCGTCAGCAGCATGCGCGTATTCCAGCAATCCGGGTCCGAATGCCGGCAGCGTCGGTATGCCAAGCAGACCCTGCAACCACGCGGCATCCGTGGTCCCTGGGAAGACGCCCAGCGGCAGATTCTCACCAAGTGCGCGTTGGACAGCCCGCTGGCAGCTCGCGACGATTGGGTCGTCGCCGGCGACTTCCGTCGGAGGGAGCCAGTCGCGAGGTGCATCCTCAAAGCGGGCGCTGGCGCGAATACCGCGCGCCGCGAAGGAGTCGAGGAACTCGTTCAACTCACGCTCGAAAGTATCCTTATCCATCCCGGGAACGAGACGAATATCGCTTGCGAATGTGGCGAGGCCAGGAACGACCCCGAATCCGACCCCCCCTTCGACAAGAACACCGGCGTTGACTGTCGGGCTGGCACCGAGGTCGTTAGCCGGGAAGGAAGGCTTGAAATCAGCCGCGAAGGCGGTAAGCACCTCGGCCATTGCCTGGGTAGCGAATTGAAATCCCTTGACCTTCGACAGGCTGGAGTGCCCCTGTCGGCCTTCGACATCGATATAAATATTCGTGATGCCCCTGCTGATGACGTTCAAGGCGTCCCAATCGCGGTGTATTCCACCCGGCTCCCCGATGACGATCGCGTCGGCGTCAACCAGGCCTTCTTCGGCGAGGTACCGCGATCCGTACCGCGACCCGTACTCCTCGTCCGCTGTCAGGACGAGCGTCAGCCGCCCCGAAGCAAGACCTTGTTCGGCAACCTGCACGGTGGCCAGGAGCATCGCCGCGATAGCGCCCTTCATGTCACACGTCCCTAGGCCGTGGAGGTTGCCCTCGATCACCTCGCCGACAAATGGGTCAGTCGACCATTGGGCATCACCGACCGGCTTCGTATCCAAGTGGCCGCTCAGGGCGAGGTGCCGACCACCGGAACCGAAATCCAACGAGATCAAGACGTTAGGGCGTTCGGACTTCATGCCGACGACGGTGACGTCGTCCAGGCCCTTCAGCAGACAAAACTCCCGAACGGCACTGGCCATGGCCCGCTCGTCACCGGGGAGATTCGGGCTGGGCACGGATACGAAATGCTTCGTAAGTTCGACGACATCGTCCACAAGCCACCTCACCGTTCCACTTAGCGGAACTATGTTCCAACGACACCGCAAGGTATCCCCGCTCTCGCGAGCGGTCAACGGATTTGCACAGGAAAGCGATTACGAATCCGTAACCGTCGAAGCAAGAACCACCGCGCCGCGCCGACAAACGGACGAAGCACACCGACAATCAGCGTGGCGGTGCCAACCGATGCATACCGCCATCGACATCGAGCACCGTTCCAGTAGCTGAACCGGCGCGTGGGTCAGCTAGGTAGCAGATCGCCAATGCAACTTCCTCTGCAGTTACCAGCCGGCCGATCGGCTGGCGGCTCTCCAACGCCCGTCTGGCCTGTTCAGGATCGTCTGCCTGAGCCAGGAGTCGGGCAACCCAAGGCGTGTCGACTGTTCCCGGGGCGACAGCATTGACCCGTATTCCCTCGTGCAGGTAATCCGTTGCCATCGCGAGAGTCATTGCCAGCACGGCGCCTTTCGTCGCGGAGTAGACCACACGATTGGGGATTCCCGTGTGGCTGGCGACCGATGCAAGATTCACGATCGCCGGGGTATCCCCGTTTCGGAGGTAGGGGAGCGCGCTGCGCGAGACTCGGGCTACTCCGACAACATTCACATCGAGGGCTTGCATCCATTGGTCATCGGTGTTGGCATCGACTGCACCAACGCTCGATATGCCGGCGCTGTTGACGACTACGTCGATGCCGCCGAGTTCGACAGCGGCCGCTTTGACAGCGTTCTCGACCATTGTGGAATCACGAACATCTACCTCCGCAAAACCGAAATCGGGGTTATCCGGGGCATTCATGTCCAAAGACACAACTCGGTAGCCGCTATCAAGCATCATGAGACCGGTAGCTAGACCAATGCCTGAGGATCCACCCGTGATGATCGCTTTGCGCGGGTTCCCATTCCCCGATGTCATATCACTCATCGCCTCTCGCTAGATGGCATGCGAAGCAGGCTCGCATGCTGTGTGACGTGTAGCTAGTTTCGGCACACTAGCGAACAAGAGTGAATGGTTTATTCACACAGCGGACGGTTGGTAACCCATCTGCATGGAGATGAGTCGCGCAACCGACGCAACACGCTCACCCAGTTCCAGCGCCACATCCAACGTCAGCCTGGTCTCCGGACCGGCAAGACTGAGTGCCGCCAAGGCATTCCCGTCGTGACCGAGGATCGGAGCACCCACGCAACGGATCCCTTGTTCGTTCTCGACGTCGTCAATAGCGAATCCGCGATCCCTCACTTTTGCGAGTTCATTTCGCAGTTGATCAGGGGTGGTGATCGTCCGCTCAGTGCGAGGCTTGAGCTCCATCTCACACACTTGGTCCACCAACTCCCGCGGCGAGAAGGCCAGTAGGGCCTTGCCGAGCCCGGTGCAGTAGATGGGGTTGATGGCACCAACTTGACTGTGCATACGAATGACGAGTGGACTTTCCACCTTGTCTAGGTAGACAACCCAGGGGAATTGGATGACACCGAGGTGGCACGTCTCCTCTGTCTCCACCACCAACTGCTCCATTAATGGCCGAGCGAGGGAGCGGATGTCGGCCTGGCTGAGGAAGTTCATGCCCATTGCCAAGAGCAGCGCCCCGGGACCGAACCGGCCCTGTTCGTCAATACGCAACAGGCCGCTGTTGGCGAGCGTTCCGAGCAGTCGGTGACAGGTCGTTTTGGGTAGACCCGTCTGAGCGACAACATCCACAAGGCGCACTGGCTCGTGGGATCGAACCGCGACCACATCCAAGATCTGCAGAGCCCGAGTAACCGCCCTCGAGGTTCCCTCAGCCAGTCCGAGTTCCGCCGACAATGCCAAACCTTTCCCCGATTCTCTGCCAACTGCTTCGTCTCACACGTGGGTATCAAGATAGCGACTCGACTCGATCCGGTAGGGAGAACCCCCAAGGTGAAGACCTGCGGGGGTGCCGCTGACGCGTTTCACGGATTGGAACTGATCCTCCCGGTGGGGCGTTAGCCGCCTACGCTAGGTGCAGTCGGAATGTCGATACCGAGATTGGGGCGCGAAAACGTGACTGAACAAGACTGGCGGGGAAAGATCGGTGGCCTGCAATCCACCGAGATGGCCGACTTTCTCGCCGAAGGGCACATCGCGCGTCTGGCGTGCAATGACGATAACGACTATCCCTACGTGGTGCCGTGCTGGCACGAGTGGGACGGCGAAGCTTTCTGGGTAGTCCCCCGCAAGAAGTCCGCCTGGGCTACGTACCTGGAGCGCGATCCCCGCTGCGCGATCACCGTCGATGAGGACGGCGCGCTTCGCAAGGTGATCGCTCAGTGCAAAGCAGAGATGATCGAAGGCCCCAACCTCGGTGGCCAGTGGGTCGGTATAGCCGAGCGCATGTCCGTGCGCTACCTAGGGCCGAACGGCCCCTCCTATCTGGAGCCGACCCTGGACAAGCCTCGCTGGCTGTTCCGCCTCGAGCCCATCCGCCTGTGGACGTGGCAGGGCGTGGACTGGGCCAAGTCCTACAAGGAAGACGATTGATGTAGCCCGTTCCTCAGATTACGAGATGCCCATCTCCTGCTGAGTTCCATTGACTCGACGGGTGCCGAGGATCCCTGAGGCGACTCCGCTCCATCCCAGTTCATTCGAGACCCGGACGGCCGATGCCTTCACCTCGGTAGCCCAGTTCCGTAGGGACGCCTTCGTCACTTGCGTCTCGGGAGCTGAGATACCGATCGCACCGATGGCTCTACGCGACTGATTGAACACCGGCGCGGCGATCGAGACGACCCCTTCCTCGTTCTCTCCCATCTCCACGGCGAATCCTCGTTCGAAGACTGTCGCCAGCTCCCGCATCAATGCATCGAAATCGGTAATGGAACGAGATGTCTTGGACACCAAGTCCGTGCTGCGCATGCGTCGGACGCTATCGCTATCTCCGAAGGCCAACAGAACCTTCCCACCTGCGGTCGTGTGTTGTGGGTTCAAGGACCCCACATGGTCCGCGGCATCCGTGGACCCGATTCGCGCGACATTCACAACCCACGGACTTTGCGGAACTCCAAGGTAAACCGCCTGGGACGTGATCCGGTGCAAGCGCATGAGTGCCAGTCGTGATGCTTCACGAAGCCGCATTTTCCTCAGGTAATTCGTCCCCATGACCAGGAGCATTGGGCCAGGGAGATAACAACCCTCTTCGTCCCGCTGAAGCATGCCCGAATCCCTCAGCACCCCAGCAAGGCGATGAACCGTCGGCTTGGGCAGTCCACTTTGGCGCGCGATTCGTGCCAGCGAAACCGGCTCCTCCTCGTGCAAGGCAACAATTTGAAGAATGAGTAGGGCACGGGTGAGCGTTCGTGCCGGCATGCGCTTGGCGCCAGCACCTTCCGCCTCGTCGGGCCCACCGTCGGAGAGTTCCTCAAGGATTGACAACTGCCCTCCCAAGTAACTGGCCGTCCCGTAGGTCTGCAACGGCACGACGGATGTCGGCGAGTGGGTACTCATGAATCAGCGGTCGAATGTTGGACGTTTGGCACAAGTTCACGCAGGCCTGCAACTGCTCTAGCGACCCGACGAAAGCGCCTTGCACTGTCAAGCTCCGTTCGACAAGGTCCGTCACCGACAAAGCAAGTTCTCCACCTACCCCGACCGCCAAATAGATCCCCCCGAAGTCCAGTACCTCCACTCCGAAAGAGGCTGTGTCGTCGGATCCGACGAAGTCGACGATCCCGCTAACGGCCCGTTCTTCTGCAAGCAGGTCCGCCCGGGCTTGCTCCAAGATTCGTAGACGTACTCGATTCCGATTCCCTGTGCCCATTCGCGAGGGGCTTGACGCGGCTCAATCGCACGTACCTGCGAAAGTCCCATTGCTGCTGCAAATTGGACGCCCAGATGCCCCAGTCCACCGAGACCGATAACAAGGACAGTCGAATCCGCTCGCACATGATTGACTACTGACTGGACGCCATTGAAGGCCGCGAGGCCGGCATCCGTTAGGGCAACAAGCGCACGGCAAGTGGCCGCGTCCGGGACGCGCACCAGACATCGCTCGTCGGTGAGCAGATAAGAGGCGAAGCCGCCATCGTGCGAGATCCCGGGTGTCCGTCTCGTCTGACCACCGATCGGTGGGGCCGAATCGGCCGGTTCATCGCCAAGTGGGACGAAGGGGTAGCACAGCACGTGGTCACCAACACCCACGCCTCGAACCTGGGAACCCACTTCCACTACTTCACCAGCGTTCTCGTGTCCGAGTGCCATACCTGCGAAAGGCCGAACCCCCGCAACATCGTTACCGTCAATGAGATGCAAGTCGGTTTGGCACACGCCTGCCGCGAGAACCTTGATGACGACATCGTGCGAACCTGAACACTGGGGGATGGCTTTTTTCACCAGAGCTAGGTCCGGGAAGACTGCTGCGGACATCTCTTGGCTCATAGCTGTTCCTTTAGGCCGCTCGCTAACGAGCGAATCGCCGCTTCGGCAACTCGTTGCCCGATGACCGCATCCTCCATGGAGGCAACCCCCAACGTCTTTCCACCGATGACCGCCTGATGGAAATCCACCGCTTCAGCCGCAAGAGCACCCCACACTCGTCCACCGATGACCGGCCAGAAAGCGGTGTCCGGATAGGCCGTTACGGAGTCGGTACTCAACGAGAAGGAGTCCGAGTACGTAGCTAGTCGCGACGTTCCCTGGCTACCGAGAACCTCCAAATCACCAGCGATCACGCCACCGGAGTCTTCCTGGGAACTCTCCAATTCCCACGACAAGATGTTGGGCACATCACGATCTGTCCTAAGCCATGAAGAAGTCACGAATGCTTGCCCACCCGATCCGAATTCGATGAGCACCGTGACGCTCTCCGGGATCTCGTAACCCAATGAGTTCGTACCCCAGGCTTGAACGAAGGTTGGAGGAGAGGCGAATAGCCACAGCGCTAAGTCGATATCGTGGATCGAGGTTTCCAATATCGGGTTTACGGTATGGCCATATGCATGAAACCAGCTTCGAGATACATCACGCTTGGCTCGCATCAATTGCAGTTCGCCCAAACGGCCCGAGGCAACCGCCTCGTGGAGCATGAGGTGCCGCGGCTCATAGCGAAGGATGAACCCAGACTGGATGTAAACGTCTCCCTCGCGCGCCTCGTTCAGGATCTGCTGCGCCTCTGCCGCGGTGGCGGCGACTGGCTTTTCAACCAGCAAAGGGACCCCGGCGGCAATGAGTTCCAGGGCGATCGGAAAATGTGTCAACTCGCTGGATGCCACAACGGCCGCGTCCACCTCAGTAGATGCCAGTAGCAACGTCACATCAGGGAAGACCGGAGTATCAGGATACGCCTTTGATGCCGATTCCAGGACATCAGGACGTGGATCGACGATGGCTGCGATGTTCGCTCCCGCCTGCACGAGCGCAAGCGCATGCAGTCTTCCGAAGCGCCCGAAACCAACGATTGCGACTCGCGCCGAAGTGCTCATGCGCCGACGGCTATCCGCTCGCCAAGATCTCCGGGCTCGAAAATGTGCATATCGACAGGTTCACAGGACATCCGGATGTCATCACCTTGTCGTGGCGCGAGTCGCGTGGGCACAAGAAGCAGACATTCCTGATGACCAACCTGTCCGTAAGCCAACGTCTCGGATCCCAAGTTCTCCGTGAGGGTGACCGTCAGGTGCAATGGTCCCTGCGGATCGATGGCCAGCGCCTCGGGGCGCACACCCAGGAATACGGTCTCCCCCGGCTTCTTGGGAATCGCTCCACCGGCCGAGACGACCGATCCCTCGATATCCAAATAGTCGTCAGAGGTGACGCTCGCCTCGAGGAAATTCATCCGCGGAGTACCTATGAATCCGGCAACGAATCGGTTGGTGGGTCGCTCAAAGACCTCCTCGGGCGTTCCGAGTTGTTGAATTCGCCCGTTGTACATGACCACGACCCTGTCAGCCATCGTCATCGCTTCCACCTGATCGTGGGTTACGTAAACGACTGTTGAGCTGAGGCGATCGGCTAACTGGATGATCTCTTTGCGCATATCCACCCGCAAAGCTGCATCAAGGTTGGACAAGGGCTCATCCATCAGGAACGCCAACGGCTCACGAATGATCGCTCGGCCCAGCGCCACCCGCTGTCGCTGACCTCCGGACAACTGGCCTGGGCGCCGACGAAGGACTTGCCCAAGACCGAGCATGTCTGCGGTGGCCTGCACTTTTTCGGCGATCTCAGCCTTCGGGACCCCACGCGCCTTGAGTGGATAGGCCAGGTTCTTTGCGACTGTGTAATGGCTGTAGAGCGCGTAGTTTTGGAAAACCATCGCCAGGTCCCGCTTCTGCGGCGGCAATTCCACGACCGACGTGTCGTCAATCCTGACATCACCCGAGGTCGGCCGCTCCAAGCCGGCAATCATGCGCAGGGTCGTCGTCTTCCCACATCCGGAAGGTCCGACGAGAACGACGAACTCGCCATCGGCTATGGCCAGATCTATTCCATCGACAACGGTCGTGCTGCCGAACGACTTACTAATTTGCACCAGATCGATCGTTGACATTTCGGGCGGGCTCCTTCTAGTCCAAGGCTCCGGCGGATACACCGCGTAGGAACCAGCGAGCAGTAATCGAGAACAGCAGCACTACAGGTGCGGCAGTCATGACCGCGCCTGCCATCAAACGACCCCAATCCACTCGGTATTGACCAATAAGGTCAGCCATACCGACGGCCAAGACACGATTGCTGTCGCTGACCATCAAGACGGACGCAAATAGGTACTCAGTCCAGGCCACCACCATGGCGAAGACCGCCACTGAGAAGATCCCCGGGAGTACTTGCGGCACTACTATTCGGAAGAGAGTGCGCAAGCGCCCGTGTCCGTCCATCGCGGATGCTTCCTCAATCTCCGACGGCACGGAACGCATGAAAGCCTGCAGCATCCAGACAGCAAACGGGACCGCCAGCAGCGTATTTACCAACGCCAGGCCAACGTAGGTGTCCAAGAGGCCGAATCGATTAAAGAGCGAGAACATCGGGATAACCAGCAGGGTCGTCGGGAAGGCATAAACCGCCAAAACCGCGATACCCAATTGATTGCGTCCGGGGAAATGGCAGCGATTTAGGCCATAAGAGGCGAGGACAGCAATCGGCACCGTGAACACGATGGTGATGAGCGCGACAATGGATGAGTTCCTCACCCACAACCAATACGGGGTTGAGTCCAAAAGCCCCGTGTAGTTGTCGAGGGTGACAGCCGATGGGACGATCTCCGGCCCCGCCACGATGTCCATAGTCGGCCGGAAGGAGTTGACGAAGATCCAAAGGAAAGGCAGCAGCAGTACGGCGAGGATCAACAAGACTGCTACCACCCGGACCGACGTTGCGATGGGGTTTCGGTACTCGTTCATTTACTGCCCCTTCCCTCGGGCGGCACGAATGATCCCGTCGACCGGCCCTCTCGCAAGCTCCGCACGTGCGTTCATAGCTAGCGGAATCGCGATCAGCATCAAGACGATGAGGAAAATCCCGGATGCTGCCGCCGCGAGGGAGAAGTTGAAACTGGAGAAAGCCGTCTCGTAGATGAAAAGGGGCATCGTCTCGGTTCTGCCGCTCGGACCACCTTTCGTGGTCAGCCAGATGAGATCAAAGATGTTGGCGGCCCACAAGGTTCCCACCAAACCGAGGATGCCCAGGATCGGGCGGAGATGCGCGAACGTGATTGTCCGAAACTGCCGGAGAGCCGAAGCGCCATCCATGCTCGCCGCCTCGAATTGTGATCGCGGAATAGTCTGCATGGCGGCCAGCAGTAGGACTGTCAAGAAGGGGAAGAACCGCCAGGAATTCATCGATATGAGGGTCGGGAAAGCGTTACTTGGATCACCTAGAAAGACAATAGGTGAGTCGATCAAGCCCAGGCCACTCAGTGCCCAATTGATGCCGCCGGAGGTGGCATCGAGCATCCACCTCCACAGGATCGCGATAACCGCTACCGGCACAACCCAGGGCAGGATGATCCAGGCGCGCACGATATTCAATCCGCGAAACGAACTATTGAGGGCGGTGGCGGCGATCAGCGCTAACAACACCTGCAATACCCCGTTGGCCAGCACCCACACGACTGTGCGGCCCAGCGAAGATCGGAAATCCGGATCAGCTAAGAGCGTTCCATACTGCTCAAGCCCGACCGTCTCATACTCGCCGCCGGGAACTCTGAGGTTCGTGAAACTGGTGGAAATCGCATCGAATAAAGGAACCAGCAGGATCCCAATGATAAGGAGAACGACGGGCGTCACCAGAAGTAGCCCTAATCGCCGGTCTGTCGTTTCGTAATCGGTTTTGAACCGGAGCTTCACACACACCCCATTTGGTCGACGAGGCAAGAACGCATGAGTTTCTGAGGTCTGGGGGTGGCGCTAGCCGCGAGACCGGCGCCACCCCCAGATACTTACTGCGGCACTGACTAGCCGATGGATTCCATCTCAGACTGGAGCCAGGCCACGGCCTGCTCCGGTGTCTCTTCATTGACGACCATCCGCTCTACCGCCTTGGCCGCAAGGAACTGACCTTCGAATTCGCCCACCTGCGGGCAGTACGCAGACTGGGTGAATCCGTAGAGTGCGCTATCTCCATTGATCTCGACCTGCTCGGCCATCTGGTCGGGGAACTGCGAGATGATCTCGCCCCCCGTGTAGGAAGCCGAATCGGTTGCTGTCGTCGTGACAGGGAGGAAGAGGCCCGGCTCGGCTGTCGCCAGCCACTGTCCGTAGTTCTCATCATCCAGATAGAAGCGCATGAACTCCTCGATGCCCTCTTGCTTCTCGGCATCGTCGGTCATCACCATAAAGGCATTCGAGTAGGACAAGCTGAAGTCCTCGGTGCCACCGTCGGGACGAGGTATCGGCACGACACCGAGATCATCCGCGCTCAAGCCGGAGTTCTCCAGCCACCCACGAAGGAAGCTTCCCTTGAAGGTGATCATGCTCGCGTTGCCCGAAACCAGGGCGTTTTCCACCTCAGGCCACTGGTAGGAAACGCTGTCCGGCGGAGAGAAGACCCGCAGCTTGTTAATGAAGTCGAACGTCTCCACATTGCTGGNGGTATCGACGATGGGCTGACACTGGTCATCGTAGATGTCCTCGCCGCCGTTGACACCCATCCAGGTGTAGATCGATTGCAGGGTTGCGAACGAATCACCCAGGGGNAGGGCAACACCGTACTTGCCATCGGTAGTGAGAGCTTCCGCTGCAGCGAGCATCTCGCTCCACGTTGTTGGTGGCTCGAGACCGGCTTCGGCGAAGTGCTGCTTGTTGTACCAGAGGCCCTCTACCATGCCGAAGGCAGGGATCGCCCACATCTCATCGTCCCAGTTGTACTGGTCGACCATCGAGGGGATGAATTCGTAGTCGGCTGCGAGATCGTTGAAGATGTTCGTCGCCGGCTGCACCCCACCTGTAGCCCGGATAGTGGTCATGAAAGCCGGGATGGCCTGAAGCATGTCCGGTGCCTGTCCCGCCTCGATCTGTGCCACCGCCTGCGTGTACGCCTCGCCCCAACCAACCGTCTGCTGCTCGACGAAGTACTGGTCTTGTGAGGCGTTGAAATCGTCGATAACTTGCTGGAAGGCATCGACGCGCTCTGGAGGGGTCTCCATGTGCTGGAGCGTGAGGTTGATCCGCTCCCCGGAGTCTCCTGACTCTTGCGATGTGGATCCCGAGTCACCACTGTCCGCATTGTCCGCGTCATCCGAACTCGCCGAGCCACCACCGGACGAGCACGCCCCAATGAGGAGTGCTGACGCAGCAGCGAGGGTGGCGAGCCGGAAGCTGGTCTTACGTGCTTTTCCCACTCGAATCTCCTTCGGTCTGAGCCCTTGAGAGGGTTCCGAATCGTGAAGTTCCATATCCTGGAACTTCGTCCCAATTAGAGTTTCATTCGCGGAACAGACTGAACAACACAATCACGCAGAGCGTTATCAAATGTTTACGAACTCAGTCCCAGCCCTCCTCCAATAGGTACTCGCGGGCCTCTTCGGCAACCCGATCGAAGTCGGCCAAGCCGATGCCCGATGGTTCGCCCACGCCGAACAAGCCGCCGGCTTGCCAGGCCTCCCATTCCACCGCTGAATAACCCTGATAGCCCACGGACTTCAGCGCTGCGGCCATCTCGCGAAAATCTACGAAGCCGCCGCCGAACCACACGTGCTGGGATTGCATGATGTTCGGAAAGCCAACTTCGTCCTTGACATGGACACTGCGGATGCGATCTCCGATCGCATGGATGGCATCCGGGATGGGCATCTTCGGCTTCACGGTCGTGTAGAAGGTGCCCACATCGACACAGGTGTACACATTGTCCCTGTCCACAACCTCGAAGAGTTTCAACAGCGACTCGATGGAATTGATGATGGTCCCCTGGATCAGTTCGATGGCGACGTCGATCCCCTTCGGCCGGGCGTAATCAGCGACCTCCGCAACGGCTTCCGTGACCTGCCTCCAAGCCTCCTTACGCGTCATCAAGTTGTATAGCGGTGGGTCGTAGTAGCCGTCGCCGATCAATGTCGTGACGACCTCGGCCCCCAGGTCGGCGGCAATATCGATGGCCCGCTTGAACTTGGCGATGCCTGCTTCGCGATCGAAGTAGCGCGGCGTGACGAAACTCGTATGGCAACCGATGGATGCGAACGCCAAGCCTGTCGAGTCCATGGCCTTCACGATGGCTGCGCGCTGTTCGTCGTACTCGTGCGGTCGGATCTCCTGCAACTTTGGGAACAAGACGTCAAACCCCTCGTAGCCCAATTCGGCCGACCTCTCGATGCACCAGGCCAGGGGCTTATCGCCCCAGCTGTTCCAGGCAGGTCCGGCGATTTCCAGCCTGCCCCAGGGCATGTTCGGCCAGATCTCCATGGACAACTTGAGGTGATCCACGGGCGTGTAATTCTTATCGGACATTGGGCCTCCTGTACGACGTCGTGCGATAAGCGGTGCACGTAATGTCGCAGGATTCACCGAGTGGCCCAGGGAAGATTCCACTTGTTGGAACTTTGTTGCACTCATTGGACCCTAGGTGTTCGCTATGGACTCCAACATCCTCCGGCGTTCAGGGAGCCCTCGTGGAACCAGTCCAGGTCGCAACCGATCAGATCGTGAGGATGCGTGACGGGACGAAGTTGTCCGCGGACATCTACACGCCGCAAGGCGAAGGACCTTTCCCCGTACTTCTCCAGCGCACGCCGTATTCCAAGACCCACGCCGAGTCAAATGTCTACTCACATCCGATCTGGTACGCCGAGCGTGGATACATCGTTGTGGTCCAAGACGTACGGGGGCGTGGGCGCTCCGAGGGAGCCTTCGACCCTTTCGTGCATGAAGCAACGGACGGCTACGACAGTGTCGAGTGGGCGGCCGCACTACCGCGATCCAATGGCAAAGTCGCGATGTACGGCTTTTCCTACGTGGGAGCCACCCAACTTCTGGCCGCTTCCCAGCGGCCTCCGAGCCTCGTGACCATCTGTCCTGGACACACCAGCAAGGACCTTTACGAAGGGTGGACGTACAAGGGTGGGGCATTGAACTGGGCCTTCGTCGCCTACTGGTCCCTCTATCTGAGCCTTGACACGGCCATCCGCACCGGGGATTTCGACCGGGCCCAGGAACTGCAGGGTCTCCTGCCACAAATGCCCGGGAAATTCGCGCGGCTACCGCTGCACGAACTGCCCGCGGTGAGCGAAGATCTCAGCCCTTATTTCTACGAGTGGCTCGCGCACCCAACGGACGGACCCTATTGGGAGTCGCGCAGTTCACGGGAAGGCTGGAACACACCGACCTTGGGGATCGCGGGGTGGTACGACATCTTCTGCGACGCTGCCTTCACGACGTATCAAATGCTGAAAGAGCAAGGCGTCTCTCAACGCCTCATCGTCGGTCCTTGGCTGCACATGCCATGGTCGCAATTTCCGGGAATTGCCGATTTCGGCTACGAAGGTAGAAACGCTATCGATGAGTTGCAGATCGCTTGGCTCGACTACTGGTGTAAACCGGAAGGCCGAGCGCACCAATCAGACGAGGCGCGCATCGACTATTTCGTCATGGGCTCGAATACTTGGAACAGCGCCGACCAGTGGCCGCCGGCCGGAGTGCAGAACAAGAGTCTTTACATCACTAGCAGCGGCCATGCGAATTCGGTCAACGGCGACGGCGCGCTGCTTGATGATGCGACAGCGGAATCGATCGTCGACCGCTTTCTCTACAACCC
>PR_CR_10_Liq_1_inCRDRAFT_1000555_pt1 | contig 23125 bp, 16 predicted proteins | sample PRCRCaboRojoPR_3_FD_10241 | JGI IMG/M metagenome (IMG submission 10241)
TTAACGTAGACGTAATAGCCCTCGAAATCCTCAAAGCTCCGAATGTTGTGTTTCAAGCCCAGGGCAATGACTTTGCCCGCGTCAGTAACGGAACCACCACCAACGGTAATAATCAGGTCGGCGTCTGCATCGCGTGCGGCTTCGATGGCTTTGAGCACGTCGGTTCGTGGGGCGTGGGGGCCAATCCCGTCAAACACGGTGGCGAGCCGATTGCCCAAGGCTTCCTCGATCAGTGCGATTTCGTTGGTGGTTGAGCGCATGGTCGAACTGACCAGCAAAAAAATGCGTTTTGCATTGAGAGTAGAGGCTTCTTCGGCCAGGGCATCCGCGGCACGTCGCCCGATATGAACCCTTTCGGTTGCCGTCAAACCTAGCGTAGCGCTGTCTGCTGAAAACATAGTCTGCCCTTTACTTTTGTTGTTTTGGGACCACTGGGTACTGAGCGTATCAATTGCTTACCGCTAAGTAAACTGTTATACCAATGGGTATATCAGCACACAATAACCACGAAAAAGTCTTTTCTATGAGCCAGAAGCCCACCGATAAATCCCGAACTTGTACGTCGGGCATTGAACTCAAGCCCTACTACACCTCGGCCGATATACCCGAGCATCATCGTCCTAACGTTGATGTTGCGCCTGGTGAAGCACAGTTCCACCGAGGATTTCACGCGAGTGGTTATCGATCAAAACCATGGCGAATCTTCCAGCTGAGTGGCTTTGGTAAACCCGAGGATGAGAACGAGCGCATCAAGTTCTTGCTTAAAAACGGCGAGACAGGTTTCATCATGGAGCACGATCGAAACACCGCCGATCATTGTTACAACGTCACGCACCCTGATGTGATAGCGCGACGGGAAGATGTGGGACTAACCGGTGCGGTCATGCAAAGCGTCAGAGACACGGCTATTTGTATGGATGGCCTGCCTGTAGATACGTCCTTTGGCCATGCAGGTGGCGCGGTTGTACAGCATGCCCCTTTTGCGTTGGCAGCCTATTGGACGGTTGCCAAACAGCGCGGATTTGATTTGGCCACCATTAGCGGCACTGGGCAAAGTGATTTCAATCTGACGTACCTAGGGTGCGTCACCAAAGAGCAAATCCCTACCGAGGCGGGTTTGCGTTTCAATGCCGATATCATCGAGTTCTGCGAACAGTATTTGCCAAGGTGGGTCCCCGTTTCCATCGCTGGTTATAACGCCGCCGACACCGGTTTAACCCCCGACCAAGAGTTAGGTGTGTTGTTTGCGAACGCGGTGGAGTATCTCGATGAGATTCAACGCCGGGGCAATATGCCACTGGTACAGGCGGCACGTGGTTGTGGCGGCGTCAGTTTTAGAGCCTCCATTAATATCATTGAAGAGGCCTGCAAGATGCGCGCTGCTAGGTTGATGTGGAGTCAGCTACTGGTCGAGCGCTACAACATCTCAGACCCAAAGGTGAGAAATCTCCGCATTCATTGTGTGACTGCGGGTTCGAAAATGACCTACCAGCAGCCGCTAAATAATATTGTTCGGGGTACAGTGATGGCACTAGGTGCCATTTTGGGAGGCGTGCAATCCCTCGGGGTTTCGGGATATGACGAAGCGCTTTCTATCCCCTCTGAGCATGCTCATCAGATGTCGGTGCGTATCCAGCAGATTTTGCAGGAGGAAACGGGCATAGCCGATGTTACAGATCCCTTGGGTGGCTCGTTCTATGTGGAGACACTTACTGCACAGCTTGTCGAAAAAGCGTGGGCGTTTTTCGAGGCTATTCAGCTGCAAGGCGGGTATTTGGCGGCGCTCGATTCAGGTTGGTTACATGCTCAAGCTGCAGACAACCAATACCAGGAGTTTATGCACACTGAGTCAGGTGAGCAGAAGATTATTGGGGTCAATTGCTTCCGAGACGACGAATCGCCTTTTGAAGTCGATGGTTTTATGGGTACCGATGACGCCTTTGATGTTGCCACAGAGCGTTTGAATGAGGTGTTGCGTAGTCGCCATGAGGCTGGTGCAGCCGCAGCACTGAAACAGTTAGCGGCAGATTGCCGCAGTGATAAAAACATTATGCCCGCCATGATGGATGCCTTGGCTGCCGAAGTCACGTTGGGTGAGATTGGCGATGTGTATCGAGAGGTCTTTGGCAACTGGAATACGCCCATTCAAACTTAGGAGACCGGCACATGGATAACTCGCAGAAACGTATTCTCATGGCAAAAACCGGTCTCGATGGCCATTGGCGTGGACCCACTATTGTGGCGAGAGCCCTCCGCGACGCCGGTTTTGAAGTGATTATGATTGGTATGGCGAGCACAGACGATATCGTGTCTGCAGCCGTTGACGAAGATGTTGATTTGGTCGGCCTCAATGTGGGTGGACACATTGATGTTGCCATTCGCGCCATCGAGCAGGTTCAGGTGGCACGTCCTGGATTGCCTATTTTCGCCGGTGGCACGATACCGCCACATGCGGCCAAGCAGCTCGAAGCTTTGGGGGTGGAGGTGTATCCACCCGGCTCCCAGTTGGTTGATATTGTCGATGCCGCCGAGCGTTTAACAGGCACACGCTAGCACGCCGTGGATCTGTCTGACATTCATACGCTCCTTGAGTCCGCACGTAACGGCGATCGTGGCAGCCTGGCTCGATTACTGAGTCAAATAGAGCGTTCTCCCGTTGTGGAGTCAGAGCTGCGTCTCGCTCTAGCGGGTACGGAGGCGCGCGCTGTGGTCGTTGGTGTCACCGGCCCGCCTGGTGCGGGAAAATCGACGCTGATTAGCTCTCTGTTGGGTCCCGCGACAGCGGCAATGGGCAAAACAGCGGTGTTGGCGGTCGATCCATCATCACCATTTTCAGGGGGCGCGTTACTGGGTGATCGTGTTCGCATGCAGAGTCACGGCCTTGGTGAGTGTGTGTTCATTCGTTCAATGGCATCCCGTGGTGAAAACGGCGGCTTGGCTCGTACGACAGCAACTGCCGTTCAACTGCTAGATGCCTGTGGTTGGCCGCTGATCATTTTAGAGACACTCGGAATCGGTCAAGTTGAGCTCGATGTCATGGACATCGCAACCGTTGTCATGGTGGTGCTCAATCCGGGGTGGGGCGACACCTTTCAGGCGAATAAGGCGGGTCTAACGGAAGCGGGTGACATCTTTGTCATTAACAAGGCAGATAAAGAGGGTGCTGCGCAAACCCGAGCAGATCTGCAGGATTCTTTAGCGCTGTTGCAATCACCTGTGCCCATTTCGATTTTTGACACCGTTGCGGTGCAACAGCAGGGCGTGGATGCTCTGTGGAATGGCGTAGAGAGCTACTTATGCAGTGCCCGAGAACAGGGTTTGTTAGCAAAAAAGCAAGAAAAGCGGCGTCGACGATTACTCATGCGCATTCTGGAGCGTGGCCTGCTGTCACGCATGTACGACTACCTCGACAGTGAACATGGCAGCCATCGGTTATCGGCGGTACTCCGGGGTGAGATACCCCTAGAAGTATTACAGGCCGAGATGCTCAGTAGTGTCGAAGCCAAAAAACATTAACTAGTGCACGACGGTGTATTGATGATTCAGCAACAAGACGAAGCGCTAACACTATTCGAAAATAGCCTGGCCGGTTTTTTAGATAAAACGGCCTCCCCGGAACGCATAGCCGCATGGAATCAGAACAAACAGGTTGATCGGGATGCATGGTTAGCTGCCGGTGAATTTGGCATGTTAGGTGTACTGGTGCCTGAGGCGTACGGCGGTTTAGGTGTCGACTTTAGGTATGAGCGCGTCATTATGGAGGCGTTTGCTGAGCGCGGGCTCGAGGGATGGGGTGTGCCGGTACACAATATGATTGCGGCCCCTTATCTCATTGAACATGGTACCGATGAGCAAAAAACACGCTGGTTACCCAAAGTGGTATCGGGCGAGTCGATTCTTGCCATTGCTATGACCGAGCCCGGCGCAGGCTCGGATTTACAGGGTATGCGCACTCGAGCGGTAAGAGATGGCGATGAGTGGGTCATCAATGGCAGTAAAGTATTCATCTCCAACGGACAAATGGCCGATTTGGTTCTTCTCTGTGCCAAAACCGATATGGGTGATGGCAAAGATAAAATCTCGATTTTCTTGGTGGAGGGCGATCGACCTGGATTCAAGCGCGGTAAAAATTTAGACAAGATGGGCCGGGACGCCCAAGACACTTCTGAGCTGTTTTTTGAGGATGTGCGTTTACCCTACAGCAATGTGTTGGGTGGTGAGCCGGGTCGTGGGTTTGCGCAGCTCATGGAATTGCTGCCCCAAGAACGATTGGGCATTGCTGTTATGGGTTTAGGTATGTTGGAGCGTGCGCTGAAACTCACGGTGGAATACACCAAAGAGCGTCAAGCTTTCGGGCAGTCCCTTATTGACTTTCAAAACACGGCGTTTTCATTGGCCGATGTCAAGACCGAAGTGACGATTGGTAAAGCGTTCCTCGATCACTGCACAGCGTTACTCTTAAAGGGCCAACTTGATGCTGCGACAGCCTCCATGGCCAAGCTGTGGATCACCGAGCGTGAAGTCGACGGCATTAACAAGTGTCTACAGTTTTTCGGTGGCTATGGCTGGATGAATGAGTACCCCATTGCCCAGCTCTACAAGGACGCACGCATCGATACCATTCATGGGGGCACGTCTGAAATCATGCGGTTGCTGATTGCACGATCCCTGTAGCTGCCGCACTGGCCGTGGGTTTTGAGCCGACATACATAAAGATCATTGGCGCACGCTAGGCCTGCGCTGTTTCAAGGAGTCGTTGTTAAATGACCGACACCCTACTTCAGGAAATGCGTGGCAATACGCTTTGGCTGACGCTAAACCGCCCTGACGCACTGAATGCGATGAACGCCGAGTTAGTGCAGGCGTTGCGAGATACCTTTGAAGGTTTAAAGACGCAATCTGACGTACGTATGGTTGTTCTGCGCGCCAATGGCAGAGCCTTCTGTGCAGGGCTTGATTTACAAAGTGGCGGATGGGGTGGCGATGATTCACCACAAGCACTTCTAGCGATGCAGACGGGTATTTCCGATATTTACCGCGCCATGCGACGCTGCCCTCAGCCCATTATTGCTCTTATTCAGGGCGCAGCCTGTGGTGGTGGGTTTAGTTTGGCGCTAGCTGCTGATATTCGTATTGCGGCCACGGACGCACGCATGAATGCCGCTTATATCCGGGCCGGCCTTACAGCCTGCGATATGGGATGTAGCTATTTGCTGCCTCGCCTTGTGGGTTTGTCGGTAGCCAGCGAACTGATGTTGACCGGTCGCTTCATTGACGCGCAGCGCGCGCTGCAAGTGAACTTGGTTTCAGAGGTGGTAGCGCCAGAACAACTTAGCGCGGCGGCGGAAACCTATATTACCGACATGTCTTTGACCTCCCCGATGGGTTTGCGACTTACCAAAGAAGGACTGAATTTTGCTATCGACGCACCTTCCCTAGATGCCGCAATGGCGCTTGAAGATCGTCAACAAACTCTAGTGGCCGGCACGCAAGATGCCAGAGAAGCAATTAATGCATTTTTGGAAAAACGACCACCCCAGTGGCGGGATCTCTGATATCTACTCTGGCCCCTAACTCGTGATACAACATGACAAACGCTAACACCCATCCGACATTGGGGTCTGTCATGACATCATCCTCTTCCGCAGCGCCGCTCGATACCATCGCCTACTTGAAGCAACCCTTCGGCCAGCTCGCGTGGCTCATCAATGCCCACGGTGTGAACCAACCCGGTCGGATAGCTTTAGACGACGGTGAAGAGCGCTTGACGTGGGCCGAGACGGCAGCACTCGTCAATCGTATCGCTGCGCAGTTGCAAGCCGAGGGTCTAGCGAAAGGGCAGGCTGTGTCGATTTTGGGAACCACCAGCGCCCGCTACGCATTGGTGTATTTAGCCGCAATTGTGGCGGGTGGCTGCGCCGCGCCGCTGACAACGTCGGCCGCCCCGAACCAGCTGGTGGCCATGATGAGTGATAGCGACGCAAGCCATCTATTCATCGATCGTAAAAAACACGCTGAGCTAGCCGAGAGTGGCATCAGCGTGCCGCCAATGAAGCATGTATTTCTCGATGAGGGTGACGAGCTCTCTGGCGCGCCTTCCCTATTCGCTTGGATGGCTACAGAGGGCGCTACTCCAAAGGATATCGCCACCGCACCCTCTGACCCTTACAACATCATTTACTCCAGCGGTACCACGGGAACCCCCAAGGGCATAGTGCACAGCCGGCAGATGCGCTGGAACCAAATGGCGGTGGGTGAAGAGAGCGGATTGGGTTTGCCCGGCCAAGTGACATTGCTCTCGACCCCCATGTATTCCAATACAACTTTGGGCATCTTTGTTGCCACCGTCGCTTACGGCGGTACTGCGGTGCTTATGCCAAAGTTCGATTGCGCTGGCTGGTTGGCGTTGGTTCAGCAACATAAAGTAAGCCACACTATTTTGGTGCCCATTCAGTATCAGCGGCTGATGGACTTCCCCCAGTTTGACGATTACGACCTATCGAGCTTGGCCCTCAAATACTGCACAAGCGCGCCGTTCTCTGCCCAACTCAAAGCCGAAGTCGTGCGGCGTATGCCCGGTGCACTCATTGAAATTTATTCCATGACCGAAGGGGGCGTGGTGTGTCTCCTTCGTGCCGATAGTCATCCCGATAAGCTTCACACGGTGGGTATTCCCTGGGGTGGCAGTGAAGTCATCACCATTGATGAGCAGCTTAACCGCCTACCCCCTGGAGAGATCGGCGAATTGGTAGGGCGCTCTACCACCATGATGTCGGGGTATCAAAATCAACCGGAAAAAACCCAAGAAGCCAGCTGGTACGATGAAAACGGTGATCGCTGGCAGCGTATGGGTGATATTGGCAGGGTAGACGAAGAGGGTTTCGTTACCCTGCTTGGTCGCGCCAAAGACATGATTATTTCAGGTGGCTTTAATGTGTATCCGCGGGATCTCGAAGATGCGCTGCTTAGTCAGCCAGAGGTTGTCGATGCCGCTGTCATTGGTGTGCCCTCCGAGCGGTGGGGTGAAACACCTGTGGGCTTCGTTGTAGCGTCCGATGGTAAAGAGCTCGATTTGCAGGCCCTTTGCGAGCGAGTGAACGAACGGTTGGGTAAAACTCAGCGTATCTCAGCACTGAAGCAACTGGACGAATTACCCCGAAGCCATATTGGTAAGATTTTGAAGACCAAGTTGCGGGCGATGTTGGACTTGGCCGTCGGATGACCATCTGGTTCTGAGCCGAATACGGCAGCCCGCACGACTGATATCTACGTAACCATTGAGGCAAGAAAATGAATAACAAACCGGTACGTCGAATTGTTACAGGTCACGATGCTGAAGGTCGCGCGATTATTCAAGAAGATGGGCCACCGGCGCGAGTACAGCAAATTGGTGGTGAGATAGGTCTGACCTTTCATGAGATTTGGCATACCACTGCCACGCCAGCGCCTATTGATGCATCAAGCCATGAGCCCTTTGAAGAGGGCATTACATTAGCGCCACCCCCTAACGGCACTCGTATTCGTGTGGTTGATTTCCCTCCGGAAGATGCCAGTTTAGTGACTATGTCAGCTGAAGAACGCCTTGCAGTCTTCGCACAAATCGGTGCCGAAGATGCCGCTGCGGATGGGGGTAATAGTCAGCGCCATGCCCATATGCATAAAACCGAAACCATTGATTACGGNATTGTTTTACAGGGTGAGATCGTACTAATCATGGATGAGGGTGAAGTCGTGTGCCGCGCTGGCGATATCATCGTCCAGCGGGGTACCAATCATGGCTGGGCNAACCGATCAGGNGAAAACTGCCGAATTGTTTTTGTGCTCATCGATGGCAAGTTTGACCCGGCGCTTGCCTAACCTGATGACAGGCTAGAGCGAATCGTGAGGTTCAGGATACTCTTATAAAGACAGTCTTCATGCGAGGTTGTAACTTACCGCTCTCACCAGCGGCGGCACCNACAGTCTATCTATGCATGTATCTCGCTACATGACTGGGCGAGCATAAAGGCGCCGATGAGCCCCGCATTGCTACCGTGGAATGGTTTGGTGATAANGGATTCCAAGGCCGATGATGTATCTAACCCATTGATATAACCGGCCAACACGTTGGCGCAGTGCAATCGGGTATTTTCTATCAGGTGCTGGGTGTTCATGACGCCACCGCCCAACACAATGACGTCTGGCGCATGGTGCAGAACAATGTTTGCGCACAGGCGCCCCAGATAACTCGCTTGAATATCGTGTGCAATGTGCGGATACCCAATGTCTGACAGGGGCCTGCCCCATCGGGCACTGATGGCGGGGCCTGAAGCGAGGCCTTCAATGCAATCCCCATGGAATGGGCAAATTCCATCGAAGTCTGTGTCTTCAGGGTGTTTGGGTAGGCTGATGTGGCCTAATTCTGGGTGTCTAATACCCGTGTGTATTTGGCCGCCGGATACGACACCACCACCGATGCCGGTACCAACGGTCACGTAAACCAAATTTTTGCACTCGGGTCTTGCGCTAACCTCGGCCATGGCCGCGGCACCAACGTCGGTCTGAAGCGCAACGGGAGCGCTGAATGCTGCCTCCAGGTCATGCACAAAGTTATAACCGGACCAGTCAATTTTCGGAGACGGGAGAATTTCACCCCTGCGTTCGTTTGATGGGTCAATCATGACGGGACCAAAGGCACCGACCCCAATACCGCTTATCGATTGGGTGCCGACGGTCTTGGCGATAAATTTCTTTACATCTGCCATCGTCTTGTTTGGGCATCGGGTTTCGATGGTCGCTATGGCGCAGTTCGAAGGCGACTCACCCACGCCGACTATGAATTTGGTTCCGCCTGCTTCAATAGCGACGTAGGGGGCATCGTTCATCGTTTTTACCTTGAATAAATCTAGTTATGTGCGGCCAGATACAAAGCAAAATGAGTGGGTGAGCTGTTGAGCAGCTCTCTGACCTGCCTTTGTTCGAATAGCCGGAGTGGTTGTTTACATCGCCAAATTCGGTTCTCAGCGAACGAGTAAACCATGAACGAAAAAAACCTTGCAACCGATTGCGTAACTTTTTCGAATCGGGTGTAATGATGATGCGGTGGGTCGTTTTGCAGCCATATCTGACAGGTGTTGTGGCAATGCCATTGCTAAAAAAATAAGCAGATTACCGGATAGTTAATGAATCACTGTTTTGAATTGGGCATTCGCCACGAGGCGCTATTCCTTTGGGATGCGTGGTGTGTCCAAGAGGATGGAGTCGTCAATCTTTTTGCCCTATCCATCCCTCGTTATGACCTAGATGGGCATCCGATTTCGCCGGATAATCGCAATGCATATCCATTCAGTGTGCAGCGCTTTTTATCTCATGACATGGGCGTGACATGGCGAGCGATGGGAGTGCATCGGCAACCCAATCCGTCGTGCTTGTATCAGTCTGGCAATATATGGAGCGGATCTGTTGCTTGTCTGAACGGTTCGCTGTTAGAGGCATTCACCGGCATCAAAGTCACCGATGAAGCCCACCCCTATGTCCAGAGTTTGTATCTTGCCGAACTTGATAGGCAGTTTAATGAGACCTCTGTGCACTGTTTGATATCGTCAGAGCGTGACTATGAGCTCATAAAGCAGAGTGGTTATTCGCTGCAGCCCAAAGAACATCTGGGCAGTGTGCACGGCGAAGCGGATGGCAGTATCACGGCATGGCGTGACCCTTTTATTTTTGGTGTAAACGGGAAAACTCTGATTTGTTTTGCGGCAAAGAGCGTGGATGGAAAACCAGCTATGGGTCTGCTGGCACTAGCTGGAGATCGCTATGATGACGTGTTTCTGATGTCCCCGGTGACACTACCCGATACGTCTGACTTTACCCAGCTGGAAGTGCCCAAGATCGTATACGTGGATCAGATGTCTTGCTTCCTATTATTATGCTCAACCACCAATCGACAGTCTGAAACGCAGCCCGCTAATGAGGTCGACACGCGACTACGTCTGTATGTGTCAACAGACATTCAAGGACCGTGGCGGAGTGCCGGTACTAGCAGCAGTATTATCGTTGGAGTGGATATGTTGTTTGGAGCTGCCATTATGGGCATTGATGACCACGAAGGTCGATTAATCTGTGTTGCTCCTTACACCAGCGAGGCGGGGGATGATTGTTCCCTTAGCTTTGCTCCACGCTTTTTTATAAACTTAGGCGATATTGGTACTACGCAGCAGATTTGTGCATATTTTGAGTAGCTTCTTTCCATGAACGGCCGAATCGATATGGCTAGACTCGCCGAACTGGCGGGTGTCTCGAAATCGACCGTATCCCGTGCCCTCTCGGATTCTCCTCTCGTCAGCAAAAGTACGAAGCAGGCCATCATGGCGCTGGCGAACGAGGCCGGTTACACGTTAAATACCGCCGCTAGGAATTTTCGGTTGGGTCGAACGGGTGTTGTTAGCGTTGTGCTGACTTTAGAGCCCGATTCTACTCAGACTACTAGCGATCCCTTTTTTATGACGATGATCGCTGAGATCGCTGAGCACCTTAGAGAGCGTGGCTACAACACCCTCTTATCTCACGAGCGGCTTACTTCATCGGAGATGTTCCTTAGGTCTCAAACTCGTCAGGGTAGCGATGGTGTTGTATTTATAGGGCAGGGTAAGCTTCATCAAACACTGAATCAGCTTGCCGATTCGAAGCTACCCATGGTGGTTTGGGGAGCCGATTTACCCGATAGACGATACCCTGTAGTGGGTAGCGATAATGAGCAAGGTGGCTACCTCGCGTGTGAGCACTTGCTGTCTAAGGGCTGTCAGGCCATCGGCTTTTTGGGGGATCTGGATTACCCTGAACCAGAGCTCCGCTACTCGGGCTATTGTAGATCATTAAGAGGCACGAATTTCACTGTAGTGCCACCCTCTTCGGTTCCTTCGGTTTCCTTCGACCCATCGCAGTCACGAGAGGTTGTTCGTGACTACTTATTGCGAAATCCCCAGCTGGATGGCTTGGTCTGCTGCTCGGATACGATTGCCATTGCAGCGGTGTCGGTAATCCAAGAGTTGGGTAAACGTGTGCCTGAGGACATCGCGGTTGTTGGCTATGACAACTTGCTAATCGCAGAACTGACACATCCGCGTTTGACCTCCATCGACCAAAATGTATCGCTGGGCGCCAAGCGCCTCTGCGATGCACTGTTTGAACAGATGGATGAAAAAATAATGAGTCGAGACGACATGTCAGAGGCTCGACTCATCGTACGAGCTAGCGCATAGCGATGCACACGCCGGTATCGGGTCGATAAATTGCCCGATACCATAGATTCCCATGCTCATCGCCCATAAGTCGATCCAGCATTGCGATCTCGTTACCCGACGATAAAAAATGAATAAGTCGGGTTAAAGCCTTGTTGAACCCCAGTGCCTACCACGACTGCATCGTTCAGCCAGGTGTATTTGTCATGACCAGTCTCAAATGTGGCTGTCACCGCAAGAGAATATTCGTCAGCTGCGAGTGAGAGACCGTTGTTAAGTTTTTCCCTGGCTTTTGTACTAGCACGGAAGCGGCCTTTGTACTGCAAGTAGATAAGTGCTTCATCGTCAGTTTGTAGCGTCGTTCTGACATCAATTTCCATGGATCCATCGGATCCCATGAGCACCCAGTCCGCCCCACCCGGGAGAACATGCCCATTTAGCCACGGACCTGAAAAAGAGCCGCCGCTGATCGCCGCGATCATGCGGTTGTATTTGCCAACAGTGCCAATGACATGGGCTTGATTGGCGTTCACATTAAGTGCCATCTGCATTAAAAACGTATGCTTAAGCGTCGCTATGTTACTCATCAATCGATCCTTGAATAGGCCGGAAATGTCCAAACATCTAGATCGGTCCCATTCCCATGATTACAGGTGTCGCATCCCACGCATCCAGCATTAGCCAACTGTTTGCACGGTCTATCCAGTGGCAAGACTTTGCTGATTCGTCAACGGCAATGACCGATATTGGCTCTGACTTCATGATTAACCTGTGCTGGAACGATTATTCCGGGACCTGCTCGGATACTAATGCAGCGATTGGCGATCTACGAATACGTATGCGCAGACTGCTTCCGAGATTTGTGCAATTCCGATGGTAAGCTCAAAGAAATCCCGCTAACAACTGGTTGTCGATGTACCAAGGAATTCCGTGTGCGAACCATCACTTCCGGTGATCCCGGCCTTCTTGGCGTTACATCGCATAGCGGCGGATACAATTTTGCATTGTTCAGTCAGCACGCCGTCAGGGTGGAGCTTTGCTTGTTTTCTGCCGATGGTACCGACATGGTTGCGGCCATTGATTTGCCAGACTGTGTCGATGGCGTTTGGAGTGGGTTTTTACCGGGTTTGCAGGCACCCTTCGCTTACGGTTATCGCGTCCACGGCCCATGGGATCCGTGCAATGGCCATCGTTTTAACCCGCATAAACTGCTGTTAGATCCCTATGCTCGAAGCGTCGTAGGAAGCTACAGGTGGCATCCGTCGGCCTATGGCGATAAGCGCTTTGCGGACGAAAAAAATCAACTGTGCACGATGGATAGCGCACCCTGGGTGCCCAAAGGGCTTGTTCAACCGTCTAACAGTTGTCTTCCAAGGCCATGTACTACTAGAACACCGTGGCCCCGTACCTTGATATGGGAAGCCCATGTCCGTGCAACCACCATGTGCCATCCCACGGTACCGTTTGAGGATCGTGGCAAGTTTCGTGGCATGGCCTCACCGGCGATTATTCAATATTTAAAAGCACATGGCATTTCTACTGTTGAGCTCATGCCAATTCAGTCCACAGTGACAGAGCGCCATTTACAAGGGCGACAACTGGTTAATTTCTGGGGCTATAACCCGTTGGGCTGGTTTGCATTTAACCCTCAATATGCCGGCATAGATCCTTTGGCTGATTTTTGCTGGATGGTCCATAAATTCCACGAAGCGGGAATCGAGGTGCTTATTGATGTGGTTTACAACCACACTTGTGAGAGCGACGAATTAGGTCCCACGCTGTGCTATCGCGGCATCGACAATACCGTTTATTACCGACTCCACGATCACGATAAACGGCGATACATCAATGATACGGGCTGTGGCAACACGCTAAATGTGGAGCACCCCATAGTGCGTCGGCTGGTGCTGGACAATTTACGTTGGCTGGCTTCCCTTGGCGTCGATGGTTTTCGGTTTGATCTTGGAGTGACCTTGGGTCGGCGCCAAGATGGTTTCCACCGTGACGCACCTCTCTGGCAAGACATTATTAATGATCCGGTTCTGAAAACCCGCCGACTCATTACGGAGCCGTGGGATATCGGTCCCGGTGGTTATCAATTGGGCCATATGCCATTTCCCACGGTCGAGTGGAATGATCGCTATCGTGACACTTTGCGTCGAGCGTGGCGGGGCGATGCTCACCAAATGCCCGATCTGGCCCGTCGGTTGCACGGCTCAGCCGATCTGTTCGAGAGCAATGGTCGCCTGCCGCACTGCAGCCTGAACTATTTAGCGAGTCATGACGGGGCCTCGCTCGCCGATCTGGTCACCTATGTCAACAAACATAATGAGCCCAACGGCGAGGACAATCGCGATGGTCACCATGACAATATCGCGCAAAATTTCGGTGTTGAAGGTCCAACCAATGATCCGGATCTTTTACTGCTGAGAGGTCGAACCCTACGCAGTATGTTGGCAACGTTACTCGTATCTCAGGGGACGCCCATGATTACTGCGGGCGATGAGTTTGGCCATTCTCGACAGGGCAACAACAATGCTTACTGTCAGGACAACGCCATCAATTGGTTGGATTGGCGCGAAGCCGAAGTCGATCGGTACGGTCTTCGGGCGGTGATTAGCACGCTGATGGCTTTGCGACGAGAATTTCCGGAAGTCTTTGTCGATAAGTGGCGACAGTCACAGAGCGGCGATGTTTGCGATTGTGTCGAATGGTTTTATCCCTCTGGGCGCTTAATGACTGTCTCAGATTGGGAAAATCCTGAGCTTCGGCAACTTGTAATGCGTGTTTCTGCCGATAACCGACGGCAGTGTTTAGTTGTTGCCCTGAATGCCAGCGACACTTCATGTGAATTTGTACTGCCATTATCAGGCCAATGGCGATGTGCATTGGACACGGCTCATCCAGTTGCTGCAGCGCCGAGTCAGTTGCAGCTCAAATCCGATGAGACGTTACCAGCGAGCGCCACTCGCTTCTTGATAGCGCGCAGCGTGCAAATATTCATTGATGAGCAAATCCCACGTTGTGGACATGACGCATTAAACGCCTAATAACAACAACGGAACATGAACTATGCAGCCAAAAATATTCCGATGGTCCATTACCGCGGCGCTTGCTGGATTTTTATTCGGCTTTGACACGGCCGTTATCTCGGGAGCAGAAAGTGCTATTCAATCCCTTTGGCAGCTTGGGGATCTAGAGCACGGTTTCGCTATTTCTGTTGCTCTGTGGGGCACCGTGCTTGGTGCCGTTATTGGCAGCTGGCCCACCGATCGTTGGGGTCGCCGGCGAACATTGACCATGATTGGTGCGTTATATCTGGTATCAGCGCTATGGTCAGCGCTTGCGACAGATGTCTACAGCTTCATGATTGCCCGCTTCCTCGGTGGACTGGGCGTTGGCGTTTCTACTGTGGCATCTCCTTTGTTTATTGGCGAAATTTCTCCACCGGATCGACGGGGAAGGCTGGCGGGTCTCTTCCAATTCAATATTGTACTGGGCATTCTGATTGCCTTTGCGTCCAACGCGATCTTAGGCGGGCTGGGTGAGGGTGCGTGGCGCTGGATGCTCGGGATAGAAGCCATTCCTGCTTTGATTTTTGCTGTCATGTCATTCCAGTTGCCCGAGAGCCCCCGCTGGTCAGTAGGTATGAAAGGCGATGAAGTGGCCGCTGCTAAGGTGCTGCGGGTGGTGCTATCCGATCGCACTGAGTTAGAGATACAGGCCACGATCGACGACATTCGCAAGGCCGCAAACGAGGAGGTGAGTCGTGGCAGCTTCTGGTCCACTAAGCTATCGCGGCCAATCTCATTGGCTTTTTTGGTGGCATTTTTCAACCAGTTGTCTGGCATTAACGCCATCATCTACTTTGCACCGCGTATTTTTGAAATGACTGGCATGGGCAATGAGGCGGCGTTGTTGCAGTCGGTTGGCATTGGCGTCACCAATCTTATTTTTACCTTTGTGGGCCTCTGGTTAATTGACCGGTCGGGGCGTCGTTTCTTGTTAACGGTGGGTGCATTGGGTAATGCCTTGGCGCTGGGTGCCGTCAGCTTGGCATTTATTACCGGCGAGCTGGCCTTGGTACCTTGGTGCATCTTTGGCTTCATCGCATTTTTTGCCATGGGACAGGGGGCGGTCATCTGGGTATTTATTGGTGAAATTTTTCCCAACCGCCATCGTGCTCAAGGCCAGTCTTTGGGGTCGGCGACTCACTGGGTATTCGCCGCTGGTCTGACCCTAGTGTTTCCGTCGGTGGTCTCTACCTTTGCACCAGAGATTGTCTTTGGCTTCTTTTGCCTAATGATGCTCTTGCAAATTTTATGGGTAGCGCTGGCGGTACCCGAAACCCGTGGCCAATCTCTCGAGGAGCTTGAGCATGACATTGTCACATCAGTCTGAGCCATTGCCCTTGCGTCAGGTTGGACCCCTCGGTGAAGTTGACCGTCATCTGTTTCACGAGGGACGTCACTGGCGTTTATGGGATGTCTTAGGTCCACAGGTGGGTGAGCGAGATGGCACTTTGGGGGTGCGCTTTGCCGTATGGGCGCCCGACGCTCGAGCGGTTGCAGTGATTGGTGGGTTCAACCAGTGGTCCCACCACACCGCATTTCATCTGACCCAGCAGCCAGACAGTGGTGTCTGGGAGGGCTTTTTAAGCGGTATTGGTCCCGGCGAGCACTATAAATATCTGATTTGGGGTGTGGGCGAGGGTCTGCCGTGCGAGAAAGCCGACCCAATGGCACGCCGCGCAGAATTGCCACCCGCCACCGCGTCGATAGTACCTGCAGTCAGCACACATGACTGGGGTGATGAAGCTTGGCTGCAACAACGTGCGAGCAGATTTCAATTGGATGCACCGATCGCTATTTATGAGGTGCATTTGGGAAGTTGGCGACGACCATGGGAAAACGCCCGCTATCCGAGTTACACCGAATTGGCATCTCAGTTGATCGACTATGTCGTGGATATGGGTTTCACCCATATTGAATTAATGCCCGTCAGCGAATTCCCCTTCGATGGATCATGGGGTTATCAGCCTGTTGGGCTCTACGCGCCCACCTCGCGTTTTGGCCCTCCTGATGCCTTTCGCGCTCTGATAGATGCAGCGCATCAACGGGAGATCGGTATTATCATCGACTGGGTCCCCGCCCATTTTCCCGCCGATAGCCACGGTCTTGCACACTTTGATGGCTCAGCTCTGTATGAGTACGCCGATCCTAAAGAGGGCTTCCACCAGGACTGGAATACGCTCATATATAATTTTGGGCGACTTGAAGTGAGTAACTTTCTGGTGGCCAATGCGTTGTACTGGTTAGAGGAGTTTCATGTCGATGGTCTTAGGGTAGATGCGGTTGCTTCCATGCTGTACCGAGACTACTCGCGAAAAGACGGTGAATGGATCCCAAACAAACATGGAGGACGCGAGAACCTCGAGGCCATCGCGTTCATACGCGAGCTTAATACCCAGAGCTATGGTCGAAATCACGGTGTAGCCACCTTTGCCGAGGAGAGTACAGCCTTCCCTGGTGTTACGACCCCTGTGGATGCCGGCGGCTTGGGTTTTGGTTTTAAGTGGAATATGGGCTGGATGAACGACACGCTGCGCTATATGCAGGAAGATCCGATCCACCGTAAGCACCATCATCATTTGATGACCTTTGGCATTCATTATGGGTTTACCGAAAACTTTGTACTTCCAATAAGTCATGATGAAGTTGTGCACGGTAAGCGCTCTATGATCGATAAGATGCCTGGTAATGAGTGGGAGCAGTTTGCCAACCTACGTGCATACTACGGATTCATGTGGGGCCATCCCGGCAAAAAACTGTTATTTATGGGCTGTGAGTTCGCCCAGCGACGGGAGTGGAACCATGATGGGGAGCTAGATTGGGGTTGCTTACAACACCCACTTCACAGAGGTGTGCAGTCATTGGTGCGCGATCTGAACAGCTTGTATCGACGGGAGCCCGCGCTGCATGTAGCCGACGCCGACGAGTCTGGATTCCAGTGGATTGAGTCGAATGCCAACGATGAGTCAGTGTTGGCGTGGATTCGCTGGGGGCGTAAAAACGACCGCCCCGTTGTGGTTGTTAGTAACATGACCCCAGTGGCACGGGATTGGGATCTTTGGGTTCCTCGCGGCGGGCATTGGGAAGAGTTGCTCAACACCGATGCCGAACATTACGGAGGTGGTAATCNTGGCAATTTGGGCGGTGTTGCCGCTAGAAAGACCAATGAGGGCTATCGCCTAGCGGTGACGTTGCCGCCCCTAGCTACGGTTTTTTTTGGATCGGTTGGCACGCAGCTATGATGTCGGCCACCATCGCTGATTGCGGCGTGTGAGCTGGGCCAGGTCATCGAAAGCAATTTTTTGGTACTCCTCTGGGCTCAGACGCCACGACCAGTTACCAGAGGGTGTTGAGGGGTTATTCATTCGTGCTCGAACAGGAAGATCTAATAAATCCTGTGCCGAGACGATGGCGATGTTGGCATCAGAGCGCATTAACAAACTCAACATCGAGGACATCGCCAAGGGATTTTCGTCTTGTTCGAGATACCGCTGGTAGCGATTGCGAATAGTGTCGTCGGCTTCATCGAGCCACGCCCGTGTCGTAGTGTTGTCGTGGGTGCCCAGATAAACCAACGCTCGAGAGCTGTGGTTTTCGGGTTTGTAAGGGTTGTCTTGATTGTCGTCGTAGAACGCGAAATGCAGCACCAACATACCAGGCAAGCGGTAGTGGTCTTTGACTTCGACTACGTCGGGGGTGATCAAGCCTAAGTCCTCGGCTACCACGGGGAAATCGGGGTTGGCTCGATAGAGTGTGTCGAAAAAGTCATACGTCGGAACATCTTGCCATGAACCGCCGATGGCCGTTTCAGAGTCGGCAGGGACTTCCCAGAATTGCACTAGACCGCGGAAGTGATCAATGCGTACGATATCGAAGCGNGCAAAAAGCGCCTGCATTCGTTCGACCCACCACTGATAGCCACTTGCTTTGAGTGCGTCCCAGTCATAAACAGGGTTATTCCATAGCTGTCCGGTCTCGCTGAAGTAGTCGGGGGGTACACCTGAAACCATGGTTGGACGCTTGCTGGAATCTAGCTTGAACAGGTCAGGATTGGACCACACATCGGACGAGTCGTAGCTGACATAAATCGGCATATCGCCGAATAATAATAGGCCCTGCTGGTTGCAATAAGTCTTTAATCTTTGCCACTGACTGAAGAAGAAGTACTGGAAGACTTCTGTCTCTAGTAAGGCATGGGCATGCTGTTCGCGGATGGCCTGCAGCGCGGCAGAATGGCGATCGCGCAGTGCTTCGGGCCAGTCAGACCATGACTGATCTGGATATAAACGTTCAATTTCGGTAAATAGCGCGTAGTCATCGAGCCAGTGGCTTTGACTCTCGCGCCAGTCATTGAAGTCGTCGGGCAAACCTCGAGCCACCAAGCGGGCGGCAGCTTTACGAATGGCGGCGAGCTTCAGTGGGCGAACTCGACTGAAGTCGACATCGTGGGGGTTTAAGTCGCAAGGAAAGTTTAGATCCGCGTCCTCGAGCAATCCCTCCTGACGTAGTGAGATAAGATCAATCAACAGCGGATTGCCGGCAAATGCAGAACTGGAAAAATACGGTGATTCGCCGGCACCGGCATTAGTCGGATTCAGCGGTAGGATTTGCCAGAAACGTTGGCCCGCCTGCGCCAATTGATCGGCAAATTTGTAGGCGTGCGCACCAAGGTCGCCGATGCCAAAAGGTGAGGGCAGCGAGCTGATATGCAACAGAACGCCGGCACTACGGACTTCTTGCCAAGCTAACGTATCGTGGGCAGGGCTGTAAGCCAGAGCTGGCTCAGGCATGGTTGGATTCTCCAGAACGTGAGGCGCTAAGCCCCTATTTATAAGTATAAGCTACACTACAGAGTGCCCGAGTGCCGTGCCTCTGATAACGCCCCAGCGGTAGCGCATACGTATGTATATGACTGAATACGTATGCGTGCCCATGCGCTCTAAGGGTTTGCTTGCTGTCCATGCCTAATAGTTACCGAGCATCGGCCACATGGGCTTGAACGTAGCGTTCGCTGCCGTGAGTAGCTCACAGCACAATCGCATACGAATTCATGCCGTGAGTTCTTGCTAGTCCAAGCGCTTTACTCAAGCATCAGTTACAGCCGATACCTATAACATTTGCTAGAGGTCTGAAATGACTCAATTAAACCCACTCGTTGCTGCGGCTTTCGCCGTCGTCTTGACTGCTTGTAATCAGCAAGCTGCAGACGTGGTAAGCGAAGAAGTCGTTGCCGCCAAACCCCATCGTCCTGAGCTTGGGGTAGCTTATCAACCTCAGCCCTACGTGCAATTGACCCATCCAGAGTGGTCGCGCAATGCTGCAATGTATCAAATCAATACAAGGCAGTTTACTGAGGAAGGCACCTTTCGAGCGGCGCAAGAGCAGCTACCTCGACTTAAAGCCATGGGCGTCGATATTTTGTGGTTAATGCCCATTCATCCGATCGGTGAGAAGAACCGCAAAGGGGGCTTGGGCAGTCCGTACTCAGTCAAGGATTACTACGGCGTGAATCCTGAATTTGGTACTGAAGACGATTTTCGCGGGTTTGTTAAGGCTGCCCATGACTTGGGAATGAAGGTGATTCTGGACTGGGTTGCCAACCATTCAGCATGGGATAACGCGCTGGTTGATGAGCACCCCGAGTGGTATATCCGCGACTGGCGTGGGAACTTTCAACCTACACCGTGGTGGGACTGGTCCGACATTATTGATTTTGACTTCACTCAGCCGGGCTTGCGCGAGTACATGACCGAGGCATTGATCTATTGGGTGCGAGAGTTTGACATCGACGGTTATCGGTGTGACGTCGCCGGCTACGTTCCTCTGGATTTCTGGAATAACGCGCGCAGAGAGCTCGATGCGGTAAAACCTGTGTTTATGCTAGCTGAGTGGGAGGCCCGCGATCTGCATGCCGAGGCCTTCGATATGACTTACGGTTGGAGTTGGACCGGTCCGGCCCGCGACATTGCGCTAGGTAAAGCGCCGGCGACCGCATTGATCGACTTCTACGTCAAAACAGGTGAGGCGTGGCCCAGCGAGGCGTATCGAATGATCGGTACATCCAACCACGATTACAACGCCTGGGAGGGGACTGGACGAGAGCATTTTGGCGCAAACCTTGAGGCGATGACGGTTTTGTCGGTGATTGGTACGGGTATGCCCGTGGTGTACAACGGTCAAGAAGCCGGTAATGACAAGCGGCTAGCGTTCTTCGATCGCGACCCCATTGAGTGGCGCGAAGATCCAATGACCGAGCTCTACACCCAGTTATTCACATTACTAGACGAAAATACTGCGCTCTGGCACGGCAGTGTCGGCGGCAAAATGGTGCGTATATGGACCGATAAAACCGACGAAGTATTTAGCTTCACCCGCGACAATGGTAACGATAAGGTGTTGGCATTGTTCAATTTCAGCGCCGAAAATCTGGCGGTTAACCTTTTAGATGGACCTGCAGCTGGTGAATATCGAGATGCGTTCACTGGCGAAGCAACAGTTATTGAGCTTGGGGATATCATTAATATTCCCGCACACGGCTGGAGAGTACTAGTCCGTTGAAAGCCACGGGTGGCTTACATCCAAAACCGAGGTTTCATGCCTCGGTTTTTTTATGCCTGAGTGTTGGTAACAGGGGCCTCGGCGGTCGCTCAATATCGATGAATACGTATGCATGCACGGGATTTGAATACGTATGCGTATGGTGGTTAATGGCGTCGTGATGACCACCCAATAGGCAGTGAATTTCGGACTTTTTCTAAATAAAAACAATAACTAATGCGTTCACAGCGATGCCTTCCGTGGCGCTACAAAAAGTTAGGAATGCTTACGGCTGGTCACTTATCAACCCCGGCTCCCTGTTGACCTTCGCCGTTGAGTGAAGCTAGCCTGCAATCGGTTGCAGTGCCAGTTACACAAATACTTATAACAAGTGAGTCACAATTATGAAATCTAACCATGTATTCAAGCCGGCCTTGTTGTCGTGTGCCGTGGCAGCGGCACTTCAGCCCGGTCTGTCATTTTCTCAGGACTCCAGCGCCGACCAGGTCATGGAGGAAGTCGTTGTTGTGGGTACCCGCGGCGCTTTGATGCGTGCGCAGACTCTAAAAATGGATGAAACCTCTATCGTAGAGGCCTTATCGGCGGAAGATATCGGCAAGCTGCCCGATACCTCCATCGCTGAATCATTAGCGCGTCTGCCTGGTCTTGCAGGTGAGCGGGTAAATGGCCGTACTTCAGGTATTGCGATCAGAGGCTTTAAAGAAGATTTCACCGGTACCTCATTGAATGGTCGTGAGCTGATCGGTATCGGGGACAACCGTGGTGTTGAGTACGATTTGTACCCTGCCGAGATCATGACTGGCGCTGTGGTGTACAAGACCATGGATGCGACACAAATGGTTCAAGGTATTGGTGGTTCTGTGGATCTTCGCACTGTTCGTCCACTAGACGCCGCGAACACTATTACGCTGAACTATATTTACGAGATGAACGGCAACGACTCGGATAACCCCGATGTTGACGATACCGGTGATCGCTACGCATTCGCATTCAGCCAATCACTGATGGACGACACTTTGGGCGTTGCGTTGGCTTTGGCCCACGCTGAGAGCCCTAACAACCAGCGTAAATATGGGGTCTGGGGTTATGGCGATAACGGCAGCGGTCAGATTCTGCCTTTCGGTAACGACACCAACGTACAAGGTACGACGCTCGAGCGCGATACCATCTCGGCGGTTGTCCAATTCCGACCCAGCGAGAAGTTGGATGTGGTGGTCGACTACCTGGATATCGATTACTCAGACTCCGGCATGCTGCGCGGCATTATTGAGCCGCTCTCCTTCGCTAATGTGCAGGGTACGGGCTATGATCTTTCTGGTGATCAGGTTGGTGCCAACCCGGTTCTGCGTACCGACCCCATCAACAAAGAGGGTGAGCTGCAAACCATTGGTTTGAACATCAAATTCCAAGCCACCGATAACGTATCAGTGATGCTCGACTACGCTGATAGTGAAGCAGACAAGTACGATCAACGCGCAGAGTCTTATGCAGGTCTCGCGCGATCTGGCACGTTGGACAGCTCAGAGTTGGGTTCACGTACCTTTGAAATGAGTCAGGGTGGCATCTTCTACACGGGCCAGTCTGGACTTGAAGCATTCTCAGATCCCAACTTGTTGCAACTAACCGGCCCTCAGGTTTGGGGCGGTGGTATGGCGTCGATCGCTGATCAATTTGACACCGATGTATTGCAGGCTAATGGTGAGCCCTTCAGCTACCTGAATGCTCAGGATGGTTTCAACAACTTTGCAACGTTCCACGAAGAGCTGACCACGACCCGCCTAGAGTTGGAATACAAATTTGACGATAGCGTCATTACCTCGGTTGTTGTCGGCGGTAATTACTCTGATCGCTACAAAGACAAGGTAAACACAGGGCAGTTCGTCACCACGACTGCCTATCCTTTAAGTTCTTCCATCCCCTCTGAGTATGTTGTTGGTTTGGCGGATTTGACTTGGGCAGGCCTGGGGCAAGTGGTCGCTTACGATGGTAATGCGCCTTACCGTGATGGCACTTACATCCGGAATGACGCCGGCGCATTAGAACCCGATCGTTTGGGTGACACTTATATCGTGGAGGAAGAGGTCACCACGTTCTACGGTCAGATTAACTTTGAAACTGAAGTCGGTGGCATGGCCCTGTTTGGTAACGTTGGTCTTCAGTACGTCGATACCGATCAGAGTTCTTCGGGTTATATCGGTGTGGCAGGCCCCAACGCCATTACCTCGGTTGTTGTCGGCGGTAATTACTCTGATCGCTACAAAGACAAGGTAAACACAG
>PR_CR_10_Liq_1_inCRDRAFT_1000556_pt1 | contig 23107 bp, 24 predicted proteins | sample PRCRCaboRojoPR_3_FD_10241 | JGI IMG/M metagenome (IMG submission 10241)
ACCATCAAGGACTTTGACAAAATCATTCTTATGGAGCAAGGAACCATCATTGAAGAAGGCACTCACGAAGAACTCATGAAGATACCTAATGGGTCTTACAGCAAACTTTACAAGTCCTCGGAGTAATTAATTCCAATTATAATAAATGAGACCTGTATTTGAAGCAGCCCTACTAATAGGCGGAGGAATTCTTCGGATGTTTGATTTCGGGTCGGACTTGTGGTATTTCACTGTTCAGGAATACGGAAACGACCTGCTTTACTACTTTTCAGGGGTTTTTCTAGTAACACCTAGTTTTTTGTTCTTGCTTGTGACATGCTGTTACACTATAAACGACTGCTGCAAACTAAGGTTTCAACCCTTGCCACTAAAAATAGGCCTTGGTTTGCTTATTGCTATAGGAGAACCGGTAGGAATATCCCAGTGTGTCTTTGGAACACTTATTTTAAGTAATCCTTCGGACTACAGCGGAAGGAGCTACATAGAGCTTTTATCACGGGCAGGGTCATTTGTAGAGGGGGTGTTTGAGACGCTTCCTCAGTTTATAATTCAGTTCTACAACAACCAAATGTTGGACTCTTGGAACTACCTTTCAGTCATTTCTATGACTATTTCTATACTTTCGCTTGTGTATACTTGTCTTAAGCTAGGGTGTGCTATTGACAGACTCAAAAAGGAAGAAGCAGAGGTAAGCCCTGGAACAGAACTTCCTAATAAAAGGCAGGTTGTACCAGAGCAAGGAAGTGAAGAGATGGAAGTCTACGACTTTTCATATTGATAATTATTAAAGGTCAATTACTTCGGAATCTTTGCCGTCCCATTCTTGAACTGGCTTCATTTTGGGAAGCTCAGAGTAAAGAGTCAAAGGCACAGTGCCACTTAGAATCTTGCTTGTGAAGTGGTCTAGCTCCTGTTGCTTGAAAGCGCTGTGCATCACTGCGTAGCGAGTTTTGCCTAAGCTGATTGCTACCACTGCAGGGTATCCAAAACCTAAGTTCATCATTTGTTCAAGTTGGTAGAAGTCGCCTGCTTGTGCCCAAAGGTACTTGATAGGTTTGGAGCGGGTTTTTTTGGCAGCTTCTTTTATAATGTCTAGGTACTTGTTGCGTTCTGCAGCAGAACTGTCTAGTATGTGGGGCAAAAACACTAGGATGCACACTTCGTTTTGACAGTTGCTTTCTAGAGTTTCTTTTGAAACGATTTGATAGATTTCAGGGGGCACTCCGTAGGCTTCGAGTTTGGACAAAGCTACTTGGACAATGGACTCGGCTTCTCGAGGGCCAGAGTAGTCTTCTGGCTTGGTTTTGTCCCCTGGAGGGAATATTTTTATTGTGGGGTATCCTTGGATGTTGTACTTAGAAGCCATTCTCTGTTCACTTGTAGCGTCTATTTTGGCTACTTTGATTTGGCCTTTAAGCATGCTTGCGGCTTTGGCCCACTCAGGAGCTAGTTTTTTGCAGTGTCCGCACCAAGGAGCGTAGAACTCCACTAGCCACATGTCTTTGCTTTTCAAAACAGTTTCTTCGAAGTTGGAGTCAGTAAGCACGACTACGTCTTTTTCACTTGAGTCAGAAGTGCTTTGCTGGGACTTTCCTGTGAGTCTTTTGTTGACTATTTGTTCTGACTGCTTGATTGCAAAATTAGTGATTTCCTTAGCAGTACGGCCAGAGTTATAATCTAAAGGGGATTTTTTGTTGTCGCCGAAAAATTTAATAGTGGGGAAGCCTTGTATGTTGTAGGGAGCTCCTACGTTTTGGTCAGTAGTCATGTCTAAAGCTCCTACTTTAACTATTCCTTTGAGGGCTTTGGCAGCTTTTTCCCACTCAGGAGCTAGTTTTTGGCAATGCCCACACCAAGGAGCGTAGAACTCCACTAGCCAAATGTCTTCTGAATTGATGACTTCTTTTTGGAAGTTAGCACTAGTGAGCTTAACTACTGGGCTGGAACTTGAGTACAAAGCTGAAGTTAAGAAAATAGGGAGCAGTATTACGTGTAATGCTCTCATATTATATGCTAACTTAAATGGAACGATTTCAAAAAAGCTTTTCAAGGAAGAAGGACTCAGTAACTTCGCTTCAAAAGAACTCCAGCACTATCAAGCTTAAAAGAATAGCTTCAGACTTCCGCGACAAAGAATACAAAGAACCCAAAGAAAGGTTCAATCCTTACGAAATCAAGCAACTCAGAACAGAGTACCGTAAGTTCAGCAACAAAATGGAAATCATGACTCGCAAAGGGTTCATGGAGTACTTTGCCTTAGAAGAATTAGAGAACAGCTTTATATTTGAAAGACTCTACTCAGCTTTTTCTAACTCAGGTTCAATTGACTTTGAAAAGTTCTTAAACGGAGTAGGAGTACTGGTTAAAGGTACTTTTGAAGAAAGGGTTGAGTTTTACTTTAAAATGTTTGACATCAAAAAGTCAGGAGTGACTGACCGCAACGACTTAAAAAGAGTTTACTTGTCCTTAATAAACAGTATGCTTGAAGTCGAAGTAGACTCAGACGAAATCCAAGTACTCCAAGAAGAAGTACTTAACATGACCGAACAAGAAAGAGAAGATGCTTTAGACACTGTTTTAGACAGTGCTTTTGTAAAAAGGTCCGTTATGATCCCTGAAGAATTCCTTAACTTCATTGCTGCTAACTCTGCTCTAAGGAAGGTCTTTAGCTTGTAAGTATAAATGGACAACCTCGTATTTGCTCAGATTTCTCAACTCGACACTTTACTGAACTCACTTTTAACTCTCAAAGCTTTGAAGCAAGTCAAAGTGCAGCAACGCGCTTTACTAGAGTTCACTTCTCAAGGCTGCAACGTACACGTAGCTTCTTACTCGCAACAAATAATAGGGCAGGCCTCTATCCGCCCCAATGAGTTTGAAATTTACAACATGAACAAAGACAAAGTAGAAATTATGCTTGACCTTTCTGAACTCATTCAAGCCCTTTCAGTCTTCAAAGCTTTTACAGAGGCTTCAGTCCGCATAAGGTACCCTTACAAAGACGCCTTTTTACTACTCTACCACGAAGACAACGCCTGCACACTCCAGTACCGACTGAACACCTTAATTCCTGAACCAATTCCTCCTTTAGAACTTAGTGAAAAAGTCAACGCTGAAGTTGAGTGCAAAGATCACAGACTGCTCAAACAAGCCTTTGATGTAGCATGCGCGGGAAGGCAAGACGCAGAAGTTTTTATATCTTTTTCGCACTCAAAGCCACAAGTCCGCTTTGTCAAAGACGACTCTTTTGGAGGACTCAAAAGTCAAGTTGTGCTGCCTATGCACGACAGTTTGAAGGTAAGTGTGCACAAACCTTCGGAGTTCCACTATTCAGCTCAGGCTTTAAGAAGCATTGCTATTCCTTCAGCTAGCCAAATCAATTTTAGAGTTTTCGAAGAAGGAACCTTGGAGCTCTACATGCAAATTAGCAACGACGCCTGGATCAAGCACTACATTAATCCTTTAGAAGTAATGTAATTCAAAAAAAGCGCCCACCGTGGGGCTCGAACCCACGACCACATGGTTAAGAGCCATGCGCTCTACCGACTGAGCTAGACGGGCTAACGGTGTTTTAATTCTAAGTGTTAATTTATACCTTAATAACCCTAGCTTAGTTCTATAGTATTTTTCCAATAAACTAAAGAAAGCACTAGCTTAAGCAAAAGGTTGACAATGCTCATCAAGGCACTCCACTTCTTCATACCTCCTTCAGGGTGCTCACCCAGCCAGTGAGTTACAAACATAAACATCCAAACTAAGTCCAGCACCACACCTACCGCCATCATAATGCACAGGTATCTGTAAGACATTGCGTTTTGAGGGTCCTTAATGATAAAAGCCACTGCTACCAATGCAATAGTTAAGCTAAAAAAGTCAGGTCTGTAAAACATCACAAAAACTGTAAAAAGCAGCAGCAAGTAAGTGCCGATCTGAGTAGCTTTGCTCCAAGGAATCTCTGACCCGGTAGTGCGGGTAGCGAATTCTTCGATCTTGGACATGACTGCTTTTTCCTGGGGATGCACTCCAATAGAAGGAAGGTTGCTTACCGGGTGGGGTTCTGCTGACTTGTTTTCTTCGGCATTTTGAGACTGAATTTGGAAAGGGTCACTCATTTTATTATATTATCTTTTTTTCTTGCGGAACAGATCTTTTCGCTTCACTGGGGCCAACTCAACATTGTCAAGCCATCCTACTTTCATGTCTCCTTTGTCGGTTAGCTTCTGTTTTTTGTGTATGTTGATTTTAAGTCGTTTATCGGTAGGAAGCTTCTTTCTGGGAAGTGAATACTTTTCCTGGACGCTTTGGGGTATTTCTTCAGATTTTCCTTTTGGTTTTTGAGGTTTTTGGGGGTTTTCTTGTTCGACTTGCATAGTGGTTTCTTTAGGAAGAATCACAGCGAAGTAGTTGTGGAACTGCTTAGATATTTCTTGGCACTTTTTCTGGACTGAAGGTTTGACTTCTGTTGGGTTTTCGTCGTAGAAGATTAAGGATTTGTCAGGTTTGAAAATAGTCACGGTGTACTTGGCTTGTCTTTCTTGAGGTGTGAATGTTTTGAGTTTCCTTTGTGTGTGTGGTTTGGCTGGGTGCAGCAGTTTGATGCTTTCTTCGTGAGTGGTTGACTTAGCTTTTTCTTTGGCCTGGGTTATGATTTCTAGTATTTTTTGCGAGTCTCTTTTGAAGATTGGACTCTGTTGGGGCACTTTAGACATAAGGTGGGCAAAGTCTTTGGGGGGTCTGCAGGCTAACTCAGTTAAGAGCTTGCCGCTTAAGATGTAACTAGGGCTTTCGTCTTCTTGGCGAGCTGCTTCGTCCCTCCACTTCATGAGGTCTTCGAGCAGGACTCTTTCTTGGATACTCATGAACTCAGGTTTTTTGGTGATTCCAACTCTTTTCAAGTCAGGTTTTTCGTACTTTTTCAAACAGACTTCTTTGGAGTCTTGAAAGACTTCTCTGATGAGTTCTAGCTCATGCATTTTGAGCTGGCAGGCCTTTTTAGTTAGCTTTTGTTTCAAAACGTCGTAAATGTATAGTAAGTAGTGAGTGTCCATGCGCGCGTACATTATCATGTCTGGAGTTAAGGGCCTGACTCTCCAGTCTGCAAGTTGGTAACTTTTGTCAGTTTTTACGTCGCAAATACTTTGGAGTAAGTAAGCCAAAGAGAACTTTGGAAACATAAGTTTCCTAGAAGCACGTCCTGTGTCAAACATGTTCACTATGTACAGCCCAAAGTCCCTTTGCAACCACACTACGTCCATGTCTGCTCCGTGGAAGACTTTAACTATTTCTGGGTCAGTGAAAACAGGGAGGAGTTTGTGCATCTCATTCCAAATAGGAAAAGGATCTACAACGTAGTCTTTTTCTCTGGTAGAAACTTGCATAAGGCAGACGAATCCCTGGTAACTTCTGAAGTTGTGGTGTTCTAAGTCAACTGCAATTTCTTTTGCTTGTTTGAGTTCACTTAGCATTGCTTCGAACTCCTCTTGTGACTGGACTATTTGCAGAGGTATTTCTTCAAGTTGCTTGATGCTGGTTTCTTGTGAGAAAAGCTGGGTTTGCTTAAACTGCAGGTGCTCAATTTCATGCCTGTAAGGATGAGGAGTGTTAGGGTTGAGTTCAGAAAGGGCATTGGGCTTTTCCTTCAAAGTAGGAACAAAACGAGTTTTGGAGTTATCTATAGTAACTGGAAACTTAAGCTGAGGTTTAGGAAGTTCGTAGTTAGTCACGCGAGACAACACAGGGAGTGGCTGAGAAATGTTGCCTTTGAGTGTGTCTAAACCTTTAGCAACGTGTTCTAAGCACTGGTCAGCTGCTTCAACTATGTCGTTGTAGTCAGTTGAGTCGGTTTCTGGCGAGACAAACCTCACTATTGAAGACAACATTTTTTTGATGCCGGATTGCAGCTTTCCAAGTTTTTGCCTGACTTCAGAGTCGGTTTGGTGGTGGGCAATTTGGTCTGGGGAGCCTAGTTCGTTACTTTTCTTAGCAGCAGTAAGTACCTTTTTAAGAAGTTCAGGGACGTATTCCTTTTCCCCTAGTGATACTTCGTCCATTTTATATTAGTCTTATAATAGTTTTTCTATGTTTGGTTCCAAAGACGCTGGGTTCACTTTCGGCCCGAAGTAGTTTATCTGGGTTCCTTCTTTGCTGACTAAGAACTTTCCGAAGTTCCAGCCTATTTTGTATTCCTGGAGTTCGCTGTTTTTCCTTAGGTACTTATATAAGTCGTTGGAGTTTTTGCCATTTACATGCGTTTTTTCACACAACAGAAAATTAGCTCTGTTCGCAGAGGCAAATTTTCTGATTTCTGCAGGAGACCCGCACTCCTCCCATAAGAACTGATTACAAGGAAAAGCCAGAATCGCAAGTCCTCTTTTACCGTACTTAAGGTCCAGTTGCACGAGTTCGGAGTAGTATTTATCTGCAAGTCCGCACCTGCTGGCCACGTTTACTACGAGCAAGACCTTTCCTTTAAAGCTTTCAAGAGGAACTTCTTCTCCTTCTAAGCTTTTCACTGTTATTTCGTATATTGACTTGTAGGCCGTGGTGCAATCATCTCTTCCAACACAATTTCCCATATTTAATAAGATATACACTACCAATATTAAGGATAACTTGCAAAGTTTAAAGAAGAGCATACAAAAAAGATATGCGATTTGGTAGTATTAAATTAATAATATTGAATAGCAGAATTAGACTTATTATTACTCGTATGCATACTGCTCTTGAAGCCTAAAATGCTGATTAGACTTGAAATCACTGTAAAGCGTAAACAAAAGATGCAAGCTTTCTATCATGCTTTTGTTGTTGGGCAAATTGTGCACAGGGATGTCCAAAATAGCACATACCAACCTAACGTAACCAGCAAGGTCTATGTCAATGTCTGGAGAAGGCAACTCAATGTTGTTAAGCAGCTCTTCTACTTGGGGATGCCACACGTCCATCAAAGTGTCTATGTCTGGCATAGGTTTGCTGTAATTAACAGTCGGCAAAGGCTTTGTTCTGTGCACGTCGGCTATTGAGTTAACCCAGCGAGTGATTTGTTTGGGGTTTTTGTCAGCGTTTTCAATAGACCTAACAGCAGCCCCTGAACCGCCAGTGCCAGGTCTTTTCAAAAGAGGCTTTAACTGGAGTTCCAGCAAAGCAGGGTCACTTTGGTTGAGTTTAGGTTCATCAAGCACAGTCAAGCCGAGTTCTTCTTCAGAGGCGTCAGGTCTGGGGATCTTCAAAAAGGCGTCTACTTCCCCCACAGCAGGTATGTAGTCTGGAATGAAAGGCTTGAGCTTGGTTTCAAGGTCGATGTGCTGGGACTTGTAACGCTGGATGTACTGGAAGAGTTCTTTGATCTCGCCTGACACAGGAAGGTTTTGGTAGTCCGCAGGGTTGTAGGCTCCTTGGATTTGAGGTTCTTCTTCGCCTTCGGACTCAGAACCGTCGAACTCCTTAGCGAAGTTTTGGTTCTGGAAAGCGGCAGGGTTCATACCCATGTCCTGAGAAGGCTGCGAGAATTCAGAGCCTTGAGAAAAAGATTCACGCATGGCGCCGGGCGGGTTATCTTCAGGGTTGCTGGGAACGTCTTCTTCTTCGGAGTCGTCGAGTTCGTAGACTTCGTCATAGTGCATGTCTTTGACTTCTTCGCCTTGTTCGTTTTCTTGGCCCTGGGGACTTTTACCGAACTCCTCTTCTTCAAAAGAGCTGTCGTCGCTTCCTAATTCCATTTATAACTTTTGAAAGTAGTTACTTAGCAGTTTACAAAAGTGAGTCGAAGTTGTTTTTTGAGGAGCCCACTGAGTTTCTTAGGTCAGCAGAGACTTTTTGGTGGACTCTTTGAGTGTTTTGTAACTTGTCAATTAACTCTAGTTCTAGAGTTTCCATTTCAAGTAGTTTCCTTTGAGTTTCGCACATGGATTTGTGTTCATCTTCTAGTTGTTTTTTCCGGAAGGTTTCGTTGACTTCTTGGATTTTGTTTAGTTGGAAGTTGTGGACTTTCTTAAGTCCGTTTTGTCTGTCAGTTTGGACCATTCTGGTTTTGCCTTTGTTGTAGAGACTGAGTTCATGCTGGAGTTCTTGCTTTTCGAAGTTGTTTACTTGTTTCTGACTACGTACTTCAGAGGCTAGTTGTCTTTTTTTTTTGAAAACAGACTGGAGTACCTGTCCTCTAGCAAGCCACCTTTGTTTTTTTAAGTCGTTGTACTTTTGTCTTTGTTCACTGAGGGCTCTTTCTTTGGAGATTTTGTTGTGGAACTTTTGGGAGTGTTTTTGTTCGTTGGTTTTTTTAGAGTTTATGATGTTATTGGTTTTTTGGCGTATGTTTTGGATGTTCTTCCAGGCTTTTTCTTCTTCTTGTTGGAGGAGTTTGATGCGGTTGGCTAGTAACTGCTTGTCTCTTTCTAGTTGGAGTCTTTCTTTTTTAACTTCAGAAAGTGAAGGTACCTGTTTATCCATTAATATTACTAACTACTTTTTCTTTTTGCCTTGCTTTTTTATCTGTCTTTCGAACTTTTTCATAAGTTCTTCTTTGGACCTTTCTGTGGACCCTTGGATGCTGCTTTGTAGGTCAATGGTTCTTAGCTTAGTTATTTCTTCGGGCTTCTTCCTGGCAAGGCTGGGCAACTCTGTTTGGGTTTTAGGTGCTGCTTTGGGGTTTCTGTTTATGATGTGGCTTACTCCAGATAAGTCTGGAATCTTTTCGTGCCTTACTGAGTTTTCAAACGGGCGGCTCACTCGCTTAACAGGGAGTTTGGTGGGGGTTTCTTGTTTGTGTTCCATTTCTTTGAGTCCCCAGTGCATGAGACATCTATCAGCTACTTCTTTTTTGTTGATGCTGACTTCTAGCCCTTGGAGTATGCTGAGTACAGTTTGTAGTCCTTCAATCTGTGTTTCAGCTATGACATCGTTGTGTTCCCTCATAAAGTTTTGGAAAAGGTGGTCTTTAGTGACCTTGGAAAAATCATAGATGTGGGACAAGTCTTGGTTGTTTTCCAAATGACTTTCCAGTGCCTTGCATAGGTCTTTAAAGGGCTCTTCAGCCATTTGAGCTTTAAAGTCAAGTCCAACAATGAACCTTGAAAAGCTATGAGGGCTTGCAGAAAAAGGCTTGACTACACTGAACTGTTCAAAGTTAGTTGCTACTAAGTAAAGTAACTCAATAGTTGAAGGCTCCCAAGTGTTACTAGTTTTAATAACTAAGTTGCCTCCTTTGGCCATTAACTTTGAAGCAAGGTACAAACTACTGCATATGTTAGTTTTGGCTTTTTTTTCTTTTTGGGTGAAGTTGGTTTTTTCTGTCCCTAAATCACACACTATAAGCATTGCACTGGCATCCCCCATTTCACAGTAAATCTGGTCTGCCAATTCTTCTAGTTTTTCAAAGTTGTGTATTTCTTTAAGACTAGTTACGTTGTCTACTTCAAACTCAGCGGAAGGAAACACAGCCCAGCCTTGCAAGCCTACCAAGGCTTCTTGCTGCTGAACTTGAGTGGTGTACTCAGACACTCCACCTTTTTCGCCAATGGTCAAAAAATAGTAAGTGTCAATCATGTAGTTCTGTCTAAAGAGTTCTTTGTAAAGGTTATGCAAGTTAGCCATAACTACTGCTCCTGGATGCTGGAACTTAGTGCACTCGTGAACTAGTGAGTAAGGGTTGGCCTTTAACTTTGCTTCTTGGAGTTGTTGTTTTTCGAACTGGTTTGTTTGGAGCAAGAGCGATACTATCTTCTCTCTGCGGTACTTAGTGGAAAAGAAGTTTAGGTCCTGGGTAGAAGTTTGAGTCTCTAATCTGGAAAAGTACTTACTCAGGTCAGACTCTACTGCAGGGGGGGCTGTGTTGAGTTTCAGGAACTTGGGGTTCTGGATGTGTCGGTACTGCTTCTTCCGAGTCAAGTTAGTCACCTCGGTTTCTTGGAAAGCTGGGACTTCTACTGCAGAAATAGCTTTGGTACTTTGGAACTCCTCAGTATCGAAGTAATCCATTTATTAAAGCCTACTGGGCCCGGTATTTGAAGATTCCTCTGCCCCCAGCGTAAACTTGCCTGTTCAGGATGATAGTTTTGAAGCAGAAACACAAAACAGGCACTGCTATGGCAGTAGCAGCGTTAAAAGAATAAGCAGCCCAAGCCGGCAAGTTAATGTGGATCAAAACGTTAACGCCTCCTATAAAAGCAAGAGTTGAAAAAAAGGCGACTATGTCTGAGATGTAAAAGAACCACCAGTACTTTAGAATACCCTGGACTATCATTTCTTCGGACTCATTTTTGATACCTGTAAAGTACTCTATAGCTATAAAGGATATCATAGAACCCATAGCACTCAGTAAAAACGCAAAGGTAAGTATTCCAATGGTAACTACTCCTAAGTCATCTGAGGGGTCTATAGCAAAAGAAAGCCCCAAAAATTCAAAACCAGCCATGTACGAATGGAACCCTAGGAGTTTGTCTTGGAAATCCGCTAACATGTCAAGAGCTCCTTCTGCTCCTTGGTCTGAGTTTATACAGTTGAACAAAATTATATGGGGGAACTTAATTCCTGAAGTAGCTATTTGTTTCAGCAACTGCTCTTTTTGCGGTTTTTCGTGCTCCATTAAAACCTGATCTTTTGCCGGTCTTTCGTCTTCCATAATAAGTATTATAAACTCATGCAGAAGTCATATTCAAGTATAAGATTTAAAAGTGAATTTCCTAAAAGTTCAACCTTTTCAAGCACTAAGTCCAAGAAAGCCCTGGACTACAAACCTGCAAAGTCCTCGAAAAGGTTCAATTCAATGGCTTTGAAAACCAAAACTGAATTAGTTTCTACACTTATTTCAATCAGTAACGATGACTTACTTTCCCAGACAAAAGCAGTATCTCTAGTCAAAGCTTTAGACATTTGTGCAAGCGAACCAGGAATCTACCAAGAAGAAATGCAGAAAATCTCTAACCAATTAAATTTGCACTTACTTTGCCCTAAAAACCAACTTGAAACTGAAGCTTTGAACTTAGTCAACGAAGAACTAAACTATTTAAGCTCTGGAAACTCCGTTGGCTACTTTTTAGTAGCTAAAGCTTACAGGGAACTCTGGCAGAGTGCACTTGAAGAAATGAACTCTTTGCAAGAGCTTCAAGGTCAAGCCAAAAACCAACTCAACAAAGAAATCTTAAATCTTCAAAATGAAAACACCAAGTTAACAGCAAAACTGTCTGAGTTCGAAGAAGGCACCATTTCTAAGCTCAAAAACCAAATAACAAACCTCCAAGAAACTGTAAGCTTTACTTAGAACGCTAATCTACAAGAAAGCCTTAAAAACTCCAATGTGCACTTGCAAGCAGAAATGGCTAAGGCCAAAGAAGTCAAACGCAGCTTAAAAACTGAAATAAACAACAACAAAAAACTCAAAGATCAAATAGAGGACCAAAACCTTGCTGCTGGGAAACTACAGAAAGAACTAGACAACTCAAGAAACTCCTACAAAAAACTCAAAGATCAGTACAAGTCTATGAAAAAGAACTTTGAAGTTGCACTGCAAAAACTCAAAACACTCAAAAGCAAACTCGAAGACCAAGAAAACCAACTCGAAGAAATAAGAACCCAAAATCACAAACTCTCAATCAGAGCTGCAGAAGGGTTTGAAAACTTAACTCCAAGGCCTAGCTTCGAAGGGTTTGAAAACTTTCCACTAAACTCTTCACTTACTCAAACTAAAGACAAAGTAAGGGAAGTTATTAAGTTTGCAAGCTATTTCCTTAAAAAAACAGAGTCTCTGCCTAAAATCAACAGAAAAAAGAAGAGTTCTCAAGAAGGAATTTATAAATCTCAGTAAGAACTATTTAACTGTAAAATGGAAAGCATAAGGTACAGAACTTTCTACCCCAAGTTGTCTACTTATGGAGGGGACGGTTCAGGCCGCGATTCCTACATCATATTCAACAACGGGGGACTAGTGCGCCCACACTCCAAAAACCAAAACATCGTTAAGCGATCTGGTGCCAAAATATGGTACAACCGCTCAACGCCAACTCCCCAAAGCAATGCAAAGTCTTTTCGGTACCACTCTAACGGTTCTGGAAGGGACTTCTATGTTACTTTTAACAGCGGAGGGTTGCATCAGCCTTACACTCCAGGTGGAAAAAGGGACTTGTTTATGGATTCTCTATGCAACGACCCTCCTAACCTAAGGGCTTCGCGTGACGATTACCTTAAAAGAACTCAAGGGTGGATAGCCCCTCGCTCTAGACAAAGCATTCGCCGCAAGTCCAAAGTGATGCAAGACGTAGTGAGCAGACTGTCACAGTCGCCTTCTCCTTGTGGAAAGAAAACCAGACCTTCTAGCACAGACTTTAAAAGAAGGTCTGTAGTCTACACCACAGCATAATTTTGAGTTAATAAAAATGATAAGTTTTTTGCTTTTAGTGAACAAGCAAGGCCAAACTAGACTGTCTCAGTACTACAAGTACTTAAGCATCAGTGAAAGAGCAACACTTGAAGGAGAACTAGTTAGGAAGTGTCTTGGAAGAACTGAAAGCCAGTGTTCTTTTTTAGAGCACCAGAAGTACAAAGTGATTTACAGGAGGTACGCTTCTCTGTATTTCATTATTGGAATTGAAGACGAGGATACCAACGAACTTGCTTACTTAGAGTTCATTCACAACTTAGTAGAGACTTTAGACAAGCACTTTGAAAACGTGTGTGAACTAGACATTATGTTCAACCTAGAAAAGGCCCACTTTATTATTGACGAAATGATTATGAATGGGTGCATTGCTGAAACTAACAAGGCCATTGTTTTAGGGCAAATCAACGCTTTAGAAAAAGCTGAGTAATAATGATAAGTTACTTTAAAGCCACAATAACAGGAGAAGCGTGTTTGTGACAAGTAGAGCAAAACCTGTAAGAAGCTTGCATTTTGGCTGACTTTGGCGAAAGCACCTGGCCAACTTTAAGTTTAAAGTGAGTTTGCAGGTTGGGATTAGATGTTTGTCTTCGAGTTAAAAAAGCTGGGATGTTTTGTCCGTCGTATTGCTGTCTAGTCCGTTTAAAGTCTTCGAGTGTATTGACAGTAGAGGGTTTGCTGGAGTGAAGAGTTTTGTGGGAACTTTGGTGGCTAGTTTGCACCCTGTTGAGTTTTTGTTTGAGTTTTTTGTTTTCTTCATAAACATTGAGTAGCTCAGGAAGGTCATTGACGTACCTGACTTTGTCTTTGAAGTTCCTGAGTACCCTGTTGTCCACAGGTTGGTAGTCATAGTTTCCAGAGTTGTCAAGCTTAGTTAGTTTCATGAGTTTTCCGTTTTTAAAGATATACTTGTCACGCTTGGTTTCGGGGGCCGTTTTAGGAAGAGGAGCTGAGAACCTAGGACAGGAGTAAGAAATGAAGTTTTGCTTTTTGGTAGAAGTTCCTGAGTGATTGTAGAACCTAAACCTAGACATGATCAAGGAGATTGCAGGTTCCTCGTCTTTTCTTTTTTCCAAGAACTTAGAAACCTTATACTTTTTCATATTAGAATTACATTAGCTAACCAGAAAGTAAAAATCAGCTATTGGCCCGCACACAGTATCGCACCGGTTGTTTTGGTGGTCTTGCGAAAAGTTGGTGTTGAAGAAGTTCCAATTAACTCCGTTGCCGGCTACTTGGGAGTTGCAGTCGACACACTTGTAAGTGTGGGAACCTTCAATTACAAAGAACACAGTATACTTGTTGTCTCTTTTGAGCATCAAAGGAGCTTCGAGAGTTACCTTGTAAACGCTCTCGTCAGGGTTGTACTGCATAGTCACGTTCTGGGAGTGCCTGTAAACCACAGGCGAACTCGTAGAATCTCCTTTTAGCACATTGAATTGCTTTACAGAAGTAAGACCTCCTAGTTTGTAAGGAGTGCAGATGCCCACTCCAGTGAGAGACACGCTCTGGGAAACTGAAAAGGTCAAAGCGTCAATTCTTTCGCCAGTGTACCGCCATTTAAGGGCCCTGGTGATGTTGGTCCTTCGAATTCGGAATTCAAGCGGGTTCCTCAGAGTGACTTTAGTTGTGAAGTTGATAACTCTGGTGATTACGTTCTCGTCAATGTTCACTTGGATTTCAGAGTTACTTAGTCCGTCGAACTCTTTGAAGTTTATTTCAGGTCTAGGGATCTTCTGGACTTCTCGAATTTTATTCACGTTGAGTTCAGTATTTGCCAGGATACTTTCGAATTCTTCAAAGTTCTTTTTCTCGTTATCCAGAGACACCTTAATGGAATCAGACTCTTCCTCTACTTTCTTTAGGTACTTCATGTAGTCCTCATCGAGTTTCTGAAGGAGCTCTTGTTTTCTGGCGTTCAAAATCTCTTTAATTTTCGTGAAATTGGAAATCAAGGACACTTCGCTTAGGGCTTTTTTTTCGTGGAGTTTGCTCATAGCTGTGAAGTAAGAGATGTGAGGGCCTTGGCTAGCTGTATTGATTAAGTTCAACCATTGACACATTTCTTCGTCCGAAGTTGCGGCAATGAAGTACTTCCGGGACTTAGTGGTGATTCTGAAGCAGAACTCTTTGTAAGACATCTCTTGTTCACAGGGCACTGCTTCTAATATGCTAGAGAGTATAACTTGGAAAGTAGCTTTTTCATTAGCTAGAGGGTTTTTGTAGGTTAGCAGTTCGTTTTCAGTGAGCATTAGCCACCTCCTTCTCCACTGTTTGAGGTATTGAGACCTTTTTTCGACCCACCCCGATTTCACTATTTTTCCTTCCATTTATTTGTGACGAGTAATTTTACTAGGTTTAATATTGGGACTTGTAGGTGATAGTGGGCTTCGAACGAAAGCATTCTAGTTCTACGTTATGCTTGCGTGCCCAGACTTCAGCAGGGTTAGGGGAGTTAGGTCTACCTTTCCTAACCATCTGTGCGTAAGTGAGTTTTTGGTTGCCCTTTATTTCGTAACTGAAATCAACTTTTTCGACTTTTCTTGGACTGGCTTTTAAAGGGGTGGCAGAAGAGGTCATTTTAGACTTAACTGGCAGCACAGGGACCAAAGAGTACCCTAGAGTAAAAGCTGAGTACAACTTGACTTTGTTTGGAGAGTTCTCAGGCACAAAGGAGTTGTTAGGAATGGTTCTTTTGGAAGGCGAAACCATAGTGGAGTAAGAAGAGGAAGGCCTTTTGGTGTAAGAAGACACTGGGCGTTTTGAGTTGGGTCGGGAAGAAGCCCTTACTAGTCCGTAAGGACTTTCTTGGTTGTTTTCTAACTTTTTGCGGGACTCTCTTTCAGACTTGATCATTTCTCTCCTTCTGATGCTGTTCAAAGCAAGTTTAGAAGCAGTGGGGTAGTTCTTTTCAGTGTTTTCATAGTTGCAAACGGCAAATTCGTCTTCTTCTTCGTAGACGTTTTTAGAAATGATCTTAGTAATACAGTCTTTGCGGTTGTTTCGCCAGGAAGCTTTGTCTTCTATGCATTTTTTGAGAGCGTTTACTGTTTCTCGCGTAAGGTTGTCCCTTAGTTTTTCTTTGGTGATCCTTAGAGTTTTTACGTAAGTGTTGGCAATCACACTGAACTCCATTGGCTTCTCTAGTAAGACAGAGTCTTCACCTACCCACTCCCCTGAACTAGCTATTCCTAAGTGGTAGCAACTTGTAGTTTTCGACATAAACCCCCTTGTAATGGCTGAGCCCGGACGCTGCACTGGGTTTTGTTTGTTAACTTGCTTGCACTCTCCTTCTTCTATGATGAAGGCGTAGGAGGCATGCTCCCCCTGCTTCAAAAGGGTGTCTCCAGCCTTGAAACTGACTTTTTCAAAGTAGTTCAAAACTCTTTGTTTCCCAGCCTGGCCTAGCCTTTTCAGACCAGGAACTGTTCTGATAAGTACTTGAAGGACTCTTGCATCGTCGTTAATTTTCCCTACTTTTTCCATGCAGTTTTTGAATTCTTCTCTAGGAATATACAGAATTGCTGTAGCTTCTTTAGCTGTACATCTGCTTGGAATCCACTTTTTGGAGTCGAGTTGTTTTGTGCACCCAAAGATTTCAAAAGGTGTTAAGGTGGTTTCTTTGGTTCTGTTTCTGAGGATGAGCTTTCCTTTGAGCACCATGTAGAAGTCAGGCTTTTTTTCAGTTTCTTTAATGAAGCTTTGCAAGGCAGGAACTTCTTTTAGATACATATGAGCACAAAACTCAGCTCTCAAAGACGAAGGGACTGTTTTCAAAAATTCGTTTTCTTTGAAGAGTGTTTTTAGCTTGTTGAGTTCGGTTTCGGAGCGGTGCTCACTAAGTAGGATCTCTTTGAGGTCTTCTATCTGTTTAGCTGCTAGCATATTTATTACTCTAAAACAACATATAATACCCATTTCACAGAAAGACATTCTATAATGAAAGATTTATTGTCCTTCGACTTTGTAGTTGTCCAGCTGCGCAAGTGCAAAACAGCAGCCCAAGAAAGAGCACTTGTGCAAAAAGAAAGTGCCCACATACGCAAAATACTGCAAACTGGGAAAGGAAGTTTGATTGACAGCATCTCAAAAGTACTGCTGTTTGACTTACTAGGTTACCCTTCGGACTTTGCTCATTTTTACGTTTTGCAAATGATAACTTCTACAAACTCTAAGTTAAAAAAACTAGGGTACCTTTCTTTAGTGCAACTTTTAGGAAACACTGAAATGATCATACTTGCCACTAACAGCATCAAACAAGACCTTAACAACAAACAGCCTTTCTTCAAAGCAATGGCACTTACAGCCCTTGCAAACATCTGCACTGAAGAAATGTGCAGAGAGTTAGTTTTTGAGGTTTCAAGTCTTTTGACCCACTCAAGCAACTTGATTCAGAAAAAAGCTTTAACTGCAACAGCAGTGTTTCTCAGAAAATGTCCTGAAGTCACTCAAACAGTTCTTGAAAGACTAGTCAACTCCAAAATAGGTAAAGACCCCTCGTTGAGTCTTTGCTGCGTTTTAAATATAAAAGAAATCGTTAACTACGAAACACATAGTGCTTGTGAAAGGTTTTTTGAATTTGCAGAAGCACAGATTAAGAAGCTTGTTAAATCCGACTCCTACGATCATATTTTACTATCATACTTAATTGAGTTCATAAGTAAGTTCGAAGCCATTGATGTGCTAAAAGCCATTATCCAAAGAACCAGAAACCACAAGTTTGCAGTTCAGTACGAACTAGCAAAAGCGTGTCTTAATTCCAACAACAGTGAATTTAAAACTATAGGCAAACAGATCCTTATATCCTTTTTAAAGTCCTCCAACTCAAACTTGAAGTACTCTGCCTTAAAAGCCTTAAACAGCTTGTTCGGACCCAACAAAAACCAACTCCAAAACCTTGAAGGCAAGGTTTCAGACTTGATTTTAGCTCCTGAAAGAAGCATCAGAAACATGGCACTAGAACTCTCATTCAAACTTATAAAACAAGAAAACATATACACTGTGCTTAAGTTTTACCTAAACAACTTACTCACTGCTTCTAAAGGCATGAAAAAAGCACTTGTAGAAAAACTCAGCACTGCTGTAGAAATATACGACCTAGAACCAAGTTGGCACTTAGACACTGTCGTAAGGGTCTGTTACATAGCACATAAGGTACCTGAGCAAATGCTTTTTTCTTGTGTAGACTTAGTAAAGCTCAACCCCCAACTGCAAGAGTATGGAGTCACTAAGTTACTTTACACACTGCATTCAGGAAACAGAGCTGAAAGCTTAGTGACTCTTGGCTTGTGGATGATTGGTGACTACTGCGAGCTCTTAAACACAGACACCTACACAGACCTAGAAAACCTTATTAAAAGCTTACACGAAGAAAACCTCCAAGGGAACTTGCTTTCATACTTGTGCACGTGCTTGTTCAAAATAGGGTTTAGAATTGGTAGTTTCAAAGAAATTGCATGTGACTTACTGAACGAGTTGACCTACAGTTACGAATTAGAAGTCCAGCAAAGAAGTTGTGAGTACCTAGTAATAATCAACAACAACCTCAATGCAATCAATAAGCGGATAAATAAAACTTAAATATTGCAAAAAAGTAATAAGTTAATGGCCATATTTTCAATGCGCACAAGGAAAGCGTCCAAAATTTCAAACTCCGCATCTCCTAAAAAATCAATTACAAGAAGTGTTCCCAAAGCGGAAAAACCTAATAAAAGGAGACCATGGACGCCGAGAGAAGACGAAGCTATCTCTCGATTGGTCATGAATGCGGGCACTAAGCAATGGACCGTGATAGCGGAACAACTTAGCCAGTTTTTCAATATTCCAGGAAGAACAGGCAAGCAGTGCCGTGAAAGATGGCACAACCACTTGAACCCTGGAATCAACAAGAAAGCCTGGAGCCTCGAAGAAGAACTTAACCTTTTTGAAAAGCATCAAAGTCTGGGCAACAAGTGGGCTGAGATCGCCAAGTTCCTTCCTGGGCGGACAGATAACTCCATTAAAAACCACTTCTACTCTACCTTGCGCAAACAATTCCGAAAAATGAAAGGCACGGATGCCACACGGGAACAGCTGAAGAAATACGACAGTCAACTTACGTGTAGTATTATATCATCTATTAAAAAAAAGTTAAGACAACAAACTAAAACAGATAAGCCCTTAGAAGATTTTGCAGACGTTCTAGATTTCCCAGATGAAGACATGATAATCACTGGAACTACTATTGACCTGCCCTTATTTCTGCCCCAAATTCAAGTTGAAGAAGCACCTGTGGAGTTTGCTTGGACAGACAACCCACTGCTTGGCGAAGAGGTATTTATGATGGACTACATTCCGGATTTCTGTTTGTAAACTAAATAGGGGCGGATTATAATAAATGGCTGAGGGAGAGCCCAAAAAGCAGTCAAACTTCGTTTACGACTTCCTTTTAGGAGGAGTGAGTGCAGGTGTTTCCAAAACAGCAGTTGCTCCTATAGAGCGTGTGAAACTCCTCCTGCAACTCCAAGCTTCCTCAAGGCACATATCAGCAGACCAACACTACAAAGGAATTGTGGACTGCTTCGTTAGGGTCAATAAGGAACAAGGATTCGTGAGCTTCTGGCGCGGAAACTGGGCCAACGTGCTCAGGTACTTCCCTACGCAAGCTTTGAACTTTGCTTTCAAAGACACCATCAAAAGGATGTTCCCTAATTACGACCCTAAGACACAGTTCTGGAGCTTTTTTGCGTCAAACATGGCTTCAGGAGGAGCCGCAGGGGCACTTTCGTTGATGTTTGTGTACCCACTTGACTTTGCAAGGACTAGACTTGCCACTGACGTAGGAAAATCTGCTACTGACAGGGAGTTCAGTGGAATAGGCGACTGTTGCATGAAAATCATGAAAAGTGACGGAGTCCAGGGACTGTATAGGGGCTTTGGAATCTCAGTTTTGGGAATCATAGCCTATCGTGCCCTTTACTTCGGACTGTTCGACACTGGCAAAAACATTATTTTTGAAGACTTCAAAAATGCAAACTTCTTCGCGGTGTGGCTGTTTGCCCAAACTGTGACAGTGGGGGCGGGTGTAGCTTCATACCCTCTTGATACTGTGAGAAGAAGAATGATGATGCAGAGCGGCTACTCAGAGAAAATGTACAATTCAACTCTTGACTGCTTTGCGAAGATTTATAAAAACGAGGGCGGGCTTTACCCATTCTTCAAGGGTGCTGCCAGCAACGTTATCAGAGGAACAGGTGGTGCTCTTGTTCTTGTGCTTTACAACAAGATCCAGGCCTATTTGGGCTTCTAAGAATACACTAACTTTTAGATCTCTTAAGTGCTCTTATTGCAAAGACCCCAGCTCCCGCTGCGCGGGCGCGTTGAGCTTCTAATAATTCTTCTTCCTCTTGTTTTTCTGTAGCGGCAAGGTTGATGATTTTAGCTGTGTCTTTTTTGATAGTTGGCGCGTTGGAAGTGGGTGGCAAAGTCTTTGTAGTGCAAGCATCGCAGTCTCCGCATTCGCATTCATCCCAGTCGCAGCAGTGCTCTGGACAGCACTTGTGCTCTTCGCACAGTGCACAGTTTTCCATTTTGTTTTTAAATGGCTCTTCTAGAAACCCATTCTAGTTTAGAGAGGTGTAGTAGTTTAATTAAAAATGAACAAGCCAAAAGAACAACACGTTAAAGCTGTTTTGGGGTTTTTGGATAATCACAAATTTTACAAAGCTAAAGTGGCGCTTGAACAAGAGTCTAAAGTAAGACTGCACTCTTATGGAAAAGAACTTGACTTTTTTTACGACCTTCTAATGGACGGGCGCTTTGAAGACGCAGAACAGTTCATTCAGCCTCTCAAAAGTCGCTCAGAAACAAACTACAAAAACGTGCTTTACCAGTTGAGGAAGCAAAACTTCTTAGAAATGCTTGAAAGTTCAAATACTCCTGAGTTAGACCACCTAGTAACCAATTTGAAATCCATTGAAGATCTAGCTACTAAGGAAGACTTCAACACCCTTTGTTACTGCTTGAGTCTAAACAAGATCACCGATCATCCTGACTACAAAGACTGGTGCATTTGGAGCGGGAGAATGAAGTGCTTCCAAAACTGCCTCGATAACCTAAGCAAAGTGTACCCTATAACCAACTACGTCCCTCCTAAGTACAACATCGAGCAGATTATTGAGTGCGCCGAAGAAGAACCTTCACTTCCAGAAGACCCCGACCCTTTGATTTACAAGTCTGGAGGGTTTCCTTTGAAAAAGCAACCTTCAGAACCTTTCAGGTACTCACTTAACTTTGAGCCTGAGCCTAGACAGTTTTCAGACCTCAACGAGAGTTCTGGAACTGACAGAGTCAAAAAAAGCGTAAGTTGGAACGTAAGCAAAGAAGAAATAGAAGAAACTAAAACAGCTGAAGAAGAAGAGGAGGACAAAAGAGTTTTTATAGAAGCACTCGACATCCCCAACGAAGACACACAGGAAGAAATCGAAGAAGAAATTGAAGAAACTATAGAAGACGAAGCAGAACAAGAATACGTCCCTACTTCACAAGAACTTATGAACTCTTTTGACCCGAGTTACATGAAGGAAATCGCCCAGGTCAAGGACGTCCAACCTATAAGGGCCTGCTGCTTCAACTCTGACGGAGACTACTTTGTGTTGGGAACTAACTCTAAGTCACTTAAAGTTTGTTCGCTGCACAACATTGTAGACGGACTGATTTACAACGAACAACAAGGAAGAGAACAGTACATAGACGTAGTTTTTGAAATGAAGAACGTGCACTACGGCTCAGTTTACTGTGTGGACTGGTCGCGTGAAGGAACTTTTATAGCTTCTGGCTCTAACGACAAAACCATCCGCTTAGTTACTTGTCCAGACTTTCTAGGGATTCAAGAAACCAACTCTGAAACAGTAATTTACTCAAACGGTAGGTACCTCACTGGAGAAACAGAACTTCCCCAGATAAAAGAACGCACACTTACAGGCCACTCAGGCACAGTCAGGGCACTAGCTTTTCATCCAGTGGACGAAAAAATACTGCTGTCTGGAGGAATTGTGGACACTGATGTCAAAGTTTGGAACACTGAAACAGGCCAGTGCTACCAAAACCTAAAAGGCAAAGGATCTATTTACAGCATTGCTATTTCAGGAGACGGTAGTTACATTTGCTCAGGCGGAACTGACAGAACTCTGCGGATTTGGGATCTGCGCCAGCAAAAGTGCGCTTTGGCTCTTAACGCTGAAGGCTTTTCAGAAATGAACAGTGTAAGCATCAACAGTTCAGCTGAGCAACTGCGTGCAGAAACCAAGTCTAAAATAGCACAGCTGTACCGGAGGGACTCAATGCAGTTTCCTGAAGACAAGTTAGCAGCAGTAGGTCACTGCGACGGAGTAGTGAGTTTGTGGGAGCTGACTGCAGGAAAACTTTACAGCAAGTACACTTACCACTCTGGAGAGTGCAGGAGTGTGGACTTTTCATGCAACGCACAGTGGCTATCTACCGGGTCTTTCGATTCAAGCATTGGACTAGTAAATATCACTGAAGGGAGTGTATTTAAATTGGAGCCCCACATGGAAAGGATTGTGAGTACTAAGTGGCATCCTTCTTTGCCAATACTCCTCTCAACTTCTGCAGACAAAACAGCAAGAATTTTTTCAATTTGATACCATTAAAATTTAAATATGCGGCGAGGGTACTACGAAAGTTCAAGAGCGGGTGCTTCTAGGAGCAAGTCACCAGGTGGCAGACGTGGAGCTGAGCGCCGTGGACTCACTGAAGACGAGATTGAAGAAATCAAAGAAGCCTTTAACCTTTTCGATACTGATGGGTCAGGAACCATTGACCCCAAAGAGCTCAGGGCTGCTATGCAGTCTTTGGGCTTTGAGTCAAAGAACCCCACTATCTACGCAATGATTGCAGACCTTGACAAGCTCGGAACAGCCATTGACTTTGAGACGTTTCTTGACGCAATCACAGATAAACTAGGAGACAAGGAAAGCAGAACAGGCATCGACAAAATCTTTGATTTGTTTGATGACGACAAGACTGGGTCAGTTAACCTAAACAACCTTAGGAGGGTTGCTAAAGAACTTGGTGAAACTATGTCGGTAGACGAACTCAACGAAATGCTTGAAAGAGCCGCTTCTAATGGCCATGAAATCACCAGAGAAGACTTCTACACCATTATGACTAAACGCGCTTTCCCTTAGAGTAACTATAACGAAAAGTCTTGAGTATAAATAAAAATGGGTTGTGGGTCCTCAAGGAAAGACCTTATTCAAGAAGAAAAAGCTATAGTTGCTATGGAGTACGAGTTACACTTTGTAAAGCACAGCTGCAGCTACACTGACTTCATTCTGCGCAAGTACAACAAGCAGGGTTTCATAAATTCCAGTCATTGGGGAGGAGTGGTTTCATCCCTCAAGATAAGAGACAACCAGTCAGTGGTATGCCCGAACCTTCAGAAGTTCTATGAGCAGCTTAAGTCCAACGATCTTTTACCTTTAAACCAAGTTTTGGTTCTGGGGATTCTTTTGTCAAGTGGAACTCCTTATAATAAAGCCAGACTTCTTTTTGAAATTACTGATGAAGATAATGCTGGGAGTGTTTCTGTAGAAACTATTTCAGGACTCTTAGAACTCATGCTTGACCTGAGTATTAACAAACTTCCCATTTTAGTGAGTGACTTGGCAGTTCCGAAACCGCAAGTGTCAGAACAAGACGTTCTGAAATACCAGGACAAACTCCAGAGTCTGCTGCCTCGAG
>PR_CR_10_Liq_1_inCRDRAFT_1000557_pt1 | contig 23057 bp, 23 predicted proteins | sample PRCRCaboRojoPR_3_FD_10241 | JGI IMG/M metagenome (IMG submission 10241)
ATATAACAGTGATAGCCAATTCCGCTGTCCCTAAAATTTTGCTATGAAGAAAATTTTGGCTTTGGTAGCCTCCCTCTTAGGGGTGGTAACCGTGCTCTACATTTATAACTATTCAGAAACCTCTAATAAGCACCAGTCCTACGCAGAGTTTGTGAAAAATAACCCCTATCTGCAACCTTCTGCTCTTAGTGCTAAAGAACTTGAAAAACTGCCGAAAGCCGACCGGCCGGACCTGGCTTTTGAACAAAACTTCATTATGACCATGGATCCGGCCTTGGGTTACCCCACCCCGGAAAAGCTCCATACGGCTTACGCAGAATTGAAGGCGCAAAAGCGCAAAAAAAGCGACACCCCTTTATTGGTGTGGCAAGAACGTGGCCCCGGCAACGTGGGAGGCCGCACACGCGCAATAATGTATGACCCCAATGATCCCAGTGAAAATAAAGTATGGGCCGGTGCGGTAACAGGTGGGCTATGGTACAATGATAACATCAATTCGTCCAGTCAACCCTGGACGCCTGTAAGTGATACTTGGAGCAACATGTCAGTAAGCGCCATTGCCTATGACCCCACCAATACCCAAACTTTTTACGTGGGTACGGGAGAAGGCTTGAGCAACTCCTTAAGTTTTGGTCATGGCCAGGGTATCTGGAAAAGTACCGATGGAGGCTCTACTTGGGCTATGATACCNGGTTCTGATAATATGACCATGATTAATGACTTAGTGGTACGCGATGAAAATGGTGTGGGGGTACTCTATGTTGCCGTGCGCAATTTAGATCACCGTGGGTTTAATGCTGATTTTACCGCAGAAGGTTTGTACCGTAGTACTGATGGAGGTGCTTCCTTTACCCAGGTTTTACCCAATTTACCTGGAAGGAGCTACCCAGACGCTCCGGCAGACCTAGAAATAGGACCCGACAATCGCCTTTGGGTAGGCACTATTAATTCAAACAATGGTTCGGATGGAGGTTCTATTCTATTTTCAGATGACGGCCTAAATTTCACCCGTTCCTACAGCAGCAACTTTGACCGCGTTGAGGTTGCCGTAGCTCCTAGCAATAAAGACTATGCCTACGCTCTGGTAGAAGGCGGTTCTGCCGTGCAGCGAATTCTTCGCACCACTGACGGTGGCAACTCCTGGACCAGTCTTTCAGAACCCAATGATGACGATCCGGGCATACCCGCTAATGATTTTTCGCGCGGCCAGGCTTGGTATGATTTAATTGCTCAGGTAGACCCCAATGATGAAACCAAGGTAGTGGTGGGCGCAATCAACATCCATCGCAGCGTTGATACAGGCAATACCTGGCAGCAGGTATCGCATTGGTATGGTGGTTTTGGTCATCCTTACGTGCATGCCGACATTCATCAACTTATTTATAAAAAGGGAAGCTCCTCTGAGCTGCTCATAGGCTCAGATGGGGGAGTAGCTATTTCTACCAACTTCAATTCATCCAACCCATTTTTTTCTGAAAGGAATAACCGCTTCAATACCGTGCAATTTTATGCCGGTGCCTTACACCCCGATGCAGGTGTTGATTACATGCTGGCCGGCTCACAGGACAATGGCACCCAGCAGTTTACCCAAGCAGGTTTAGGGAACACCAACCGGGCGGTAGGGGGCGATGGTGCCTTCTGTTTCATTGACAAAGACAGTCCCCGGTTTCAAATAGCCAGCTCCCAGAATGGCAACTGGCGCAGGTCTTTTAACGGGGGAAACTCTTTTAGCCGCCTGCATAATGGACAGGAAGGTCGCTTTATCAACCCTGGCGATTACGATGATCACCTGAACATCCTCTACGCAGGCAAATCAGCCAGCTCCATTACTCGCATTAAAAACGCCAATTTCACGCCTATCATTGATGATTTTAGGCTTCGCAATTCATTCTCAGCTCCCAGCGCTTTTAAGGTCTCGCCTTACACTAAATCCAGAACTGTATTATTTGTAGGCACGGGCGCTGGTCAGCTCATTAAGGTAGATAGCGCTAACCTCCAAAATGGCTTTGTCAACTCAACCGATCTTACTGGAAGTAACTTCCCAACCGGATACCTTTCAGATATTGAGTTGGGCGCTAATGAAGATGAAATCATTGTCACTTTTTCCAATTACGGCATCAACTCAGTGTGGTATACCAATGACGGTGGGCAAAACTGGAATAACGTACAAAGTAACCTCCCCGATATGCCTGTGCGCGGAGCCATCTTTAACCCCAGAGATTACAAGGTGGTTGCTTTGGCCACTGAACTGGGCGTTTGGATGACGCAAGACATCACCGCAACCAACCCTACCTGGGTAAACGTGAACAACGGCTTACCCAACGTGCGGGTAGATATGATTGAAGTGCGAGAGAGCGATTTCACCATTATGGCCACTACCCACGGCCGAGGCGTTTTTACCTCCGTTTTCCAGAGTGGCATTGGCATAGACGAGCAAAATGTGAAAAGTGCCGCCACTAGCGTTTATCCTAACCCAAGCCGCGGGCAGGTAAGCTTTGAATGGAATGCCTGGGATAATCTGCCCTGGCAGGTTCAGTTCATTGATTTGAATGGCCGGGTGCAGCTTCAAACAGAAATGCCCCGTAAAGCGGAAGGCAAGCAAACCATTGATTTAAGCGGCCTTAAAAAGGGCGTTTATCTGGTTCAAGCCCGAAGCGGCAAAAAAGTGCACAACAGCCGGCTGATAGTGCAGTAAATTGGGTAGTGAACTGGAGGTTCTCTGTAAATCAGCGCTAAGGCTGATGCGTTTACTTAACCAAGCTAGCTTCTACTCCTTTTAGTAAGCTTTCTAAAAGGGTGCGGCCATCAACATTGCCCAAATTTTCATCGGCTGCTCGCTCTGGGTGGGGCATCATGCCGTACACATTTTTTTGCGCATTGCAGACTCCAGCAATGTTTTCAACACTGCCGTTAAAATTGGCTTCCTCGTTTACTTTTGCGGAAGCGTTACAATATTGGAAAAGAATTTGGCCATTTTCTGCTAACGTAGCACGTTGATCTTCTTCTATAAAATAGCGCCCTTCACCGTGAGCCACTGGAATTTTATAAGCCTTGTTCTTGTCTAAATCTCGGGTAATTAAATTTTGATTGCTGTGGGGTTTGAGGTACACATTTTTGCAGGCAAAATTATGGCTGGGGTTATGGAGTAAGGCCCCGGGCAACAGGCCACTTTCACAAAGCACTTGAAAACCATTGCAGATGCCTAGCAAATAGCCTCCTTCATTGGCAAAGGCAATCACTTTTTCCATGATGGGTGAAAAACGCGCGATGGCACCGCTGCGCAGGTAATCTCCGTACGAAAAGCCACCCGGCAGCACTACCAGGTCTACGTCTTGTAAATCTGTGTTCTTGTGCCAAAGTTCTACCACCTCGTGCTTTAAAATATTGGAAAGCACGTAAATCATGTCTTTGTCACAATTACTGCCCGGAAAAACTACTACGCCAATTTTCATATACCCAAAATTTAAAGGCGCAAAGGTACAATTTGAGGTAAAACCCTTAGTGATTAAAGCTTGCCAAAAAACAAGCTTCTAGCGTCCTTTCTTTTGCTCTAAATGCTTGAAAAATGCCCCCAGATCTACGTTTCCTCCACTTAAGATTATTCCCACACGTTTGCCGGCAAACTGCTCTTTGTGCTTAATCAGGGCGGCTAATGGTACCGCACAGCTGGGTTCAATTACAATTTTCAAACGCTGGTAAATGAGCTGCATGGCGTCCAACATTTCCTGGTCATTCACCAAAAAAATATCGGCCAGGCGCTCTTTTAAAATGGCATAGTTCAGGTGGCCCAAGGTTGTGCGCAATCCATCGGCCAGGGTACTGGGCTGGTGCTCAGCAACATGCAGCCCGCTTTTTAATGAGCGGTAGGCATCATCGGCACCAGCTGGCTCTGCTCCATACACCGCTATGCCTTTGCTGCAGTAACGAGCGGCTAAACAAGTGCCTGCGGCCAAGCCTCCACCACCCACGGGTGTAAATACCGCTTGCAAATCGAACACTTGTTCTAGTAACTCCTGGGCGCAGGTGCTTTGGCCTAAAATGGTATTTTCATAATCATAAGGCGGTATAAAAGTAGCCCCTGTTTTGGCTTGTACCTGCTTGAGGCCTTCTTCACGTGCAGCCAGATTAGGGGCGCAAAAATGCACCTCACCGCCATAGGCTTTTACTGCGACCGCCTTAACCTCAGGAGCGTCTTCTGGCATAACAATATAGGCCCGCACGCCCATTTGCCGTGCAGCCCAAGCCAGGGCTTGTCCGTGGTTGCCGCTAGAATGCGTGGCCACACCTTTTTTTTGAGCTTCGGCCGAAAGGCTTTGTACTGAAAAGAAGGCACCCCGGGCTTTAAAGGAGCCGGTTTTTTGGAAGTTTTCACACTTNAAAAATAGCTGGGCCCCGGTTAAGTCATTCAAAGCCTGGCTCTGTAAAACGGGTGTTTCATGCAAGGCTTTCCCCAGCGTTTGCCGCACCTTTTGCAACTGTAGCTTACTCGTTTTCATGGGCTTTATCGGTAAAGGGAATCTCGGGATTATAAATCTCTGCCAGCAATTCTTCCAAAGCTTCTTCAAAATCAGCACAGTCGGTTTGGCACATGCCCTGCTGCTGCTTGCTAATGGCTAAGTCTACCGGGCTATCAGCCAGGTTACGCAGGCTAATCACCTGTGGGCGCACCTCCTCCACCTCTGGGTGCGCCTTTAAAAACAGGTACCCGTACACTAACAATTGCAAGGCCTTGGGTTTGCTGGGTAACTTTCCCCAATCGCCCTGCAGGCCGTAATCTTGAGACTGTGCGTCACCGGTTTTGTAGTCAATGATGTGCCAGTGGTGGCTGCGCTCAATACGGTCGGCATTGCCTTTAAGCTTCACTTCTAAGCCTGCCTTGCTGGTAAAGCTGCCCGTTAAGCTCTGCTCTAGGCCTGTGATTTCAATGGGGCGGCCGGCCGCTTGGGCTTGCTGGTAGCGCTGGGCATCAAACATTAAAAACTGGTGCACCATGCTGGTAATTATTTCTACGGCCAGTAAATTCAGACCCGTTTCTACCTGAGGCAAGTGGCGCTCTTGCCTTAAAAATTCTTCTACCTTTTTTTGCACTTCATGTGCGGTAAGAGCAAAGTTCTTTTCAATCTCAGCCTGACTTTTGGGTACAGTAGGGCCCTCGGTGGCAACCTCCCCGTAAAGGCCTTCTAAAATTTGGTGAGTTACGGTTCCCTGAATGCGTAAATCCAACTCTTCATCCAGCTCATCAGGATCGCGCAAGCGCAATACATACTGGTAATAAAAATCTACCGGGTTGCGCAGGTAGGTGGCTAAAGCCGATGGCGAAAGGCCCTCTTGAGCCATCATTTTTAAGCGCTCCATTACAGCGGGAGTTTTGGAAATTTCGGGCGAAAGCCCCCCTTCTATGGGCGCTTTTACGGCTACCTGGCTTTGACGGAAAGTGGACGCCAACTGCCTTTGGCGGTGAAATTTCTGCAATTCTATCTCTAACTGCTTTAAGAAGCGGCTGGGTTCACCCGGCCTAAGGCCTTGTACTCCATTGTTATACAAGAGGTACACCTTTTTAGCCCGCTGCAACAAACGGTAAAAATGGTAGGCGTAAATGGCGTCCTTATCTAAAAAAGTAGGGAGGTTAAAGGCCTTTTTTAAATCAAAGGGAATTAGGCTGTTAGCGCTGCGACCCTGCGGTAAAACCTCCTCGTTTACAGAAGTAAGCACCACCGTTTCAAAATCCAGTGTACGGGTTTCCAACATACCCATCAATTGCAGGCCCTGCAAGGGTTCGCCTACAAGGTCTAGAGATTGTTGCTGCAGTAAATCACGGTAAAAATAGTGGGCGGTTTCAAAACTTTGCACGTAGGGGTATTGGTCAAACAACTGCGCCAGTTGATTAAAAAGCTGGAAAAAACCGTAGAGCATTTGCGTTTCGCGGTGAGCCAACTGGGCCTGGGCTTGCTCGCAAAAATGAGCTAGGCCGCTGAAATAGGCAGGAAGGTTTGGCTTAGAACTAAAAAACGCATCCGGTAAAAGCTGCGGTAAACCAAGCGCTACCAGTTGTTGGTAACTGGCATACACTAAATTGCGTTTTTTAAGAGCCGCCCGCACCGTTTCAATTTGGGCTACCTGAGGTACTAGTTGCTTAAAAAAAGGCTGGGCTAAAAGATCGTCCCACTGCTGATGGTAAAAAAGAGCTTCTCCCTGGCTGTTTTCGCGTTTGTTCTTTTCCCAGCTGCGTGGAAAGCCCAACAGCACGTCAAAAAAGCCTGCCAGTGGCGACTGCTTAAGCGGCAAGCCCATGGTTACGTTCAACTGTTGCACCTGCGGACTGAGGTTATTGAGGAAAGGGGTAAGCAAAGCTTCATCGGCTAAAACCACCGCAGTGTTTTCTAGATCTTGGGTGGGCAAGCCGCTCACAATTTGGTTGGCCACCGCTGCTTGCAGGTGCTGCCCGTTAACCGCAATGCTGTGCACTTCTTTGGCTTGCTCGCCCAGAGCGTGATGCAGGCCTTCTAAAGTACCGCGCTCTTGCAACCTTTGCACTAACTTACTGTTGCGCAGAAACTGCCCTGCCTCTTGGGTGGAATCCTTGAAATAATACGCGTCAATATCCCAGAAAAAATGGGCCATACCCTCCTGGTCCAAGCGCTCAAAAATTTGTTCTTCGGCTTGATTCAAGGCATTAAAGCCAATAAAGAAGAAATGCCCGTACTGTTGTTTCAGTTGTGGCAGCAGTTGATCCAGCTGTTCCGCCATCTGCCGGTAGGCCAAACCTTGATAACCCTCATTTTGCTTTAACAGGTTTTGGGTAAAGGCTTGGTACAAGGGTGGCAAACTCTTCCAAAGAGCCAAATAGTTTTTAATCAGCTCCGTGGGTTCAGGCTCCAGACCCCAGCTCTCCAAACGCTTTATATCGGCCAGGTGATCAAATAAAGAAGGGGCGTCTACCAAATGCCGGTCAATCTCATTAAAGTCGGCCAATAAAAGTGGGGCCCATTTGGCAAAATCATCAAAAGGCTCGGGGGCCGATGATACCTCACAATGCGCCTCATAGAGTCTGAAGAGCAAAGGCGCATTGGCCAAGATGTGGAGGCCCGTGCTTTGGGCCACCAAATTTTCTACGGTAATAAACTGCGGGCTAAAGCTAACCTCAGTGAGTTGTTGCTCTAATTCGCGCCTGAAAAAAACGGCTGCCCGCTGGCTGGGCATTACCACCGTGAGGTCTTTAAGGGGAAAAGGAAGTTGCAGGAGTTTTTGAACAGCCTGCGCTAAAAAGCTTTGCAAGGGCTTATTTTTTTACAAAGATAAAAGCAAAAGCCACTTCCATTTAAATCAGTCGACCATATTGTTTTGAAACGTTTTATTATTGTTTTTCAATAATTATTTTACCTTTACCAAGAATTTAAAGATGGAAAGAAACACAATACTACAACTTAGCACTGCCGTGCTCAAAATCTTTCGGTTTTTTATGCTGGCCAGTTTTCTGGGGCTCTTGGCTATGCTTATTCTATATTTTACCAAGCCCGGTTTACTGGATGCCGTTCAAATAGATTTTGGCCAGAACCAAGTTGGAATATCGCTGACATCAGACGAAACCTCCCCTCTTGCTAAAAAACACGCACTACCGCAGCTGACCGTGGCGGCCCTACTTTTTAACTGGTTAAAATTTTGTGCCATNCTGGTTTTACTCACCTTACTATTTCAAAGAGCCCTGCGCATTATTCAGTCCCTACAAAACTGGAAAACCTTTAGTCAAATGAACGTGCACCATTTTAGAAGCATAGGCTATTACCTTTTAATTTTGGCGGCCCTTGCCAGTGTTAATTTTTTACAGTTTGCAAACAGTGCCGGCACCCTCAGCTTTAGCTTGCCTTTGGGTTGGTTTGCCGCGGCTTTAAGTGCCTTTGTGTTGGCTGAAATTTTTAAAGAAGGTCAGCAATTGGCCGAGGAGCAAAAATTTACGGTGTAAGCATGGGAATTGTAGTGAACCTTGATGTGATGCTGGCCAAACGAAAAATGGCCTCTAAAGATTTGGCCGCAGCTATTGGTATTACCGTGGCCAACCTGTCTATCCTCAAAACGGGCAAAGCCAAAGCCATGCGTTTTTCAACGCTGGAAGCCATCTGTGAGGTACTGAATTGTCAACCTGGCGACCTCTTGGAGTATCGTGCAGAGTCTTCTTAATTACACCAATCTTAAGGGCTGTTTTATTATGTTTTAGTGTAATTTTGTCTTGAATTGAATTTTAAAGGTATGCGACTAATTAACTGCCCTTTGATGCTTTTGGCAATGATTTTAATGGTGCTGAGTAGCTGTGGCGATGGGGTAGAACCTACCCTGCCCCCACCACCCGAATCTGACAATAGAGTTACCATGGAACTAAACGGTGAAAAGTGGGAAGCCTCAAATGTGGTTGCCATTGACTCAACCTGGGTACTCCAAATTGCCGGCAATAAAGGGATTGAAGTTTTACAAATTCAATTTAATTTTGGGGGTCTATGGCCGGGGATATACCCCATTAATGACCCTTCAGTGGGCCCACCCTATGTAAGCATGCAGTTTGTTCAGCCCCCTTTAGCCTTTCAGGAAGTTCAGGCCGGGCAATTAGAAGTTTTAGTTTTTGAAGATAATTACATTGCCGGCCGCTTTAACGTTGTTCTAAAAAATCCAATTGGCACCGAGCAAGTTAGGCTAACGAACGGGCGCTTTGTGTACGATCAGGTGCAGTTTTATCGCTAAGTATATTTCTCTACTAACCACTTGGTTTTTGAACCCAGCCCAAAAGGCTGAGTTGTAAAACCATGACGCAATTAACGGAACGGTTTTACGAGTACCTTACGGAGGACGCGGAAGAACGAGCCTGCAGCACCATCCCTGATGAGGACTGCCACCACGTGCTGAAAAACTTTAGCCTAAACGTAGCCAACGGAACTCTCAGCAAGCTGGCCGAAAAGCTAATCAGCCCAAACCTCACTTTGCCGTGGATCTTTAGTTTTTTAAGCGCTCCCGCTTTTTTAATTGGGATGCTGGTGCCCATAAAAGATGCCGGTTCTTTACTGCCTCAATTATTTGTAAGTGGAAAAATTCGCGCTAAGCCTATTCGAAAGAATTATTGGGCAGTGGCGGCCTTGGTGCAAGGTCTCTGCCAATTGGCTAGCGCTTTTTTGCTTTATCAATTTCCAGATAGCCAAACCAGCTACCTGCTGGCTGGGCTGCTGCTGATTTTCAGTTTAGCCAGTGGCGTAGGTTCCGTGGCCTTTAAAGATGTTTCGGCTAAGACCGTACCCAAAGGACAACGCGGCCAAATGCTGAGCTACCGCTCTACCTTTGGTGGTGTGCTGGCCCTAATTGCGGGTGTGCTGCTCATTTTTGTGCTGCATGAGCAAGCCAGCGTTAGTGTGTATGCTGGCCTTTTTGCCTTGGCCGGATTGCTGTGGCTGGGGGCTGCTTTTCTATTTTACCAAATTGAAGAACTCCCTGGCGCTACCAAAGGAGGCCGCAGCCCAGTGGAGGAAATCAAAAATGCCGGCCAACTGCTTAAAAAGGATGTGAACTTTAGGAATTTTATCATCACCCGCGCCTTGTTGATGGCCATTCCCTTAAGCCAGCCTTTCTACGTGGTGATTAGCTCACGGCTAAGTGGTGAGGGCGAATGGGCTCAAATTGGGTACCTGATTGTGATTAGCGGATTGGCCCAAGTATTAAGCTCTCCCTTTTGGGGGCGCTTTGCCGATGACTCCCCCACCCGCCTCATGCGCTGGGTGGCGCTTATTTCCATTGCCGCCAGTGTTTACGCCAGCTTGTTTGTGATAAGCGATGCGCTCTCTAATTTCTATTGGTTTTTGCCAGTGTTTTTTGTGCACGGCATTGCCTATGCCGGGGCGCGCTTAAGCCGTAAAACCTACTTGGTTGACTATGCCCCTGATGACGATCGCCCTACCTACGTATCACTGGCCAACACCCTCATTGGCCTTTTCACGCTGGTGGCGGCCAGCTTTGGTTTGGTAGCGCAGTATTTTGGTCCGGCTGTACAGTTGTATTTTTTTAGTGGTTTGCTGCTACTTTGCATCGCGCTAAGCTTTAAGCTGAAGGCAGTTTAATTTTTTATGGCCTCTATCTGCATCGGGCTTGAACCAAATAACACCCTATTGACTTTAAAGAAGCCATTGTGAAAATTACTTTTGCCTTAAAACAGAATTGCTATGAAAGCCAACTGGACTACCGCTATTGAGTTTGAAGACATCACCTATAAAAAATCGGGTGAGGGGGTGGCGCGCATCGCTTTTAATCGCCCGGAAGTACGCAACGCTTTTAGGCCCAAAACCGTGGCTGAATTGTACAAAGCTTTTTTAGACGCCCGTGAAGACACCAGCATTGGGGTGGTTCTTTTCAGTGGAGAAGGCCCTTCTAAAAAAGATGGCAAGTGGGCCTTTTGCTCCGGTGGCGATCAAAACGCCCGCGGCCACCAAGGCTACGTAGATGACGATGGCATGCCTCGCTTGAATATTTTAGAGGTACAACGCCTCATACGCTTTATGCCCAAGGTGGTAATCGCGGTGGTACCCGGATGGGCCGTAGGCGGAGGCCATAGTTTGCACGTGGTTTGCGATCTTACCCTGGCCAGTAAAGAGCACGCCATTTTTAAGCAGACCGATGCCGATGTTACCAGCTTTGACGGTGGTTATGGCTCGGCTTACCTGGCTAAAATGGTAGGACAAAAGCGCGCTCGTGAAATTTTCTTTTTAGGTCGTAATTACTCGGCCGATGAGGCCGTGGAAATGGGTATGGCCAATGCTTCTATTCCTCACGAAGAACTGGAAGATACCGCCTACCAGTGGGCGCAGGAAATTCTGGAGAAATCGCCTACCAGCATAAAAATGCTCAAGTTTGCCTTTAACCTTACCGATGATGGTATGGTGGGCCAACAGGTATTTGCCGGTGAAGCCACGCGCCTGGCCTACATGACCGAAGAGGCCAAAGAAGGCCGCAACGCTTTTTTGGAAAAACGCAAGCCCGATTTTAAAGACATTAAGTGGATTCCGTAAAAAGCAGAGGAGGCAGAAATATCAGGGCAAAATTATAGAAATGCTTAGCGGCTATCTACATAGGTTATTTAATAGTTGAGGTCAACATCCGCGCTGTGATTGGAAAAAAAATTAAAAAAATAAAATTGCAGGTATCCGATTTTCTCGACCTAAAACTTGGTAAGAGAAAATCTACGAACCCACCCCAGAGAAGTGACACTATAAATTCTGGTGATCCTGAAAAAATAGGGCAAGAGTTTCTGACACTTTTCAAAGAGTTGGGAGGCCTGAAAAAAGACGATGATGTCTTGGATGTGGGCTCGGGGTTTGGACGTATGGCCCTTCCGCTAACGGGCTATCTCTCATCTAATAGCAGGTTTGAAGGAATTGAACCCTTAGCAAGGGGAGTAAAATGGTGTTCCACTAAGATCACTCCAAAATTCAGAAATTTTAGATTTCAGAAACTTGATGTTAAGAATGGCATGTATAATCCAAACGGAAAAATTTTGGCCGCAGATTATAAATTCCCGTTTGAAGACGAGTCTTTTGATTTTATCATTCTAACTTCGGTTTTTACGCATATGCTGCCAGCCGCCCTGGAGAATTACGTATCTGAGATTTCAAGAGTATTGAAACCGGGCGGGAGCTGCTTCATCACCTACTTTCTTCTAAATGATGAATCAACTGAACTTATAAACCAGGGAAAGAGCTTGTACAGCTTAAAGTATAGCTGCGAAAATTACCGAATAGAAAGCCAAGAAAACCCCGAATATGTTGTGGCTTACCCAGAAGAGGTAATACTGGATTTTTACAAAAAAAATGGTTTGAAGTATCAACCGCCCTACTACGGCAAGTGGTGTGGCCGAAATGAGTACACAAGCTTTCAGGATATTCTAATCGGTAGAAAAAATGGCCGCAGTACTTAAAAATAAGGTGTTTTTAATCAACTAATTTACTCCAACATTATATGATCCACCAACCCAACCCTTCTACCTATGGCGAATACTTTCAACGCTACACCAAACTAGTTGCTGACGCCCCTTTACAGGAAGTTCTTAGTCAGGAAACAGAAGACTCTTTAGCCTTTTGGGAGGCCATCGCGCCAAGCGACACGGAGCAGGCTTATGCCCCCGGAAAATGGAGCTTGAAAGAAATGGTACAGCACGTGATAGATACGGAGTGCATTTTCCAATACCGGGCCTTGTGCTTTGCACGACAAGAAAGCAAGTCTTTACCTGGCTTTGACCACACCCGCTACGCAGAGGCTAGCGGTGCCCAAAAGCGAAACTGGCGGGATCTATTGGAAGAATGGCGCCTGGTGCGAAAAAGTACCCGAATGCTATTTGGCAGTTTTAGTGAACAGCAACTGGCCCAGGGGGGCGAAGCCAATAACATGAAGTTTTCGGTTTTAGCCCTGGGGTACATTGTTTGCGGACATGAAAAACATCACCGGCAAGTGGCTCAGGAGAAATACCTAACTTCGTAGAAAACACTGCTCTTGAAATCTCTATTTTTAATCTGCTTCTTGCTTAGCACTGCTTCCATTTGCGGTCAATTTCGCATCAGTGTGGCTACTCCCGTATTGGATGTACGTGACCTTTACCAGATCAATGAATCGTGGGAAAAATGGTCTGAGGCCAAACCCATTAAAAGTGGCGTGCCTGTAGAACTGAATATAGGCTTACTGGCCTGGTTAAAAAAAGACAAAGGTCTGGGCTTGAATATTTCGGCCAATTTCATTCAAAAAAATACGGTAATGGAGGGGTACAGAACCCGCTATGAAAATGGTGTTCCTGTTAGTTACGATACTAAAGGCCTGCGAAACGTATGGAGCCCAGGAGTTAAAATTGGCGTTCTCAAACAAATTTGGAAAAGTGGACCTAAAAGAGCCTACATAGAGGGCGGGGGGGGTTAAACGGTGGAGGGCCCCAGATGCTTGGCCCTTACTTACAAGGTAGTTATCTATGGAACTGGAGCTTTTTAGAGATGGGCGCAAATCTTGACCTTCGGTATGGCTTGTTTTCACCCGGTTCGGTGGTAATCTTGCCCGGCGCAGAGATACGAGTTCACCTTTTTGACTAAAAAAAAGAAAAACCGCAAACCCTTCTAAAAAAGCGCCCGCGGTTCTCCACAAAATATTCAATTTGATTTTAGAGCTTAGCGGCCAATTCCTCGTATTCTTTGGCCTCCTGCAACAATCGCTCCGCATCGCTTTCGCGGATGCTGGTCTCACTTTCCTGGGTGTTGTTTACTTCCTTCACCAGCTCGTTATCGTAAAAATAATACGCCTTATCATCTTCAACCGCTTCGCCATCGGTTTCCGCTAAACCATTGTCTTCAATTACGGCAGCAATTAGCTGGCCCTGGTCAAAATAAAACTCCTCGGTCCGGGCCGAAACTTCTCCATGCGGATAGCTTTTCACACGTACCAATTGGTCACCATCAAAGTAAAAATGAATTAAAGCCCATTTTTGAGCTACCTGAGCGCGCAAAGAATCAGTTTTAAGATCTTTACGTGTTAGTTCTGATTTTGCAGCTTCAATAGTTTTACGCTTATTCATTTGCGTTTGAGCCATTGAGTCTACATCTAAGCCGGCTTCATTTGTAGTTTCTGCGCTGGTGGTATCCACAACTTCTTGAGTTTCGGTCTCAGCCGGAGGAGTGGGCTGCTGACAAGCGGTATAACCGAGGGTCGCGAGGGCCAATGCCCAAATGGATTTTTTTCATAATGAAATGTGTCTTTAATATCGCCGGCAAAATTAGATTTCAATTTACACTTGGGAACAGACCTACCCTACTCAAAGTTTTTGCTTTACCCCCTACCCTCTGCATGATTTTTTGAACAAAGACCTAAGCAAAGAAGAATCCACCCGTTTTAAAGAAGGGTACACCCGAAACTGGAGCAGATTTTTCTATGAGAAGGGTGTAGTCATATTGTTGGCCCTAATCTAAAAGAGAGCCATCTGATGCTTAGAATCTTTTAACGGTAAAACAACTCCTCATCAATGTATTTCCACACGGCTTCAGGCAACATAAAGCTCACGTCTTTGCCTGCTTTTAGGGCATTGCGAATATCCGTGCTGGCAATTTGCATAATGGGTGCTGCGGTTACGTGCACTTTGGGATGTGCGGCCAATGCTCCGCCTTGGGCATCTATCCGGGGGTACACATAAAGTTCATGCTGCTCTAAAATAGCCTCATGGTTTTTCCACTTGGGGAAGCTTTCCAAATTGTCGGCCCCCATGATTAGGTGAAAGGTTTTCTCGGGAAACTTTTCGGTTAAATAGGCCAGCGTAGCCGAAGTATACGAAGGCTGCGGCAAGCCAAACTCCACGTCACTCACGCGCAGTTTGTAATGGTTGCCCACGGCCAAATTCACCATGTGCAAACGCTGGTGATCATCTAAAAGACTGCTCTTTTTTTTATGCGGATTGTGGGGGGTAACCACAAACCAAACCTGGTCTAAATCGGTAAACTCCAGCATGTGCTGGGCAATTACACAGTGCCCAATGTGGATGGGATTAAAGTGCCAAAATAGAGGCCCACTTTTGTCATTTTCCTAAAAATATTTTCACCAGATTGTGCGCTTCCCCTTTGGCCACCTCCAGATTGTTATTCACCAAAATGTGGTCAAATCGGTCTGAGCGGCCCAATTCTTTACGAGCCTTAGCCAGGCGTTGTCTGATTTTGTCTTCACTGTCGGTTTGGCGTCCGCGTAAGCGTTTTTCCAGTTCTTCTAAACTAGGAGGCATCACAAAAACGGCCAGAGCCTTATCACCATAAAGACCCTTTAGATTTAAACCGCCTACCACGTCCATATCAAAAATTACGGTTTTACCTTCTTGCCAAATGCGTTCTACTTCGCTTCGTAAAGTGCCGTATTTGGTGCCGCTGTAGACTTCTTCCCACTCTAAAAAATCACCGGCCAGCACCCGTTGTTTAAACTCTTCATCACTTAAAAAGTAATAATCTTTACCGTGCTGTTCTTGCCCCCTGGGCGGGCGGCTAGTAGCCGAAATACTAAACTCCAAACCAAGCTCTTCCTGCGTTAGCAGGTGCCTAACCAAGGTTGTTTTACCTGAACCGCTGGGTGCAGAAAAAATGATGAGTTTACCGGATATTTTGGGCATGCCTCAGGCTTAAAGGATGTTGAGCACCTGCTCTTTTATTTTTTCCAACTCGTCTTTCATATCTACCACCACCTTTTGCAAACCGGCATGGTTGGCCTTGCTGCCCAGGGTATTAATTTCGCGGCCCATTTCTTGGCTTACAAATCCCAGCTTTTTCCCCATGGCGCCTCCCTGGTTCATAAGCTCCTGAAAGTAGTTGAGATGGGCGTCTAAACGCACCTTCTCCTCGGTAACATCGTATTTCTCAAGGTAGTAAATCAGCTCCTGTTCAAAGCGCTCTTGATCGGCTTCTACTTGCAGCTGCTCCAGGCTTTTTTGCAAGCGCTCTCGCACGCGCTCTTTGCGTTCTTCTTCAAAAGGCTCCACCGAATCCAGCCCATTGCGGATATTTTTCAACCTGAGTTCCAGATCGTTTTGTAATTGCCGGCCTTCATCGGCTCTAAAGCCTTTCATGCGTTCCAGGGCCTCTACCAAGGTGGCCTTCACCTTTTGCCACTGTTGGTCTGTAAGATCTTCTTCACTGCTTTGCAACACATCGGGCAAACGCATAACGGCCCCAATAATATCTCCGCTGGCACCCGTCTCTGAGGCCAAACGCATTAGTTGATTGATGTAGCCCTGGGCCAGCTGCTCATTAATTTGAGGAGCGCTTTCGGGTCCGGTGATTTCGCAGTAAATGGTGCAATCTATTTTGCCGCGTTGCAGGTGCTCACTTAAAATTTGTCGAATAGCGCCTTCTTTAGAACGAAAAGGACCGGGAAGACGAAGGTTGATATCGGTTTGCTTACTGTTGAGACCTTTAATCTCTATGCTCACCTTTTTGCCGGGCAGGGTAAGTACCGCTTTACCAAAGCCCGTCATGGAAAATAATTGCGCCATAGCCTACAAAGGTAGTAACTGAAAATTACTGACGCTTAAAGGAAACCAGGTATACGCCACTAAAAATAAAGGCTGCTGCGGTTAGGGCTATCCAGGTGAGCTGATCTTTGCCGAAGGCAATGGCCGTGGCGGTGGCAAAAATAGGCTGCAGGTAAATGTAGTAGCTTACCGTGGTGCTGCTGACCAGGCGCAGGGCATAAATGTTAAGCAAGTAAGCCAAAAAGGTGGTGGCTAAAACTACAAAGGCAATTTCCAGGCTTATTTTTACCGGCAGGACAGCCCAATTCACGGCCATAAGTTGCTCCCAGCCAAAAGGCACTACGTAAATTAAACCCAAAGTAAACACCCATTTTATTACGGTGATGGCTTTGTAGTCGCGCATTAGCGGTTTCACAACAATCAGGTAGGCCCCGTAGCTGGCGGCATTTAAAAGCACCAGCAAATTACCTAAAGACTTACCCCCTTCTAAAATGGCCGAAAGATCCTTACCGCGCGCAATTAAAAAGAGTGCCCCAATTAAGCCCAGGGCAATGCCAACAATACGCAGCGGTTTTATAGGCACTTTTAGAAACACCGCAGAAAGCACCAAAACAATAATGGGGTTGGTGGTCATAATTACCGAAGCATTAATGGGCGTGGTGATATTTAGTCCTTCAAAAAAGAGCAGTTGATTAGCCGCCACGCCAAAAAAGCCCGCCAAAGCCAGGCGCCAATAATGCTTAGGGGCAATTTTTTGCGCGGGATAGAACAGCGCCACCGCATGAAAAAGCACCGTAGCTCCCAGGGCTCTAATGAGAATAAAGCCACGGGGCTGCACGTAATCAGGCATTACATCTTTGGCCACTGAATAATTGATACCGTAAATAAGTGCTACGGTTAAAAGGGCCAAATGAGCCAGTAATTTAGAAGATACCCGCAAGTGCCAAATTTTTGCGCAAAGGAAACGCTTTGCCGCAAGAAAACAACCGGCAAGTCTACGCCTTATTTACCTTTGAATTCTAGTGTAAACACCATGGCAAAATCCAAACTACATTTTAATTCGCTTACGGTACATGGGGGTCAAAAGCCCGATGAATCAACTGGGGCGGTAATGACTCCAATTTTTCAAACCAGCACCTTTGCCCAAACCGCTCCGGGGCAGCACAAAGGCTTTGAATACAGCCGTAGCCAAAACCCTACCCGCCAAGCCTTGGAAAAAAGCATCGCCAGCCTGGAGGGTACGGAGTATGGCCTGGCCTTTGGCAGTGGCCTGGCGGCTATTGACGCTGTATTAAAAATGCTGGCCCCAGGCGACCAAGTAGTTTCTACCAACGATTTGTACGGGGGCACCTACCGACTGTTTACCACGCAATTCCAAAAATTTGGTTTAGACTTTCAGTTTGTAGACATGCAAAACCCTGAGGAGGTGGAGGCTGCCCTTACCGAGCGCACCAAAATCATTTGGGTAGAAACGCCCACCAACCCTATGATGCGGGTGATTGACATTGCTGCCATGGCACAATTGGCCCAGAAAGTAAAAGCGCTGTTGGTAGTAGACAACACCTTCGCCACCCCTTACCTGCAGCAGCCTATTGGCTTGGGAGCCGATATTGTAATGCATAGCGCTACCAAATACCTGGGCGGCCACAGCGATTTAGTGCTAGGAACCCTAGCGGTGAAGGATGCAAAAGTTGCCCAACAACTCTACGCCATTCAAAACAGCAGTGGCGCGGTATGCGGTCCCATGGATGCCTTTTTAACCTTGCGTGGAATTAAAACCCTGCATTTACGGATGCAACGCCATTGCGAAAATGGCCGAGCCGTAGCTCAGTACCTCCGCAATCACCCGCAAGTAGATGCTGTGTACTGGCCTGGTTTTGAAGACCAGCCCGGTTACCCCATCGCCCAAAGGCAAATGAAAGACTTTGGCGGCATGGTAAGTTTTAGGGTAAAGGATGATCAGCTTAAAACTGCCTCCAAAGTGGTTTCGGCACTGCAGGTGTTTACCCTGGCTGAATCTCTGGGCGGTGTAGAGTCATTAGCGGGGCACCCGGCTAGCATGACGCACGCGGCCCTGCCGCCTGAAGAACGCGCTAAAAACGGCATTACCGATGGGCTCATCCGCCTAAGCGTAGGCATTGAAGACGCACAAGACTTACTAGCTGATTTAGAACAAGCCCTTAAATTCTAAGTGTCCATACTAATTGATTGCATTTTGGCTGGCTCCGGCAGCGTACTTTAGCCGCTTAAAGCTCAGCGTCAAAAGCAGATTTTAATCCAAAAAATAAAACATGAAAAAATTCTACATCACCGGCACTAGTTCAGGCATAGGCTATGCCTTGGCCCAACACGCCTTAAATGAAGGGCATAAAGTAGTAGGCTTTAGCCGAAGGCAAAAAATTGAACACCCGCTGTACAAGCACGTAAAAATTGACCTCAGTGAATTGAGCCAGTACGTGAGCATCACTTTTGATCACGAAAAAGGAGTGGACGAAATGATTTTAATCAACAATGCCGGCACCCTGGGGGATGTAAAGCCGGTAGCGCGCCTTAAGCCTACCAAAATTGCCCACGCCTATGCTTTAAACGTGACCGCGCCATCGGTTTTATGCCAGCTTTTTGTTAGCCACACCGCAGCATTAAAGGTGCCCCGCAGCATACTCAATATTTCCAGCGGAGCCGGCAGTTACGCCATACCCAGCTGGAGTACCTACTGCGCCAGCAAAGCGGCCTTAGATATGTTTAGTCAGGTATTAAAACAAGATCACCCCGAGGTCAATTGCTTCTCAGTAGGGCCCGGCATTGTAGATACAGCCATGCAAGGCGATATCCGCTCGGCCAGTGAAGACGATTTTCCTGAACTACAACGATTTATTGGCTATAAAGAAGGGGGTGAATTGGCCGCTCCTGAAGAAGTAGCGCGCAAGCTGCACTACATATTAGAGCATCCGCAAGAATTTGACAAAGTGTGCTTCTCCTTGCGTGACCTGAGTCTTTAAAGGATTTTGTTAAAACGGTTTATATTTGAGGCTAAATTAAATTTCATGAAAAAAGTTCTCATCCTTTCAGCATTCTCCTTAATCTTTTCCTTTGGGAGCTTTGCCCAAAGCTGTTGTTCTAAAAAGGCTAAAACTGAAGCCAAAGCTCAGGTTAGTGTAGCTCAAAAAGTAGAAAAGATGACCGCCCAGTTAAACCTTAGCGAAGAGCAGGTAGAAGAAATTACCGAAATACTAGAAAAGCACAACGCAAAAGCACAAAAGCTAAAGGCCAAAAAAGCGGCACTAAAAGAAAAGCAGGAGGCCAAAATAAACGCGCTGCTTACTCCTGAACAAAAAGAGCAACGCCTAGCTAAAAAAGAAGGTAAAAGTTGCTGTGGTGCCTGTAAAAAGAAAAAAAATCAGCCCAAGGCCTGAGAAACCCCTGTTGACCACAGGATAAAACCAAACCCCACCAGCCGCTAAACAATGTGGCTAGTGGGGTTTTTATTTTTGCTATACTTTGTAAATTCAAAATGTAGAACCTTAAGAATCTTTTTGAATGGCGGGACATAGTAAATGGGCCAACATTAAACACCGCAAAGGAGCCCAGGATAAAAAACGCGCCAAAATTTTTACGCGCATTCTTAAAGAAATTCACATTGCTGTAAAAGAAGGCAATGATGCCGACCCAGAAACCAATCCGCGGCTGCGCCTGGCCGTTCAAAATGCCAAAGGCGCTAACATTCCTAAAGACACCATTGAGCGGGCCCTCAAAAAAGCCTCTGGAGCCGACTCTGAAAATTATGAGGAAGTAAGCTTTGAGGGCTATCTGCCTAACGGGGTGGCCGTATTTATTGAAGCCAGTACTGACAACAACCAACGCACGGTTTCCAACGTGCGGGCCATTTTCAATAAAACCGGAGGTAATTTAGGCACCAACGGATCGCTTGAATTCATTTTTGACCGAAAAGGCGTGTTTACCTTAGATAAAGAGCAACTAGGTGAGCGCAACCGCGAAGAGCTGGAACTAGAGCTAATTGATGGTGGCGCAGAAGAAATTGACAAGGGTGAAGACGAGTGGACCGTGCTCACTGAATTTGAGGATTTTGGAAAAATGCAGCAGAAATTAGAGGCTCTGGAATTGGAGGCTAAAAGCTCAGAGCTACAGCGATTTCCCAAAACTTACGTTGACCTCTCCTTAGAAGAGGGGCAAAAAATCATGAAAGCCATCGATCGCTTTGAAGAGGATGATGACGTAAATAACGTGTACCACAACCTAGAAATCAGTGAGGCCTTGGCAGAATCGCTGAACAGCTAAAAAGCCTTCTTCGGATTGCGAGCCTAAAAGCAAAAAGACTCAAAAAATTTTGGCCTTGGCCATTCTTAAGCCGCCAAACCTTTACGTTTTATTACTTTGCAGCTTCTAAAAAAATACAGCGGCATGGCCCACATGGACGATAAAATTAAAGCTCTAGAAGCTAAACTGGAAGAAGCCCAAAAGGGAGGTGGTGAAAAACGCATTGAAGCCCAACACAGCAAGGGTAAACTCACCGCCCGTGAGCGTATTCATTTTTTGTTGGACGAAGGCAGCTTTGAAGAACTGGGCATGCTGGTGACCCACCGCTCAGTAGATTTTGGTTTAGACAAGCAAAAGGTTTTAGGTGATGGTGTGGTAACCGGTTACGGAACTATTGAAGGCCGTTTGGTTTATGTTTTTGCTCAGGATTTCACCGTGTTAGGGGGCTCTCTGGCCGAAGCCCATGCTGAGAAAATTTGCAAAGTGATGGACCTGGCCCTTAAAAATGGCGCTCCGGTTTTAGGCTTGAATGATTCCGGTGGTGCCCGTATTCAGGAGGGCGTGGTTTCCCTGGGTGGCTATGCCGATATTTTTTACCGCAACACCCGCGCCAGTGGCGTGATTCCGCAAATTTCAGCGGTAATGGGACCTTGTGCTGGCGGAGCGGTTTACTCGCCTGCCCTCACCGATTTTATTGCCATGGTGGAAGGCACCAGCTACATGTTTGTAACCGGGCCTAACGTGGTAAAAACGGTTACCCATGAAGAGGTAAGCTCAGAAGAACTGGGCGGAGCCAGCGCCCACAGCACCAAAAGCGGGGTTACCCATTTTACCTATGCCAATGAAATGGCTTGCATTAACGGGCTACGCCAGCTGATGACCTACCTGCCCCAAAACTGTGAAGAGGAAGCTCCGGCTCTCCCTTACAGTCCGGCCGATGAAGCCCGCCCGCAGCTGAATGAAATTATACCTGAAAACCCCAACCAGCCTTACGACATACGCGAAGTAATTGACGGCACTGTAGATGAGGACAGCTTTTTAGAAGTACACAAAGATTTTGCCGCCAACATTGTGGTAGGCTTTGCCCGCCTAGGCGGAAGGTCTATTGGCGTTGTAGCCAACCAACCGGCTTATCTGGCCGGTGTTCTGGATATTGATTCTTCTACCAAAGGAGCGCGTTTTGTGCGCTTTTGCGATAGCTTTAACATTCCCCTTCTGGTGTTTGAAGATGTACCTGGCTTTTTGCCCGGCACTGATCAGGAGTGGAATGCCATTATAACCAATGGTGCCAAATTGCTCTACGCCTTTAGCGAAGCTACCGTGCCACGTATTACCGTGATTACGCGTAAAGCCTACGGGGGTGCCTATGACGTAATGAATTCTAAGCACATTGGTGCCGATATGAACTACGCCTGGCCCAGTGCCGAAATTGCCGTAATGGGTGCCAAAGGAGCAGCTGAAATTATCTTCCGTAAGGAAATCAAAAATGCAGAAGACCCTGAAGCCAAACTGGCCGAAAAAGAAAAAGAGTATGCCGACATTTTTGCCAACCCTTACCGGGCTGCGGCACGTGGGTATGTAGATGAAGTGATTCGCCCAGACCAAACCCGCGAGAAGCTCATTAAGGCGTTCAAAATGCTGGAAAACAAGGTAGACAGCCTGCCTAAAAAGAAGCATGGGAATATTCCTTTGTAAAGCTCCAAACATGATCATTCCAAAAAGCCAACTCAACCCTGGGTAAGCTTTTTTAGTTCCACCAACTAAAGCCCCGGTGATTGGTTTACTAGCTTTCAGAACATCGGCTTAAAGCCGAAAAAAAGCAGAACATGGAGCCGAAAGAAACCATTAGGCCGCACTTGGCCGTGAGCCATGACCCCAAGGCCCAAAGCGCCATTGAGCAATTTCAGAATAAAACGCTGCGCCCTATTTTAAAATTGCAGCACCCCTTGCTGGTGGCCTATTTCAAAGCCTACCTCCAGCAAAAGAAAACTGATCTAAACCGCCTGCCCGCAGAGAAGAAAAAAGCCTGGGTAGAAAAAGCGTTTAAAAACGACCAAAGCTTAAAAAGAGAGGTGAAATGCTTAATTCTGGGACACTTTACGGTAGCTGAATTTGAAGCCTACCGGCCCATAGCTCAAGATGCCAACAAGCGCATTTGGACCATGGCTTGTGAGAGACTGCTATCGGTTTAGTAGTTTTAAAGAAATCACTGGTGAAAGCAAAGACCTGAAAGGTTTAGGAAACCTGTGAGGTCTGATTTACTGAGACGATTTTAACATTGCTTTTGAGCGCTCTAAAAAACTTCCCCCTAATTTTAAGGTTAATCACATTCTAAAATCAGTTTCATGAAAAAGTATATTTCTCTGGGAGCCCTGGTTCTTTTACTCGTATTCAGTTCGGCTTTTAAGGGCAGCAAAATGCTCGGCCTGGGAGCCAAGGCACCTATGACCGATTACAGCATGCAAGGCACCGATGGTAAAAAGTATAACCTGGCCCAGTTAAAAGGTGAAAAGGGTTTACTGGTAATTTTTTCCTGCAACACCTGTCCATTTGTTTTGGCCTGGGAAGATCAATATCCACGTTTAGGGAAGCTTACCCAGGAAATGGGCATAGGCATGGTGCTGGTAAATTCCAATACTCGCAAGCGTAAAAATGAAAATAGCATGGAGGCCATGCAGAAACACTTTAAAGAGGCCGGCTACAACACGCCCTATGTGATTGATCAAAACAATAAATTGGCGGATGCCTTTGGTGCCAAAACCACCCCGCACGTTTTTCT
>PR_CR_10_Liq_1_inCRDRAFT_1000558_pt1 | contig 23056 bp, 25 predicted proteins | sample PRCRCaboRojoPR_3_FD_10241 | JGI IMG/M metagenome (IMG submission 10241)
GCCAGCAGCAGTGCAGGGTAGCTATGATCGGACAGGATAACCGCTGAAGGCATCTAAGCGGGAAGCCCCCCTCAAAACAAGGTATCCCTGAGGACCGAGGTAGACCACCTCGTCGATAGGCCGGAGATGTAAGCGCTGCAAGGCGTTCAGTTGACCGGTACTAATTGTCCGATAGGCTTGATTTGATCCAGTAGAAGCAAGGTTCGTCCTGCTCTTACGGTTCAGAAGTCAGTTTACCTGGCTTGGACAATGTTTCTTTCTTGGTCTGGTGGTCATAGCACGAGCAAAACACCTGGCTCCATTCCGAACCCAGCCGTTAAGTGCCGTAGCGCTGATGGTACTGCGTCTTAAGACGTGGGAGAGTAAGTCGCTGCCAGACCTAGTAAGAAACATCTATTGTATCTCTCGACGATGCTACACCGACCCCTAAACGAACGAACGCAGCTTGGCTTTTGTCCTAGCGGCAATATTGCGCGGGGCGAACTCTGCTCATGATCCAAGTCGTACTCGTGAAATGGGGCCGAAAGTACGATCCCCGCTATATTCATGGCCTTCTGGACGCCATCCGGCGCCATACGGCGCGGGACCTTCGGGTCGTCTGCATTACCGATGACGCTACTGGCCTGTCGCCGGATATCATCACGCGCCCTTTTCCAGATCTTGGCATGCCATTACAGGACATGACCGCTTTCGGAGGGTGTTTGCCGAAACTGTCGATGTTCGCACCTGGTGTGCTCGACCCCGATCTCAAGACCATCTACCTCGACATTGATACAGGTATTTTCGGCGACATCGGTGAGCTGGTCGACCTGCTCGACACCCATCCCTGCCTTCATGCGCTGCCGAACCATTTCCTCCCGCACTGGCGAACCCCCTGGCTGTCATGGATGACGCCGGAAGGCTGCTATTTCATCAATAGTTCCGTCATGGTTTTCCGCCCCGGTCAACACGCGGACATTTTCACCGACTTTCTCGATGCCTTCCACAAGGCCTATCGCCCCGAGATCGCGCGCAAAGCAATGCCGCTCCCCTTGCGGTCCGACGAACGGTTCATCAGCCAGCACGAAAAGGGCAAGCTGCGAGCCTTGCCCCGGAGCCTGGCCGGCAGTTTCAAGGATCTCTACATGGGGCCGCTTGACCGGATTCTCGGGACCTTCCCGTTCCTGATGAAAAGCCGGGGGCGGGTGGCGTTGACCTTTCACGGAGACGCGCTCAAGCCGGACTTGATGGCCGGTTTCGAGCCGGGACAAGAGATTCGACAAGGCGGGTTTCGCACCCGCTGGCGCCATCCGGAATTTGCCCGATATTGGGCGGATATCCTTGCCCCGGACGCGCCGGATGACCCCGGGCATGATCCGTCGAAATAATTCGTCCGAACCCGGAATTTCCCCGCTGGCCCCCCTTGCACCCGACCGTCATAAAACGTACATGCACATCAGATTTGGCGCGGGGTGGAGCAGCCCGGTAGCTCGTCAGGCTCATAACCTGAAGGTCGTAGGTTCAAATCCTACCCCCGCAACCAATCCCTTGTTTCNAAGCCTCCGCCGGTCCTGCCGCGGAGGTTTTTCGTTTTCGGGGGCGCNACACCTTTCGGGTTCAATGCCCNTCCAAGCATCACGGTTTCACGAGTCTGCGTCCTCCTTTAACAGGGCGTGCGTCATCGGGTGGTCGGGGTCGGCCAGCCCTTCGATCACGTCGAAATGGTGGCGCTCCGGTTCGACCACCAACGGCGCCCGCCATGCCTCGGCCAGCAGGGCGGATTGGCGCAGGAATTCGGGTCGTTCCCGAGCGCCGACCCACGCGGTGATGGGCAGGCCGGGGCGTGAGCGGTTGAGGGCAGGGCTTTCCGCGATGGCCTCTTCAGGGTCCAATCGCAGGTCTTCATTCATGGAATGCAATTGCAGAGGTCGCAAATCGTGAACCCCGCTGATTGACAGGACGCTGCTGATGCGGTCGGCAACCGGGTCTGGCAGAGGGGCATCCTCGCACACCATCCGTGTGGCCAGGTGTCCCCCCGCCGAATGGCCGGCCACGGCGATGGGGCCATCGGTCAGATCCGCTGCATGGGCTATCGCGCATCCGACTTGCGCCGTGATTTCTGAGATGCGCGCATCGGGGGCCAGGGTGTAGCTGGGCATGGCCACGGCCCAGCCACGGGCCAGCGGCCCGGCCGCCAGGTGCGACCAAGTTGACTTGTCAAACGCCTTCCAGAAGCCACCGTGAATGAAGATCGCGAGCCCGCGCGGGGCTCCGTCCGGCAGGAAGAGATCCAAAATGTCACGACGGCCCTTGCCATAGGGGAGATCGACCTGCGCGCGTGCATTTTTCCGGAAGCCTGCGGCCCGCTTCGTCCAGCGCGCGGGATACGCGTCGCCACCGGGAATATGGACGCCATTGGCAAAGGCGTCTTCCCAGTCGATGCCACTGAGATCGGAGCCCGAAAGGGCGGCTGGGTCGGTCATCGGTCTGTCGGCCTCGACTCGGTTGACTTCTGGATTGCTTTCGTTCGAATTGCCGAAGCTTACGCATGACGATCCCTGGCGCAATATCCGTATCGTCTGCTTTGGCAGGGCCCGGCCCTGCACCGCCGACTACAAGAGGAGAGCTGGACATGGGCGCGTCGCTGCCAAGAAAAGAGCTGTTCGATATTCCCGAGGGCGTCACCTATCTCGATGGGAATTCGCTGGGTGTGTTGCCCAAAGGGGCCGCCGCGCGTGTGACCGACACAATCGAACGGGAATGGGGACAGGAGCTTATCCGAGCCTGGAACAGCGCGGGCTGGATGGACCTGCCCCGTGTGGTGGGTGACCGGATCGCCGGGCTAATCGGCGCGCCGGAGGGGTCGGTCGCCACGGGTGATACGCTGTCGATCAAGGTCTACCAGGCGCTTGATGCGGCCTTGAAGATGCGGCCTGACCGCCGTGTGATCCTGTCTGACAATGGCAATTTCCCCTCCGATCTCTACATGGCGCAGGGGCTGATCGGCACAATCGGAAAGGGGCACGAACTGCGGACCCCCGCACCGGAGGACGTGGCCGGTGCCATCACCGAAGAGGTCGCCGTGGTCATGCTGACCCATGTCGACTATCGCACGGGCCGGATGCACGACATGGCCGCGATTACCGAGGCCGCGCACGCGGCGGGTGCCGTCATGATCTGGGATCTCGCCCATTCGGCCGGGGCAACGGCCCTCGATATCGCCGGTTCGGGGGCCGAGTTTGCCGTCGGCTGTTCCTACAAATACCTAAATGGCGGGCCCGGCGCGCCGGCCTTCATCTACGCGCGGCCGGACATCGTGCAGGACATCGACCCGGCGCTTTCAGGCTGGCTGGGCCATGACGCGCCATTCGCGATGGAGCTGGGATACCGCCCCGCGATGTCCACCGAACGCCTGCGCGTGGGCACACCGCCGATCCTGCAACTGGCGGTTCTGCAAGAGGCGCTGAAGGTCTGGGACGGGGTCGATATGGGCGACCTGCGGGCGGCGTCCATGCGCCTGGGCGATCTCTTCATCGCCGAGGTCGAGGCGCGCTGCCCCGCCCTGACCCTCGCCTCACCCCGCGACGCGGCGCAGCGCGGCAGCCAGGTCTCTTTTGCCTTCGAACACGGCTATGCGGCCATGCAGGCGCTGATCGACCGGGGCGTGATCGGCGATTTCCGGGCGCCGGACATCATGCGCTTCGGGTTCACGCCGCTTTATATCGATGAAGGGGACGTGGTTGCGGCCGCGAAGGTCTTGCAAGAGGTGCTGGACACCGACGCGTGGCGCGACGCGAAATACCAGACCAAGTCGCGTGTGACCTGAACCTTTGTCAGAACCCGCCATGACCAAGGGGCCATGGCGGGATGTTGGCGGGGGTTATTCCCAGCCGGCTTCGTTCAGCAGCATCTGCGCCGCCGGGATGTTGTCGGCGATGACCGACGCATCCAGATCATCGGGCTTGAAGAACCCGAGCGCGGCGACCGAGGGGCTCAGACCGACACCCGGCACGGCCGGATATTCGTCATTGCCCGCCGAGAAGTATTCCTGTGCCTGGTCGGAGGCCAGGTATTCGAGGAAACGCACCGCGTTGTCACGGTTCGGCGCGTGGGCCGCCACGCCGCCGCCCGACAGGTTCATATGAGCGCCGATGCTGTCCTGGTTGGGGAAGACCCAGCCGATCATGTCGAGGCTGTCGGACAGGCCGTCCACGTCCTTGCGGATCGCGCGGGCGAAGTAATAGGTGTTGGACATGGCGATGTCGCACTCACCCGACACGATGCCACGCAGCTGATCGGTGTCGCCGCCCTGCGGATCACGGGCGAAATTACCGACAACGGCCTCGGCCCACTCTTTCGTGGCCTCTTCGCCCAGATGCGCGATCAGGGCGCCGGTGATGGTCTGGGTATAGACATTCGAGGAGGACCGGATGCAGACCTGCCCCTCGTATTCGGGTTTGGCCAAATCCTGGTAGGTCATCGGCGGGTTTTCGACATCGTTCTTGTCATAGAACAGGATTCGCGCGCGCTGCGAGAAGCCGAACCACTGGTTGTCGGCGTCCTGCAGATAGGCCGGCACGCGGGCTTCGAGGACATCCGAGTCGATGGACTGGAACAGGCCCGCATCCTTGGCGCGTTCGAGGCGCGAGGTGTCGACGGTCAGGAACACGTCGGCGGGGCTGTTCTCGCCTTCGGCACTCATCCGGGCGATCAGCTCGTCGGCGTTGCCTTCGATGCGGTTGATCGTGATGCCGGTCAGTTCGGTGAAGTCGGAATAGAGGCGTTCGTCGGTGTCGTAGTGGCGCGACGAATAGAGGTTGAGCTCACCCTCGGCAAAGGCCGGAACCGCCATCGTGGCGGCCAGGGCGGTCGTCAGCAAGCGGCTGCGAATCGAGGTCATTGGGATCTCCTTGGTTAAACCTAGTGTTTTTATCGGATAAAGGATCATGCGGCTGTGTCAAGAATGACCGACAAAAATTATCGGTAATTATTCAGGGCCGAAGGAGCCGGCCCGCCCCTATCGCCGGGGACGGCTGCTTTTCCTGCAATTCGAAGACCCGCCCTAGACGGTGATTGCGCTGCCGCTGCGGCGCTCGGCGATCTGAGCGCATAGCAAGAAGACGGGCAGCAAACCCAGGCCGGCAATGATCAGGCTGGGCACCGCCGCCCCCGTCAACCGCTCGTCCGAGGCCAGCCGGAAGGCCTGCACGGCCAGGGTGTCGTGGTTGAAGGGCCGCAGGATCAGTGTGGCGGGCAGCTCCTTGACGGTGTCCACGAAGACGATGAGCAGGGCGGTGAGAAGGCTGGGCCGAAGGATCGGCAGGTGGACCGCCCGGACGGTGCCCATGGAGCTGCGCCCGAGCACCCGTGCGGCGGCGTCGACATTGGGCGTCACCGTGGCCAGCCCGCTATCATAGGCGCCGATCGCCGCGGCCAGGAAACGGATCATGTAGGCTGCGATCATCAGCCAGATCGACCCGGTGATCAGCAGGCCGGTGGAAATGCCGAACCAGGCTTCCATCCGGGCGTCCAGCCAGTTGTCGAACCCCGCGAAGGGCACCAGCAGCCCCACCGCGATCACCCCGCCCGGCACGGCATAGCCCAGCCGACTGACATAGAGCGAAAGGGTGGAGACCCGGTTCGGCCGCATCCGCCGGAATGTGCCGATGAAGACTGCGGCCGAAACCGTGACGATGGCGGCAATACCGGCCAGTTTCACCGTGTTCTGCAGGAAATCCAGGTAACGCGGGCTGAAGATGTTCTGTTCGGACCGCAGCCCCATCACGAACAGCGCGATGGTGGGCACGATCACGCCCAGCAACACCGGCGCCCCGCAGACCAGCTGCGCGCCAAGCGCCTTGCGCCCCGTCAGCCGGGTCCGGCTGAAGGGTTCCTGCCGCCCGCGCANTGCGTAGGACGCCGCNCCGCGATTGTTCTGTTCCAGCACGGCAAGCAGCAGGGCNAAGGCCAGCAGCCCGATGGCCAACTGCGCCGCNGCTGCGCGGTCGGCCATGGAGAACCAGCTTGTGTAGATGCCCGTGGCNAAGGTCTGGACGCCGAAATGCGCGACGGTGCCAAAATCGGCGATGGTTTCCATGATNACCAGCAAGGCCCCGGCGGCGATGGCCGGGCGCGCCATGGGCAAGGAGACACGGAAGAAGGCCTGCATCGGAGAAGACCCCAGCGAGCGCGCGGCGAAATAGGGCCCCGTCGCCTGCAGCCGGAAGGCCGCCCGCGCCAGCAGGTAGACATAGGGATAAAGCACCAGCGTCAGCATCGCCGCCGCCCCGCCGACCGACCGGATCTCGGGGAACCAGTAGTCGCGCGGGCCCCATCCCGTCACGTTGCGCAGCGTCGTCTGAACAATGCCGGGATGGTCCAGGATGTGGGTATAGGCATAAGCCAGAACGTAGGCCGGAAAGGCCAGCGGCACGACCAACGCGATTTCCAGCAGGCGGCGGCCTCGGAACTCCGTGGTGACGACCAGCCACGCCGTGACCGCACCGATGACGATGCTGCCCGTGCCGACCAGCGTAACCAGGACCAGCGTGGTCCAAGTGTAGCGCCACAGCACTGTGTCCGCCAGGTGCCTCAGCGTGTCCAGGCTGCCGAGCATGGCCGCGGCCAAGACCCCGATGATGGGCAGCAAGCAGATCGCAACCACCAGAAGCGCCACGCCCGATATGAAATGTCTGTCCATCGGTGCCGTTCTTTTCCTGCCCGGTATTGCCCTTTCCAGATTTCGCGTATCTAGCGCGGATGTGGGACGGTTTACAGGCTTCATTTCCGCGCGGGGCGGTGCGTCTGTGCAGGGTCCCCTCTCGCTTTTCCTTTGGCAGAGGGCGGGCTAATGTCTCCGCCAAAGGGAGCAGAGATGACAGATATCGTCCAGGTCAAGGATTTGACCAAGCGCTATGACAACGGCTTCGAGGCCCTGTCCGGCGTCAACCTGAACATCCGCGAGGGTGAGATCATCGCCCTGCTGGGCCCGAACGGGGCCGGCAAGACGACCCTGATTTCGACCATTTGCGGGATCACGCAGGCCAGCGCGGGCAGTGTGACCGTCGGCGGGCACGACATCGTCGAGGACTACCGCCGGGCCCGGTCCATGATCGGGCTGGTGCCGCAGGAAACCCATGTCGAGTCCTTCGAGAAGGTCGTCAGGACCGTCCAGTTCTCGCGCGGGCTGTTCGGCAAGCGGCGGGACGATGCCCTTGTCGAAAAGGTGCTGCGCAGCCTGTCGCTGTGGGAGAAGAAGGACAGCAAGCTGATGCAGCTTTCGGGCGGCATGAAGCGGCGTGTCCTGATCGCCAAGGCGCTGGCCCACGAGCCGCGCGTGTTGTTTCTGGACGAGCCAACCGCGGGCGTCGATGTCGAGCTGCGCAAGGACATGTGGGAGGTCGTGCGCGGCCTGAAGGAGCAGGGTGTGACGATCATCCTGACGACCCACTATATCGAAGAAGCCGAGGCCATGGCCGACCGGATCGGCATCATCAACAAGGGTCAGATTTCCCTGGTCGAGGAAAAAGACGCACTGATGCGCCGCCTTGGACAGAAAACGCTGCAGATCGAACTGGCGGAGGCGGTGGAAGCCGTGCCCGAGGCCTTGTCGCACTTGCCGCTCACCGCCGAGGGCGGGCGGCTTGTCTATTCCTATGACAGTCAGTCGGATCACACGGGCATCACCGGCCTGCTCAATGAAATCCGCGATGCGGGGCTTCAGATGACCGACCTGCAGACCCGGCAAAGCTCGCTGGAAGAAATCTTCGTCAGCCTCGTGAAGGAGGACGCATGAACCTCTATGCCATCAAGGCCATCTACATATTCGAGATGAGCCGCTTTTTCCGGACGCTCTGGCAATCCATCGTCTCGCCCGTTGTGTCGACCTCGCTTTACTTCGTGGTCTTCGGCGCCGCCATCGGCAGCCGCATAGACCAGGTCGAAGGCGTCAGCTACGGCGCCTTCATCGTGCCGGGGCTGATCATGCTCTCGGTGATGACGCAGGCCACCACAAATGCCAGTTTCGGAATCTACTTCCCGAAATTCATCGGCACGATCTACGAACACCTCTCGGCCCCGGTCAGTTTCCTTGAAATCACATTGGGCTACGTGGGCGCCGCGGCGACAAAGGCGCTGTTCATAGGGTCGGTGATCCTGCTCACGGCCTATCTTTTCGTGGATATACGGATTCAGCATCCGCTTGCGATGGTGGCCTTTCTTATCCTGACGTGCACCAGTTTCGCCTTGCTGGGCTTCATCATTGGCATCTGGGCCGGAAATTTCGAGCAATTGCAGTTGATCCCGCTTCTCGTCATCACGCCGCTGGTCTTCCTGGGCGGGTCATTCTACTCGATCTCGATGCTGCCGCCGGTCTGGCAGACCATCACCCTGTTCAACCCGGTGGTCTACCTGATCTCGGGCTTTCGGTGGGCGTTCTTCGGGACCGCCGACGTGCCGGTCGGGCTGAGCCTTCTGGCTATCGCGGGCTTTACCGCGATCTGCCTCGCGACCATCGCCTGGATCTTCAAGACGGGCTGGCGGCTGCGGGATTAGGGTGACGAGGCGGGATTTGCGGTCAATGCTGCCTTGTTCCCATCCCTGTCGCGGCCTACATGTGAGCGCATGAAACGCTGGATCCCGTTCCTGAAGTCCGAGCCTGTCGTCTCCGTGGTGCGCCTTCAGGGCGCCATTGGCGCGGGCGGGGCGCGCGGCCTGTCTGATCGTGCCATGGCTGACGCCATCGAGAAGGCGTTCAGCCGGGGCAAGCCCGCCGCCGTCGCGCTCGAAATCAACTCGCCCGGCGGCTCGGCGGTGCAGTCGTCCCTGATCGCGGCGCGGATCATGCGCCTGTCGCGGGAAAAGGACATTCCCGTGTTCAGCTTCGTCGAGGATATCGCTGCTTCGGGGGGCTATTGGCTGGCCACGGCGGGCGAGCAAATCTATGTCGACCGAGGGTCGATCGTCGGTTCGATCGGCGTGATTGCGGCAACGTTCGGCGTGCAGGAGGCGATGGGCAAGATCGGCATCGAGCGCCGCATCCATACCGCAGGCAAATCCAAGAGTTTCCTTGACCCCTTCCAGCCCGAGAAGCCGGCCGATGTCAAACGGCTGCGCGGCATGCTCGATGAGCTGCACAGCTACTTCAAGGATCATGTGACCGAACGCCGGGCCGGCAAGCTGGCCGATGACAAGGACTTGTTCACCGGCGAGGTCTGGGTCGGCGAAAGGGCCATCGAGGTCGGCCTGGCCGACAAGTTGGGCCAGATGGTGCCGGTGATGAAGGACCGGTTCGGCGACAAGGTCCGCTTTCGCCGCTATGGGCAGAAGCGCGGGCTCTTCCAGCGGTTCGGCACCCAGGTCGTCGATGATGCCGTTGCCGGCCTAGAGGAGCGGGCGGCCTTTGCCCGTTTCGGCCTCTGACGTGATTTCCAAGATCGTCCTTCTGTTTCTCGTCTTCATCGGCGTGCTGGGCATGTTTGGCAAGCTGCGTGCCCCCAGGATCGTGCGTCGGGCGCAAGACAGGCTGTCCAGCGCCAAGTGTCCGCGCTGCGGCAAATACACGTTCGGCAAATCCTGTGACTGCAAGGGGCGCGGCTGATGCTGATGGACTGGATCTATACGGGGCTTGGGCTGTTGATCCTGCTGTTGGCTGGTGACAGCCTGGTCAAGGGCGCGGTCAACATGTCGCTGCGCATCGGTATCCCGGCCCTGATCGTTTCGCTGACCATCGTCGCCTTCGGCACCTCGGCGCCTGAACTGCTGATTTCCGTCCAGGCGATCTGGGACGATGTGCCCGGTCTGGCGCTGGGCAATGTCGTCGGGTCGAATACCGCCAACGTGCTGCTGGTGCTGGGGGTGCCTGCGCTGCTGGCGGTGATGCATACCGGAGAATGCGAGACGCGGGACAGCTACCTGCAGATGATCGCGGCCAGTTTCCTGTTCATCGCGCTGGCCTTCCGCGGGCAGTTCGACTGGATTTCCGGGCTTGTGCTTCTCGCGGCGCTCGCGGCGATGCTGATCCATGCCGCCCGTGCTGCAAATGCCCACCGCAAGGCCGGCCAGGCCGCCGGACTGGACGAGATCGAAGATCTGGAAGGCGCCGATCCAGAACTGCCCTGGCCCAAGATCTTTCTGTTCCTGGCGCTGGGCCTTGTCGGTCTGCCCCTGGGGGCGAGCCTGCTGGTGGACGGCGCCAGCAACATCGCCCGCGATTTCGGGGTTTCCGAGACCGCCATCGGCCTGACGCTTGTCGCCATCGGGACATCCCTTCCGGAACTGGCGACGACGGTCATGGCCGCATTGCGGCGTCAGGCAGACGTCGCCCTGGGTAATGTCATCGGGTCGAACATGTTCAACCTGCTGGGCATCATCGGCGTGGCGTCGCTCGTGGGCGAGATCCCGGTGACATCGGAAATCCTGCGGTTCGACCTGTGGGTCATGCTGGCGTCGTCCCTGATCCTGATCCCATTCGTCTTCCTGCGCATGAATATCAACAGGGTCTGGGGCGTGGCTCTGACCGTGCTTTACGTGGCTTATGTCTGGGTGGTGCTATGACGGGTGTTGCTTTGGTCACCGGTGGCGGCAAGCGGCTGGGAGCCGCCATGGCGCTCTATCTCGGGCGGCGAGGATACGATGTCGCGGTGCATTACAATGGCAGCGCCGAGGGCGCTGACGATGTCGTCGGTCAGGTCCGGGCGATGGGGCGCAAGGCCGTGGCGCTGCAGGCCGATCTTCTGACCGAGGCCGAAACCCAAGCCTTGTTGCCGCGTGCGGCCGAGGCCCTTGGCCAGGTCACCTGCCTGGTGAACAACGCTTCGATCTTCGAATACGACCAGATCGACACGATCACCCGCGACAGTTGGGATCGGCATCTGGAGTCCAACCTACGCGCGCCGGTGGTTCTGACACAGGCTTTGGCCGCTCAGGCACCGGCCGTGGCCACGGATGCCAAGGGCGAGCCGCAGGCCCAGGCGCTTGTGGTCAACATGGTTGATCAGCGTGTGCGCAAGCTGACCCCGGCTTTCATGAGCTACACGATCGCGAAAATGGGTCTTTGGGCTTTCACGCAGACAGCGGCACAGGCTCTGGCGCCTGGCGTTCGGGTCAACGCCATCGGACCCGGCCCGACAATGCAGGGTGCGCGCCAGAGCGAGGAGCACTTCGCGCGGCAAAGGGCGGCCACCACGCTGGAGCGTGGATCGAACCCCGAGGACATTACCGCAGCGCTGGGATACTTCCTGGATGCGCCCGCCGTGACCGGTCAGTTGCTCTGCGTCGATGGCGGCCAGCACCTTGCCTGGCAGACGCCGGACATCCTTGGGCTGGAGTAACCCTGCGGCCAGTTGTGCACTGGCCCCGCTGGCGGGGTCGGGCGATTAACATTTTCGTAACAATCTCAGGGGCTTGTGGATTGCGCAAAAAAATTCCAAGTGTTTTCAGTCACTTGATTGCGTGCCTAAAAAGTGGGCATCATCACGAAACCGTCACAAAGCAAGGGAAAATCCGGATGCCCAAAAGCTTGCCCACCGGGTTGTCCACAGGTTTCGTGGGTATGTTCGCCCTTGATCCCGCGTCGGTCCCATTGCAGCGAACGCGGGGAATCATAGTCTAGGACCATGAGCGACGCTGAAAGCCAGACAAGACCGGTCCAGAGGTCATCCAATCCTATCTCAGGACGCTGGACGCCAGCCCCGGCGTCTACCGGATGCTGGATGCCCAGAACCGGGTTCTCTACGTCGGCAAGGCGCGAAATCTCAAGGCGCGGGTCAGCAATTATGCCCGCCCCACCGGGCACAGCCCGCGCATCGCGCGGATGATCGGCGAAACTGCCTCTATGATGTTCCTGACCACGGCGACCGAGACCGAGGCGCTGTTGCTGGAGCAGAACCTGATCAAGCAGCTCAAGCCCAAATACAATGTGCTGCTGCGCGACGACAAATCCTTTCCTAATATCCTTGTCGCCAAGGACCATGACTTTCCTCGCATAGACAAGCATCGCGGCGCAAAGAAGGCCAAGGGCGCCTATTACGGGCCCTTTGCCAGTGCAGGGGCGGTCAATCGCACGCTGAACACGCTGCAAAAGGCGTTCCTTCTGCGCACCTGTTCGGACAGCGATTACGAAACCCGCACGCGACCCTGCCTGCTGTATCAGATCAAGCGGTGCAGCGCGCCCTGCGTCGGCAAGATCAGCCGTGAGGACTATGCCGGGTTGGTGAGGGATGCCGAACGGTTCCTGCGGGGCAAGTCCACCGAGATGCAGGCGGCGCTGGCCCGCCAGATGGAGGAGGCCGCCGAGGCCATGGAATTCGAGCGCGCCGCGGCCCTGCGCGACCGGATCCGGGCGCTGAGCTCCGTGCAGACCGCACAGGGNATCAACCCGCAGGGCGTGGCCGAGGCCGACATCATCGCCCTGCATAGCGAAGGCGGACAGGCCTGCGTGCAGGTCTTTTTCATCCGGGCCAACCAGAATTGGGGCAACCGCGATTACTACCCCCGCGTCAGCGGTGACGAGGACCCGGCCGAAGTCATGCAGGCCTTCATCGGTCAGTTCTATGACCAGCGGGAGCCGCCCCGGCAATTGCTGCTGTCCCATGGGGTGGATGACGTGGACCTTGTCGGCGCTGCCCTTGCCGAGAAAGCCGGCCGCAAGGTCGAGATCATCGTGCCCCAGCGCGGCGAGAAGGCCGAGCTTGTCGGCGGGGCCATGCGCAATGCCCGCGAAAGCTTGGCGCGCAAGATGTCCGAGACGGCGACGCAGGGAAAGCTGTTGAAGGGACTGGCCGAGGCCTTTGACCTGCCCGAGGTGCCTCGACGGATCGAGGTCTATGACAACAGCCACATCCAGGGCTCGAATGCGGTTGGGGCGATGATCGTTGCCGGCCCNGAAGGTTTTGAAAAGGGCCAGTATCGCAAGTTCAACATCAAGGGTGAGGATCTGACCCCGGGCGACGATTTCGGGATGATGAAAGAGGTTCTGACCCGGCGTTTCAAACGGCTGCTCAAGGAGGACCCCGAGAGGAAATCGGGCGCCTGGCCGGGACTCCTGCTGATCGACGGCGGCGCAGGGCAGGTGAGCGCCGTGCGCCAGATCATGGAAGAGCTGGGCGTGGACGATGTGCCCATGATCGGCGTGGCCAAGGGGGTTGATCGCAACCATGGCAAGGAAGAGTTCCACCGGACGGGCGAACCCGTGATGGCGCTGCGCCATAATGACCCGGTGCTCTACTTCGTCCAGCGCCTGCGCGACGAGGCGCATCGGTTCGCCATAGGGACCCACCGCGCCAAGCGCGCCAAGGCGATCGGGGCCACGCCGCTCGATGATATTCCCGGCGTCGGAGCCGCGCGCAAACGGGCGCTATTGGCGCATTTCGGGTCCGCCAAGGCGGTGAGCCGTGCTGCGCTTGCGGATCTGAAGGCCGTGGACGGGATCTCCGAGGCCATGGCAGAGACGATCCACGGACATTTTCACGAGAAAGGCTGACCTGGCGGGGTGCCTTCGGCACGCAGGATGTCTCGTCGTCGCTGTGCGCCTCCTCGGGAATGGGGGCCAGCCCCCAAACCCCCGCGGTATTTTCGACCCAAAGAAGCAGGGGGTGTGGCGCGGGAACGGGAATGGCGCTAGGAAACGCGTATGAAGTGGACCCTGCCCAATATCCTGACGGTTTTGCGTCTTCTGGCCGCGCCAGGTGTTGCGATTCTGTTCCTCTATTTCAACCGCCCCTGGGCGGATTGGATCGCGCTTGCCTTGTTCGCGGGGGCGGCGGTGACCGACTGGATCGACGGTTACCTGGCCCGCGCCTGGAGCCAGGAATCGAAGTTCGGTGCCATGCTGGACCCGATCGCCGACAAGGCGATGGTGGTGATCGCGCTGTTGGTGATCTGCGGATTTTCCGGGATGAACCCGTGGATTCTGCTTCCGGCAACGCTGATCATGTTCCGTGAGACTTTTGTCAGTGGGCTGCGGGAATTCCTGGGCGATACCGCCGGGACCCTGAAAGTGACGCGCCTGGCCAAGTGGAAGACGGCCGCGCAGATGACCGCGATTGCCGTGTTGTTTTCCACGGGCGCATTCGAGCATTATTACATCATGCAGACCTGGGGCATGAGTGAAGACGTGGTAAGAGATGTCTTCGCCGGCACCATCCCCGACGAGCTGGGCATCGTCTGGAAATATCGCGGGATGCAGATTAGCTGGTGGATCGGGATCGTGCTGCTCTGGGCGGCGATGATCCTGACGCTTTTGACGGGCTGGGATTATCTCCGAAAATCCCTGCCGCATCTGAGGGGGTAGCCATGCAGGTTCTCTATTTCGCCTGGGTGCGCGAGCGTATCGGACTTCCGCGCGAAGAGGTGCAGAGCGATGCCGCCACGGTGGCCGAGCTGGTCGAGGAGTTGCGCGGACGCGAGGAGCGCTATGCCGCCGCCTTTGCCGACCTGTCGGCGCTGCGCGTGGCGCTGGACCAGGAATTGTCCGAGTTCACGGATTCGCTGGACGGTGTGCGCGAGGTTGCCTTTTTCCCGCCCATGACCGGGGGCTGAGGGCATGTCGATCCGGGTGCAATCCGACAGGTTCGATCCCGGTGCCGAGCTGAACGCGTTCAGCGCGGGAGTCGCGGGCGCCGGGGCTGTTGTCAGCTTTTCGGGGCTGGTGCGCGATGTGGATGGCGGCCTTCAGACCATGGAGATCGAGCATTACCCGGGCATGACCGAAAAGGCGCTGGCCAAGATCCGCGACGAGGCCATGGCCCGCTGGGCACTGGCCGACGTGCTGATCATCCACCGCTACGGGGCGATGACGCCGGGAGAGGTGATCATGATGGTTGCCACCGCATCGCGCCATCGCAAGGATGCCTTCGAGGCGGCGGATTTCCTGATGGATTACCTGAAATCCCGCGCGCCCTTCTGGAAGAAGGAACGCAGCGGCTCCGGGGCCGATTGGGTCGCCGCGCGCGATGAGGACGAGGATGCGCTGAAGCGCTGGTGATCAGGGCAGATGGCGCTCCAGCAGGGTGTGCAGCGGAACGCGCGCGCCAAGCCGCGCGGCCAGCAGGTAGAGCCCGCCGACCTTGCGTTGCACGAACAGGACGTCGGCCGGTGGCGGGGCAGGGGCGAGGCCCTCTTGTGCCAGGGCCATGCCTTCGGCCTGCAGGGTGTGGGCAAGGCCCTGATCGGAGAAATCGTAGACCGGGTGGCACGCTAGATCGCCGAAGGCGGTCTCCATCATGGCGATGACGCGTGCACGGTGATCCGGTCGCAGCGAGTCGTCCAGAAGGCCCAGCCTTGTAGCCGCCATCACCATCTCTTCGCGCCGGCCGGCCATGCCCGCCCGGATCAGCGCCCCGTAGGCCGGGGCCACCCAGGGGGCCAGCGACCGGGTCGCGCCGAAATCGAGCAGGGCGATCTGGCCTGTTTTATCGTCGTGGCGGTAGTTGGCGAAATTCGGGTCGGTCTGAACCAGGCCGAACTCGAAAATCTCGCGCAGCAGAAGGTCGAAAAGGGCTTCGGCGACTTGATCCCGGATGGGCTGCGGGGCCTCGCAAAGCGCCTCGATGGGGGCGCCAGTGACGAAGTCCATGGCCAGGACGGTTTGCGTTGTCAGGTCGGCCAATGGGCGCGGCAGGGCGAAGCGCGGATCGTCCGCAAGCAGGTCTGCAAAGTGGGTCATGTGCGCGGCCTCGGCGGCATAGTCCGTCTCCGCGTGCAGCTGCGCGCGGGCCTCTGCCAGCAAGGGGGCAAGGTCCAATCCCCGGGGGACCAGCCCGGACAGGCGCATCAGGCTGCCGACATTGGCGACATCGCTGTCGATGCTGCGGGCGATGCCGGGGTATTGCACCTTGACGGCGATGGTGCGGCCGTCGCGCAGGCCGGCCTTGTGGACCTGCCCGATGGAGGCGGCGGCGATGGGGCGCACGTCGAATTGCGCAAAGCGGTGCAGCCAGTCCGGCCCCCAGGCGGCGTTCAGCACGGATTTCAGCTGTTTCGGGGGCATGAAATCGGCCCCGTCGCGCAACCGGACATGATCTCGGCCAGGTCCGGGGGCAGGATGGCGCCCGCGTCCATGGACACCAATTGCCCCACCTTCATGGCCGCACCGCGCATCCGGGCCAGTTCAGTGGTGATCCGGCGCAGGTTGGCGGGGGTCAGCAAAAGATCGCGCCGGTCGGGGCGTTCGCCGCGGCCGAGCCCGGCCAGCCCGTCGCGCGCCATCCGGCCGGCCAGCCCGATCGCCAGCCCGCCCAGTCGCGCGCTGCGTCCCAATCGATGGCTGGGCACAGGCAGGCCGCCGGTGCGGCCTGGGTGTGGTTTGGGCATGACCCGGCTCCTGTCTTGGTGGCCACTGTCAGGTAGCGGGCGGGAAGAGCCGGGCAAGCGACCCGTCTAGGCCAGGGCCGCGCAGGGGGCGTGGCGTGGGCAGGTTGTCAGGTGGTCATTGACCAGCCCGCAGGCCTGCATCCAGGCATAGACGATGGTTGGGCCACAGAACTTGAAGCCGGCTTTCTTCAGGTCCTGCGACATGCGCGCGGACAGTGGCGTGAAAGCGGGCACCTCGGCCAGCGTGGCCCAGCGGTTCTGAATCGGCTTGCCGCCGACATAGCCCCAGCAGAATGCCGAGAAATCCTCGATCTCAAGGTAGGCGCGGGCATTGGTGATCGTGGCCTCGATCTTGCCGCGATGGCGGATGATGCCCGGATTCTGCAACAGGCGCGCGACCTGTGGTTCACCCCATCCGGCGATGGTTTCGGGGTCGAAACCGTCGAAGGCCGCCCGGAACCCTTCGCGCTTTTTCAGGATGGTGATCCAGCTCAGCCCCGCCTGGAACCCGTCGAGGATCAGCTTTTCCCAAAGCGCGCGGCTGTCATATTCCGGCACACCCCATTCGGTGTCGTGATAATCCAGGTAGATCTGATCCGGTCCGGCCCAGCCGCATCGTTCCATTCCGGCCCTCCTTTACCGGGACAATTCAACTCAAACCGCAAAGCTTTACCAGCCCTTAATCGGGTATCGGGCAAACCTGAGGGACTGGAACGGAGTGGCCGATGCCCGCCTTTGATCTTTCCCGGTCGGCGCTGGACGAACAGGTGCCCAAGGATCCGCTGGATTATGCGGTGAGCGTGCGTGACAAGGATGTCATGAGCATGGTGCGCGACGCCTTGGCACAGGATCATTGCGCCCTGGCGTTTCAACCGGTCGTACTGGCCGGGCAGGGGGGCGATACGGCCTTCTACGAGGGATTGATCCGCGTGCTGGATGAAACCGGGCGGGTCATTCCGGCGGCCCAATTCATGGGCCAGGTCGAGGATGATACGATTGGCCGCGACATTGATTGCGCCTCGCTGGCACTGGGCTTCGACCGCCTGCGCGAGCTGCCCGGTCTGCGCTTGGCGGTGAACGTTTCGGCCCGGTCCCTGGGCGATGGAACATGGCGTCGTGTTCTGGAACGCAACCTTCACGACGATCCCGATCTGGGCCATCGCCTGATCCTCGAAATTTCCGAGGATAGCGCCATGCAGCTGCCAGAGGTGGTCATCCGCTTCATGGAAGAGATGCAGCCGCGCGGCGTGGCCTTCGGGTTGGATGATTTCGGTGCCGGGCTGACGGCCTTTCGCTATCTCAAGGATTTCTTCTTCGACCTGGTCAAGGTGGATAGCTGCTTCGTCAGGGGTATCGACCAGGACCCGGACAACCAGGTGATCGCCGAGGCGCTGATCACCGTTGCGCACCAGTTCGAGATGTTTGCCGTGGCCGAGGGGGTGGAATCCCCGGCTGAGGCCGCGAAGTTGGCACAGTTCGGTGTCGATTGCCTGCAAGGCTACCTCTACGGCGTGCCGCGGCTTCGAATCTGAGTGGACCAACCGCCGTTCGCGCAATAAAATTACGCTCACATGCCGTGATCCATGTTGCAGTTGCAGCATGTACCCCCTAAGAGGGAGGGGAACGGCGGGTCGGGGCCCGTGCGATTCCGCGTCTGGCTCCTTGCCGCCATTGAATTGACGGATCAGGAGAGGACTCACCCATGACCAACGTCGTTATCGCATCTGCCGCACGCACCGCCGTGGGCAGTTTCGGCGGTTCCTTCGCCAATACCCCCGCCCATGACCTCGGCGCTGCCGTGCTGGAGGCTGTGGTCGAACGCGCCGGCGTCGACAAGGGCGAGGTATCGGAAACCATTCTCGGCCAGGTGCTGACCGCCGCGCAGGGCCAGAACCCCGCCCGCCAGGCGCATATCAATGCCGGCCTGCCGCAGGAAAGCGCGGCCTGGGGGATCAACCAGGTCTGTGGGTCCGGCTTGCGGGCCGTGGCGCTGGGCGCGCAGCACATCATGCTGGGCGATGCCAGCATCGTCGCCGCCGGGGGGCAGGAAAACATGTCGATGTCCGCCCATGCCGCGAACCTGCGCCAGGGTCAGAAGATGGGCGACATGAAGTTCATCGACACCATGATCCGCGATGGTCTGTGGGATGCCTTCAACGGCTACCACATGGGCCAGACCGCCGAGAACGTTGCCGAGAAGTGGCAGATTTCCCGCGACCAGCAGGACGCCTTTGCGCTGGCCAGCCAGAACAAGGCCGAGGCCGCCCAGAAAGCCGGCAAGTTCGATGACGAGGTCGTCGCTTTCACCGTCAAGACCCGCAAGGGCGATATCGTGGTCGACAAGGATGAATATATCCGCCACGGCGCGACGCTCGAGGCGATGGAAAAGATGCGTCCGGCCTTCACCAAGGATGGCACGGTCACGGCTGCGAATGCGTCGGGCATCAACGATGGCGCGGCCGCGACCCTGCTGATGAGCGCCGAAGAGGCCGAGAAGCGCGGCATCGAGCCGCTGGCCCGTATCGCCAGCTATGCCACGGCCGGTCTGGACCCGTCGATCATGGGTGTGGGTCCGATCCATGCGTCCAAGAAGGCGCTGGAAAAGGCCGGTTGGTCCGTGGGCGACCTGGACCTGGTCGAAGCCAACGAAGCCTTTGCCGCGCAGGCCTGCGCCGTGAACAAGGACATGGGCTGGGACCCCGAGATCGTGAACGTGAACGGCGGCGCCATTGCCATTGGTCACCCGATCGGTGCCTCGGGCTGCCGTGTCCTGAACACGCTGCTGTTCGAGATGAAGCGCCGCGACGCCAAGAAAGGTCTGGCGACCCTCTGCATCGGTGGCGGCATGGGCGTCGCGCTCTGCGTCGAACGCTAAGATTTGCGGGCGCACCGCCCGGTGCGCCCACCCCAATACCCCGAAGGAGGAATGATCATGGGACGTGTTGCACTGGTTACCGGAGGCAGCCGCGGCATCGGCGCCGCCATTTCCAAGAAGCTGAAGGAAGACGGCTACGAGGTCGCCGCGACCTATGCCGGCAATGACGAGGCTGCGGCCAAGTTCACCGAGGAAACCGGCATCAAGACCTACAAGTGGAACGTCGCCGACTACGACGAATCCAAAGCCGGGATCGAAAAGGTCGAGTCCGAGCTGGGCCCGATCGACGTGGTGGTGGCGAATGCCGGCATCACCAAGGATGCGCCGTTCCACAAGATGACGCCGGAACAATGGCACCAGGTGATCGACACCAACCTGACCGGTGTGTTCAACACCGTGCATCCGGTCTGGCCCGGCATGCGCGAACGCAAGTTCGGCCGGGTGATCGTGATTTCCTCGATCAACGGCCAGAAGGGCCAGTTCGCACAGGTCAATTATGCCGCCACCAAGGCCGGTGACCTCGGCATCGTGAAATCGCTGGCCCAGGAAGGCGCCCGTGCGGGCATCACCGCCAATGCCGTCTGCCCCGGCTATATCGCCACCGAAATGGTCATGGCCGTGCCGGAAAAGGTCCGCGAGGCGATCATCGGCCAGATCCCGGCCGGGCGCCTTGGTGAGCCCGAGGAAATCGCGCGCTGCGTGTCCTTCCTGGCCTCGGACGAGTCGGGCTTCATCAACGGGTCGACCATATCGGCCAACGGGGCGCAGTTCTTCGTCTGACGGATAGTTTGCCGCTGCAATAACAAAGGCCGCCCAGTGGGCGGCCTTTTCCGTGAGTGCTTCGGTGGATCATGCGCCTTCTTCGATGCGCGCGATCTCTTCCTTCAGTTGCAGCTTCTTCTTCTTCATTTGCGCCACTTCCAGATCGTTGCTTCCCGGGGCGCGTTGGGCGGTCTCAACGGCTTCGGATAGTTGGTCGTGCTTCTTCTTGAGCTCTTGAAGATGCGACATCATGCTCATGGGATTCCTCCGTGCTGTTGAGTTCAGGACAAGTGCAGCACACCTTGGCCGGTCTGTCACGCCGCAGGGCAGAAATCCGGGACGGCATGGGCACCTTGTCGCAGGAAACCCGCAAACCCTTGCTGAATGGTTAAGCGATGATCGGCAAGGCGGCGCCGTCGCGGAGCACCGCGCGAATCTCGGCGGTGTAGTCCTCCGCATCCGCGCCGTGCTCGGGTCCGTCATGGAGAATCAGTGGCGCGCAGAGGCGAAACGGTGCGCGGCCCTCCTTGCGGGCCGAGACCAGCACACGGTCGGCATCGCGCCCCGCACGCCCGGCGATCGGCCGGATCACGACGCTGCCCAGCCGGTCATCCATCGCTGTCAGAAGGTCCGGCAGGCGGTCGGCCTTCTGGATCAGGGTCAGGTAGCCCTTGGGCGCAAGGCGCCGCGTTGCAACGTCCAGCCAGTCGCGCAGCGGTGTGTCGCCGCCGAACGCCTTCTCGCGGCCCTCAGTATCCGAGGAGGTGCCGAGCCTGCGGTCGAAATAGGGCGGGTTCGCGATGACATGGTCGAAGGACCGGTTGCGCAGATCGGCAGGCAGGGCGCGCAGGTCGGCGGTCTCGATCCGGGCGCTGATGCGGTTATCGGTGGCATTGCGGCGGGCGAGGTCGGCGTAGTCGGGCTGAAACTCGACCCCGGTCAGATCCAGGTCCGGCACCCGCGCGGCCAGGCAGAACAGCGCCGCGCCCACACCGCAGCCCAACTCCAGCACCGAATGCCCCGACCGTGCCGGTGTCGCGGCGGCCAGCAGGACCGGATCGACCCCAGCCCGGTAGCCCCGCCGGGGCTGATGCAGCACCAACCGCCCCCCCAGGAAGGCATCGCGGGTCACGTCCATCGGCTATTGCCCAAGATCGATATCATTGTCGCGCAGGATGGCGCTGGCCATGAAATGGTCGGCGTCGCGCACCATGATGCGGCGCGGCAAAATGCCGATGCTGCCTTCGAGGACGCTCATATTTACGTCCAATTCGAAGACCACTATACCCTCACCGTCCAAAAGGGCCTTGGCAAAGGCGATCACGGTCGGGTCGTTGCTGCGCAGAAGTTCCTTCATCCCATTGACCTAAGGCGAAACATACGCCTTTGTCGAGCATCTGACGGAGAGTTCATGAGCGTCGATACCGCCACCAAACCCCACGACCGCCTGGCCGAGGCGCTGGCCGAGGACATGGGGCGCGTCAACACGATGATCCGCGAGCGGATGGCCTCGGAACACGCCCCGCGCATCCCCGAGGTCACGGCCCACCTGGTCGAAGCGGGTGGCAAGCGACTCCGGCCCATGCTGACGCTCGGGGCGGCGCGGATGTGCGGCTATGACGGGCCTTATCATGTGCATCTGGCCGCGACGGTGGAATTCATCCACACCGCGACCCTGCTGCATGACGATGTCGTGGACGAAAGCCAGCAGCGGCGCGGGCGGCCCACGGCGAACCTGTTGTGGGACAATACCTCGTCCGTTCTGGTGGGGGATTACCTGTTCGCGCGGTCTTTCCAGCTGATGACCGAAACAGGCTCGATCCGCGTTTTGCGCATCCTGTCCAATGCGGCGGCCACCATCGCCGAAGGCGAGGTGCTGCAACTGACCGCCGCACGCGACCTCGCCACGACCGAGGAGACCTATCTCAAGATCGTGCGCGGCAAGACCGCAGCGCTGTTCTCGGCGGCGATGGAGGTGGGCGGTGTGATCGCCGGTCAGGATGACTCGCGCGTGCAGGCCATGTTCGACTATGGCGATGCGCTGGGCATCGCATTCCAGATGGTGGACGATATCCTCGACTATGCGGGCAGTGATGCGACCGGCAAGAACATCGGCGACGATTTCCGCGAACGCAAACTGACCCTGCCGGTGATCAAGGCGGTGGCAAAGGCCGATGCCGAGGAACGCGCCTTCTGGCAGCGCACCATCGAGAAGGGCAAGCAGGACGACGGTGACCTCGGAACCGCTTTGGACCTGCTGGACAAGCACGCTGCGATCGACGCGACCCGCGCTGAGGCCGTCGCCTGGGCGGATCGTGCCAAGGCAGCGCTGGCCGGGCTGCCGGACCATCCCATCCGGGGCATGCTGATCGACTTGGCCGACTACGTGGTGGCGCGGCTGCGCTAGAGGTTCCATTCCTCGCTGGCCGCGACCCACCAGTCGGGACGGGCGGTTCGGATGGCCGCTGCGGCGGCGTCGCGGGTCGCTGCATCCTCGAAGATGCCGAAACAGGTCGCCCCGGATCCGGACATGCGCACCAACTGGTTGCCCGGCTGGGCGTCCAGCGCCTCCAACACCTCGCCGATGACCGGTGCCGCGGCGATAGCGGGCTCTTGCAGGTCGTTGCGCTGCTCTGACAGCCAGCCGACCCACGACTCGATCTCGAACGGGTCGGGCATGTCACCGGGCAGGGGGGGATTGTCCTTGCGCCGCAGCCCCTTGAACACCTCTGGCGTGGACAGGGCGATGCCGGGATTGACCAGAATGATGTCAAGCATCGGCGCTGGACCGAGCGGGGTCAGGGCCTCACCGATTCCCTCCATCCGCAGCAATCCTGGGTGCATGCAGGCGGGTATATCGGCGCCCAGCGGCAGCACCTCGGCGGCGGTGGGAAGTGGCATGTCCCAGAGGGTAGCCAGCGCGCGCAGGGTCGCTGCGGCGTCGGAGGAGCCACCACCGACCCCGGCGGCAACGGGCAGGGCCTTGTGCAGGTGAACCCGTGCGCCGCGATCCGGGTCAAGCAACCGCGCCGCGCGCAGCACCAGGTTGTCCGCCTCCATCGACAGGCTGTCCGCAAACGGGCCATCAATGGTCAGACTCAGGTCGTCCGCGGGCGTGGCGGTGATCGT